>JAABUL010007882.1_pt1 | contig 11160 bp, 11 predicted proteins | sample 5559151 | NCBI WGS metagenome assembly JAABUL01 (sample SAMN10711876, study PRJNA513368) | rock metagenome | isolation source: Antarctica rocks | place: Antarctica: Victoria Land, Pudding Butte sud | reverse complement strand
GGTTGATGAATTCCATACCAGATATCCAAGAAAAGCGCACTAGGGAACAACATTCATGCGGACATGAATAGTCAAGGGGGGGGGGTAATGTTACGATCCTAGCCTTCGCCTATCCTTCGCCTAGCCTTCGCCTGGTTCCATCCTAATCGGGCCTAGCGGGAACCTGATCTAGGGGTGATATCATTGGGACCCTGCATCATATGTGTAAGGCGCCAACCCAATCGGGCCTAGCACAGGGCTGAGGAACACACATATAAGAACCGAGTTCTTTCCTGTAGATACTTTTCTTCCTTAGCATTTATCTATTAGTTAAATGACACCCCTATGACTCGCTCTAGGCCGGCCCCTAACAACTTCGTAGTCTCGTTGAATAGAGTTTCATCGACGAAGACAAGCTGTTCAGTCATCAGCTGCAACAGATCGACAATTCAGTTTAATTGCAGCTCATCATTCTGTCTGATGTCAACATGCTGTTCTCTCTTTTCACTTCAGTGTCTCTTCTTCAGAATTCTGAATATGATGAATCTATGAACATGTATATCTCACTTCTTTCATAGAAATCACATCATCTCTTTCTGCATGATTCATGACTGTTGCTCTAAATATGTAATAAGAGAGTCTTCAGCGACTGGAAAGATCTTACGAAAGATTCTCTTGAATCGAAACTGAGGTCTGCACGACGAATGATATATAAACAGATTCTCTTGTATATTATAAACGATATCAAAGTGACAGTGAATCTCTTCGACGATAGCTAGGAAGCGTCAGTGTAGTAGTAGAAGACGTACTATTTTGGAGCGAATGAATGAATTCAGTGAGCGAGGCATAGCTATTTGACAGGTCAGTAAGTGCTTTTGAATAGAGGTCAGTAAGTGCTTTTGAACAGCTTCAAATTTACCGGTTTGATTTTTCTATTGATTTTCCAATAGAGCGTTGAAGGTTTGAGAATGTCAAGAATGTCTGAATTCAATAGTAAATTTGGGGGGGCGCGACAATTGCGATGCCAAGGATTCGATACCTTTCTGCACACGCTAATGCCCAATTGTGGCCGGGAGAGCTCACTGGCCGGTCTTGGCACCTAATCTTGTTGCTGCCTTCCCCTAGAATTGGTCTGTCATCTACCTTGGTATTGTATGTGACGTTGTTGAGAGAGGTTCAAGCATGGCATGTTCTTTCTGAAGTTTCCTTAACCTACTTGTATAATGAAAATGTTTATATCCTCCAGTTTCGCTTGCTTTCTGACTACCTCAGTCGCCTCGGAAGATGTCATCGTTGAACCCAGGATACCGCCAGCCAGATGGCTATTGGAACCCTGACATGTGGGACAAAGAGCTCTGCGCCAAATGCAATGAGATCCGCTGGGAAGGTATATTCGGCAGCTCTTGGCACAACGTGCGTGTCGACTCTTGGAGTACGGGCACCAGCTCTCCCCGGTCCCTCGTTCATATTCGGGACAATCGGATGTGTGCATTCTGTAGGCTTACATATCATGCTATGGTAAAGGCTGAGATATGGCATGACATTGAAGACCGCGCCGTATGGCTTCATCATGATGTTTATGCATGGCTCCTTTCAGGCCCTCCAGACCCACCGGATCGGTGGCCTTCCCGGGTCGAGAAGAGAATCTGGCTTCGTATTCAACGGGATACTGAGGATATTGAGATTACCATCAAGGATGGCTTGCCATGCGAGCCCGTGTTCCCGGATGAGAAGGACGTGATGATGACCCATGCTGCCTGTATCCAACTAATGGCAGCGGATCCCGATTGTACGACCGGCGCGGACAGTGATATCGCCAAGGTCATGAGGCGACACTCATCGGACGGAGAAAAGAACTTATTCAGCGATCCTGAGCGTTACAATGCGGAGGAACTGAGAATCCTGGACCGCGTGCATGCCTCTGCATGTCGAGGCCGATGGATGTCAGAGGAGCAAGTGGACTATGATATGCTCAAACACTGGCTCTGGACCTGCAGCGTTTACCATGACCCACAATGCACACCTCCGAAATCGCTTGACTCAGGAGCGGAGACGTATCCTTTCAGGGTGATTGATGTTCACCGCGGTTGTGTTGTCTCAAGAATGCCACACACGCCATATGTCTGCTTGAGCTACGTATGGGGTCCTAATCCGCAGCTGAAACTCACTGCCAAGACTCTTGGTACACTAACAACCGAGGGTGCACTATTCAATGAGACTACTGGTGTGGCACAAACGATCAAAGACGCCATTTTTGTCTGCGGTATGCTTGGTCAAGAATACCTCTGGGTTGATAGTGTATGCATCAAACAGGATGATTCGGACATCCGACAAGCTGAGATTGAAAACATGGGCAATATCTATGCCGGCGCGGTACTAACAATCATTGCTGCATCTGGTTCTCATGCAGATGCAGGCTTGCTTGGCGCACGAAAAAGATCCAGAAAGGCGACGCAACACATGGAAGTGATTCGGGGTCGTCGGCTTATGGCATCGATGCCGTCTCCTGGGTATGACGCCCAATTCTCACCATGGGAGCGTCGTGCATGGACCTTACAGGAACGCGCGCTCTCCCATCGTCGCCTAGTATTTACAGAGTCCCAGGTTTACTTCCAGTGCAAGACATCCTATTTTTATGAAGATGCAGTTTGCGAAATTCCTGGCAAGGCAAAACTGATCAACTTTCCAGACATACGATCGCCCTTTGCATCAGTAGAGCAACACGACTTCGACCGGTCTGATGGCTTTCCGATGTATGAAGATATAGTCCGTGCATTGACTCGGCGGAAGCTTACCTTCGACGGTGACGTACTGAACGCATGTACCGGGATATTCAAGGTCGACCAGGAACGTCGTGCGTCGCGAGGACAAAGTACAATCCTACATTTCGGGCTACCAGTGGCAATATTCTCCAAGGCACTGTGTTGGATGTCAACGAAGGACTCACCCGGTCGTCGCCGAAGCGACTTCCCCAGCTGGAGTTGGGCCGGCTGGGATACAGCTGCTTCGTATGATTTGCTCCGATTCAACGTGATATGTGATGAGAATATTTACCTAACAGACGATTCTGATGCCGCAAAGGCAGCGGCGTTCCTCGAAGCGAGATCCACAGGGGAAAACGCGCCTGGCAACCCATTGCTGACATTCCGAACCACTTCAGCAACATTACGTGTAGATCGCATCAGCGACGATCCCAAATACCCAAACTCCTTCGCCATGTGGTCGCCTCATGATCAGGGCCTCTGTCTCGGTCACATTCTGCTAGCCGAGTCCGCGCGGGCTTCTCGTCCTGATGAAATGGAGTTCATAGTCATTGCCATTGAATCATATGAAAATGGATGGAAACACAACAATACCAACGACAGATCAAAATGGACGCGTCCGGAGAAATACTCGTATGGCGTCAAACTCATGTGTATTGAATGGATCGGAGATGTTGCACAAAGAGTACAGATGTCGTATCAGCGTCCAAACAGCAGTCCTTGGTTGACAACACCTTCGGAGGGCTCTCAGAGCATTGCGAATTGGCAAGCAGTAAAGCCGGTAGAGAAAGTGATAACATTGAGTTGATAAAATCAAAAATGTCATGAACAGGAGTCTTTCGAACCGCCGCCCATTTCCTTCAGAGGGCTCTTAGAACATTACAAAGATTGAATAACTGGAGAAAACCCAGCTTGAGCAGACCGCCCTGACAGTCTGCAAACAACAATCGATCTCCTTTGACATAACCAAGTGTATTCTTTTCCTGAACTATTATAGTCGTTGTACTGGGGAAATCGCAGCGCTTGTGCGATAAGAAGAATTGGTCAAAGGCATATGTGGCACGTTGGTTTATTATACAACCATTCGCGCAATTTGATAACCACACGACGTTTTTCGCCAAAATGTGAACACACTCGACGTTGGCCTATCCAGGTACGTATGACATCTTTCACCATGGACATGCTGAATTGTACCTCCACTGGCCACAACAAGCCGTTTCCGCCGCTCTCACGTCGATTTCAATTCCGTACTCCAAGGCCGTGAACCCGTCCTGCATTGTGGAATGGGCTGTTAGTCAGACTGATTGCGCTCTCAGTTTCCGTCGATCTTCTAAGTTCAATTATTTTCTCAATTCCAAGGGGGCAATGGTAGGACCCTTCCTTCGACTCCCTCGATCAAGATCGCGTAGTTATTACCCGTTCACTCTAAATCTGAGGCTTTCGCAACCCCCAAGCGCTCTGCTGAGATTAGCTTACATGTACACAAATTAGACATTTCGGTTGATGCCCAGGTCCTCCGCAGATGACAAAGGCTTTTGCAGTCACACTTGGGACGACAGAAGAGAAAAATCAAAGATAAGAGCGAAGTGAGTAATCAAGATAAAGATCATCAGTAGATATTTAGAATGAGATTAGATTAGGGAACAAAAAGACTGGAAAACCCACCACTTACAATCCTCAAAAGTAACCAAACCACAACCAGTCTTCACAACCACATAAAACTACCGCTTCTGCATCAAAACACTCCATCAAACTCCTACTAACTTGTCTCAGAACCGCCATCCCTGCCAAGAAAGACAGAAAACCCCCATCTTCACTCGGGGCGTTTACCAGGTGAAAACCGCCCGCTCTAATAAATGGCCCACTAACATTAACAGTCCTGCCTGGGTAGACCGCCTCAAATTTCAAACTCCCCGAGGCTGCCGCCATCGGCCTTTTCTGCTTCCTCGGGGCTTCGACATGCAGCCGTCTCCACTTCCTCGGGACTGTTTGGGCGAACGAAATGCGCAGTCGGGTCGGAAATCCACATTGGGGCATTTACGTGGGAGTATACGGCACTGCGCCATTGATCGGGGCTGGGTGAGTGTGATGGCATCTGCGGTGCGGGGATGGCAAGTTTCTAGACGGAACGGGGGTTACTGGTGGTATGTAAATTTCATTGAGCTGTTTCTAGAGACAGCAGAAGGAGGCAATTTTATCTCCTTTGTTGGTTTAGCTGCTTGTAACATAGCCTTGTGTGCCACTTTGCTTGCGCTCGGCGTGGAAAGGGAGACTTGTGGGGAAGTAGCTCTTAATATCTCCGAAGCCGTTGTCCTTTACTAGAATCGCGTGGTTGACGTTTGGGACTAGATATTGCGAGTCCGCTATATGCTTGCCACGTCCTCGGGGCTTTTACGCCTAGTCACGCACGCGGGCTTCTTAACGGACAATGAAGAGTTTCCCTGAGAGAGATTAGTCTATTATCTGCGAGGCTAAGAGAGTATTGGTAGGTTTGATTAGGTAGTCCAGATCATAGTCTTCGCATGAAGCTCGATCAGAAACATATATATCGGTCTTAATGCGTAATCAAGAAACTTGCAGCTTTGAACTGTCGTGTAGGTACCTCTCCGATGATAAGAGACGTTAGCCGATGAAATCGCAAGTCTGAAAAAGCTCACCCCGTTAGAGAAGTTCGAAGCGTCGATGATGAGAGTCACTCCAAGTAGCTATTACATAAATCCTCGTCGCTGAGCGGATTACTTGAACTACATACTTAGGGACTGGTACTTATTTTCGCCCTTCCTGGCCTGTGGAGCCATTACAACGGTTTCACTCTCAAGTCGCGAAAGAGAAACCGGGGATCCTTTACAAAGACACCACGCGCTCACCATGTCGATAGCACACTTTGATATCTCTGCCGTTCAATTCCCACGCTGCAAGCTGCTCCCTATCAGCATCTGTCAGGTATGTGGATGAATTTTTTTGAGAGGCAGGTCGGGCTTCCGGGAAGCCGGACGAGGGGGTTTCTGCCACAGGTTTGAGGCGAGAAGAGGGACGATCAGATGAATACTGGCGCGCGAGCGGAAGGCGTTGGTCGTTGATTGTAAGTATGTAGAAGATTCGTGGTGAGGAATAGGATTCCCTGGAAATACTCGAGCTCGCGGAGGAATGCTTGGGTCACGGTGAGTTTAGAAAGGAGCGGTCTGGATGCGAACAAGGCACTGAGACTCACTGGAGACAAACTCGTTGCGAGCTACGTCCGAAGGTGAGGGCTCTGCCATGAACACGTCTACCTCTGTTCAAATAAATCAGCGACGTCAAGCGCGAATTCTTTTCAAACCGCGGTACTTTACCATCTAAGAGTATAAGCGCATTCCAATCAGTTGCCATCTCAAACACTCTCGTGATGTTCTTTCCAAGTAAAGCCGCGTCGGCACCTAGCTCTATGGCCTGCAAATACTAAAGAGGTTCGTCTTGTTTTATCGGCCACTTAGGCTATCAGTTCATCCCTTTGCAAAGGTATACTCGCTATGAAGTCTTTATTCTTCCCAGCTCCAGCCAATACGGTCTTGCCTGTTCCCGGAGGCCCACTCAGAAGCGTCTCTAGGCCCTTGGCCTGTGTAGGTGATAACTCATTAGCTGAACGAAACTCCAAATAAAGTAGCTCATCACGTCACACCTTTCCCCAATAACAACATCTGTCAGCCCCTACATACTCCTTTCGTCCGTTGAATGGTTTCCCACAAACGTCAGCACCAAATCATTTCCGCTCTGGTTACACGAGGTGTTTCATAGGCTTCATCGTTTCCAAGTGACTGGTTGAATGTCTTTCAGCTTAGAAGCGGACTGATTCATACGTTTAGTGACTTGCATGGCTAGTAGTGATTGAGGGAATAACTGAAGCCACGACTTTTCTTTTCAATGCAAATCCTCGCAGCATTGGCGACGTAAAGATCAGAATCTGGCGTTCTTTCTAGCATTTTCGGACTTGTTACTTTCTTGCTTGTGCTTGCTTACGGGCTTTGTGTACATATGAAAGATTCTCCTTCTTCTGACTCTCCGGATTGCACGCTGCAGGCCTTTTGCAGTGTTTCTCGTATCCAGGGGAAATCAAGGAGGACTCTTTCAGACACATAGTATGCATTCTTAAGACAAGATTGTAAAATCACAATCATGACAGTAAATCTACGTTGTGTCTCAGTGAAGAATCATCGGATTTGCCGGCTCCATAATACTCGCGATACTGAAGATCTTGATAGTCAAGTACTAGCTTGCCGCGGGTGATTAATCTGTCTTTCAAGTGGCTTGAACTGTCATGGAAAGCCAATGGATAGTGAGAAAGATGAGAAATAGAAATACTGTCTTCAAATGCTTCAAATTTCAAACTGGTAGTCCTTCATTCAAATTTGGATCCAGTAAAGGTTATGTCTTGGCATTTCACTGATAGACAATGATAGTAATACTTTATACTAATAACGCTACACAGTCGCTCGCCGTCGTCAGCGCCACAATAGACGATGGTGTCTTTAGGAAAGAATGTTCATGCAAGGTCGTAGCACACAAGCTTGCTCTCTCGAAGGTTTTGTAAGAGAGTCATCAAAGAGTTGAACATCTCAGTCATCAGCCGTAACAGCAGATGAAGGTGTGTCTTAAGGATAGTATCACCTTTTTGTTGCTGATGAAGAGCTACGATTTTGTCTTGAGCGAAGTAGAGTGGCTTGAAAGGCGTCTTAAATTCAGTCGTCTCGTGGCCCCTTAGGAAAGTAACTAATGGCTCAAGTATTTCTTTTAGGAACGTCACGAGAACTGGGCTCTGTACCTCAACGAAGTAGAATCTCATGGTTGCGCGTCGCGATGACAGGGTTTTCAGGGTCTTGGTCTTTGCACACCTTTATTGCGACCCGGTCATTGGCTTCGGAGTACTTTTTGCTCAACGACTTTGGCGAAGTCTTCACCCAGCCCTGGCCTGGCTTTTCGTAGAAAGTTTTGATAGTGGCATCCGTGCCGAAAGTGAAACCTCGTCTTGGCCTGATGAAGCCGGTTGAGGCAACTTTGATGATGATGTCTCGGCTACAGTGGAGACAGTGAAGTCCTTCGAGCTTTCCTTCCGATGAAAACCATTCAGCCATACCCGTTTCATCTCTACGGTTTTTTTGGACAAGATCCTCCATGACCTTACCATCCATCAGGCAGTGCAGATAGCATTTGCCAACATAGTGATTGCGACCTCCCCCCATAGGCCGCAGAATGGAGAACGCCTCCGCGCTTGACAGCAACCAGATCTCATCGTCTACCTTTGTGCCAATGGGCGCCAATCCCATATACTGATGTTTTTCACTCTACCTAAAGTGCTGGAGGAGAGCTGCGCGACGAAGCGCTTTAATCCTGTCTTCGTTCTGCTCGTTGTCACTAACAGCCTCCCTGCCACGCCAATACATGCATCCATCCCGTGAAACGACCAGACCGGCCTTTCGCAAAACGTCCGCGACTAGAGTGTGTAGGAATACAGTTTCTATGAACTCTTCCGTGAAGCTATACGTGTCAAACAGATTATCTAGAGCCCACTGATGTTCGATGGAATGAGAATTGCCGCCATGGCAGGATTCACTCATCTTACCCACGCGGTCAACACGGATACGGTTCCACCCAAGGTCGAAGTATGAGTTGAGCGCTGCACCGTCCTTGTACTTTGACAGCTGTGAGACCTTGTTTGCAGGGCGCTTGCAGAGACTGTAAGCCCGCCTGACCTCGCCGTCCGCATTAAAAGCCACGGCTTTGGGGAGCGTCTGAATGACCGTGTAGGGATTGCTTGCGTCTTCGGGCCTCCAATCGGGCACCCATGACGGCATAGCCTGCGTCTTCTTATCTTCTTCAGTCTTGCCAAAATGAACGAAGCCCCAGACGTCGTCGAGACCGCGATAGCCAAGGAAGGTCAGTTTATGCGGGTGTTTTAAGAGGCAAAGATAGTAATATCTAATATGATGTTATGGAAAGGTCTTGAATAGTTCATTTTGAGCTGCCCGGTTGGTACGTCGATGGCTAAGTCAAGTGGTGCGAATATCCTTCGTGCATGCTCGTGGCGGTATATGGGCGAAAGCCAGTGAGCAACTCTAGGAGTTGAAGTGAAGAACCTAGCTTTGCTTTGGGCTAGGTGTGCGTACAGCGGGCATCAGTCAAATTTGCGAGTTTTAGAATCCCGCTCTCGTGTATCTCAAAGATCGCCTCAGTGTCAATGCAAGGCCTTCAACAGCCGAACCTACGGGTTGAGGCACAATTGCTTATAATGAAGAGTTTCGCTAATCCAACACCGATTTATTAAATGTCCGTGCCAATATCTGCTTCTTATTCCGCATGCACTCTGCAAGGTGAACGATACATTTTCGAATATAGCAGCTAACTACGTGATCACCAAGGCAGGAGTGCCATAATAAAGGCGGCAACGAATGCTGACTCCATGCAGGCCAAAAGAAGATCACTTGATACTGCTCGGATGGCTCCACCTGTCTTTGCGCTGGCGGTCGCAGTCGAAGAAGCGGAAGTCACTTTCGCGGTCGAGGACCTGCCTGAACCAACAAGTGCTGAGGTTATGGCTTTATCAATACCTGTTGCAGTTGCCGAAGGTAAGTTGGTTGCGGAAGAGATGGTGGTGGGCGGGCTCTGTCCACTGTCTTTGTAGATGTTGCCCGTAGTTCCATTGACTAGCTGGTAGTCTCCTGTTATCAGGTTGACGTAGTTGCCTTGAGGATCGTAGTAATCTCCATTGTCGACGAAACCATGTGTGCCGTCAAGAAACTCGAATTGCGACGTGGTCTTATCCTGCACTTATGTTAGCACAAAATTTTGCAGGATAGGTCCCCACTGATGAGAAAACTCACATAGCAAAAAGGGATATTGCCATCCGTCAGGATACGGCATTGGACAGTAGGACTGCAGCAAAGCTCAGTTACCTGCCGGATTCCCAGATCCCGTCTAGCCAGTCCCCCAGCGTTTTCAAAGCCTTGTTGTAGCATAGCTGCTCCGGCACCGCCAGATGGGTACTGAGGGGAGCTGGAGACATCACCTGAAGAACCACCTGAAGAACCATCTGAAGAACCACCTGAAGAGCTACCTGAAGAGCCACTTGAGGAACCACCTGAGGAACCACCTGAGGAACCACCTGAGGAACTGGATGACTGGCCACAAGGGATGAAACTTGGATCCAGGCAGGCTACCTGACGTTTGTCTATTCCACCTGTGAGCTGTGCAGCTATAAGCGCAGTAGATGAGAGGAGCAAGAGAGTCAACCTCATAATGGATAAGCTTCCTAAACGTTTGGTGGGTTGCTTAGTTCAGTCGATTGTCGTGTTCAATAGATCCGGAACGGGGTACCATGGGACTATGTATTCCACAATTCCTCTCTAAGATCACGAGTAAATGGTCCCTCACGGCTACAACAAGGCTGAAGAATAGATGAAAACTATAGAACGAATAACCTAGGTCGACCTAAGCACCACTAGCAGGTGCATAGCCCAGCCAAGAGCATCTTGGACAGTTCCTCCTTCATACGGCGACTGGGGAGTCGGTATAGCGAGCTTGGCGTTATATATCCCTAAGGTATTCATAGGTCTTGAGGTTCTGCTTCGCGAACAGCCAAGTCGAAAGCCTTCCAGGAAGAGGTCATCTGCTCGAGGCTGCTTGTTGTGAGGCACGTTGGTTATGGGAGAAGCCGAATTTCCACTGGAAAACGTGCATGCAAGCATACGGGGAACGCCATGCGTCTCGGCCTTGGATATTCCTATTGGGTAAAGAGAGCGCCTTGAAATATCAAGTAAAGACAGTGAAGTGTGGAAATAGGACTATAGGGAAGGCGTAATGCTGCCTCAAGCATAGGAGGGAGAGAAAGGCCTAGTAGAGCCAGAACCTCAGCCAAACGCTGTCTCTCTATTTCGGAGCATAAGCTGCGGACAGCGAGCGGACAAGACAGGCGGGAGAGAGGAGGAACCTTGAGCGGGGTATAATCATTTAATAGAAATTACGCCTCTCAGCCGACGCCCACGAGCTAGGTCTTCGACTGCATATCGATATCGCCGATGGAACGTTCGTTATGCTTGTAGGGGGTTGGTGATAGGACCGCGAGGCGCTAACGGCAGTCTGGACTTTCCAGAGAACGACTGTTACGTAAGCGGAGTGGACTAAACATAGGCTAAGCTTTTTCATGGTTAGCTTCGTTTATCCGAATAACGCTAACTTAACGTAGGTGGACCCTCGGGCAGGGCTGGGGACGACACTTTGTAGTTTGTACCACTAAGCGCTCTTCATCTATATAACACATACAAGATAACCTGTCTCTCTCACAGATAGCCGTTTCCCCTTCGACTCCTTTCCTTGCATCTTCCATTCACGTCTTGTAATGGTGCCTCAACATTTCGTACCACAGCAGTGCTCTCATCTTCAGTACAGT
>JAABUL010007879.1_pt1 | contig 11164 bp, 8 predicted proteins | sample 5559151 | NCBI WGS metagenome assembly JAABUL01 (sample SAMN10711876, study PRJNA513368) | rock metagenome | isolation source: Antarctica rocks | place: Antarctica: Victoria Land, Pudding Butte sud | reverse complement strand
CCCGCTGCTAACGAGCCATACTGTCAATGAGTATCGTATAATTGGTTACGATATCCTCCAGAGCGACATTGGGAAGGGACAAGTTAAAGGCTTTGTCAGTCTTTGGCCAAGGCCGAAGGCCCTGCTTACAATGAGTCATGTATATTCACGCTAAAATTTGAGCCAATCTCGTCATTGATCGCATATATATCTGTATTGATCAAGTCAGAACATCGCTGTTAGTAGCCACGAAGCACATCATCTGTCATCGTTTGGTTGAGATGTTGGACGCCCGATAGATATCCTCGCACTTTCGTTTTCGATTAGCACAAAGGCCCTGCTGTGCCGTGTGTCTCGGTCAATAGAACAAACGGTTGATGGTGGAGATGTTCAGCTTGAGAGAATGTGACTACCGTATGCAAGGGTTTTGCGTCTTGGACTTACGATGACTGGGAACAAATTCTTGGGTTGGGTGCAGGGCCGATTCCGGATGTCGAGATGCAACACTACCTACCTTCAATCTTCTGAATTATCGTGCTTGAGCAATTGACTTCCATGAGCTGGCACTATGGGTAAGTGCAATCTCAAAACATCAAATGGAACCAACGCTTCGGTTTCAGGTTTTGGGGGCAACTGAAAGACGTTCCCTACCGTGTGAAAGCTCGCACACAAGCTGGCTTGAAGCTCACCACTCATCTGACTGTCACCAATGGAACAATCATCGAAGTACCACATAGGTGATGCTGGTCAGGCTGCAATCATTCGTCATCGCCGCCGAACACTTTTCCTCCTATTGCTCTTACTATTTGCAGCTCTGGAAGCATTGTGAACTCCTTTGGAGGCTTTGGTGGGCGTACCCTTGCCGCCTTCATGTTTCTCTTCGTTTCCTAGCTCATCATCGTCACCTTGATCCAGCACACCTGTGGGGGCTTTGCCTCTGCGAGTTCTTGAAACCGGTACTGAAACTGACTGCAGCTGCGATTTACCCTTAGGCTTGCTGCGATTGCCACGCACTGATCCTTGACCCGGAACCGATGCAGGTGATGATCGTGGCTCTGATTATCTGTGAGTCTATCTTCAAACCTACCAGGTCTGACTCAAGAAAAACGTACCGTCGGTATCATCAATCGTGCTGTGCCTACGATTACTGGATGATCTCCCACTCGGGACTGGATCGGACAAAGTAGGAGGTGATTGCGATCGATCCGGAGCTAATCGTTTGGCGAACGTCATCTCTCCGTACTCTTCCTTGAGTAAAGCAAATTCATAGAAAGGCTCTCCCATAGGATCGGCTTCGTCATGCTCGGAATGGCCCATATCATTTTCCTATATCTCGAATGTCAACTGATGCTGGAGCTGATAGTAATTCGGCAAGGACATACCCTCTCGTCCAGAGCTTCGAGGTTGTAAAGGCTGTTCAATTTCTCCCAGATGCCTGGGATCCTTGTGTGATTATCACGAGACGACGTGTAGCCATGATTTCGGAGGTTTTCAGAGATTGCGATCATTCGAAAATGCTTGTGCATTCCTAGAATTTATGTTCAGGCTTACCATGCTTCCTGTAACAGGACGCTGTACAATTCTGTAGGAGAACGGACCCACCGGTTTCCATCTGACCATGCTCTTGAACAGGGATGTCTCCTGTTCATCAGTCCAAGGATCTAGTGTCAACTCTTCTCTACTTGAATCAACCTCCATTGGCGTTGGGGTCTCTTCCACTGGTTCCGGGACACTTTCCGATGGCGTTGACGCTGCATGTGAGGAGAGACGTGCTTTCTTCTTTGGAGGCATGGTGGTTTCGAGCTACTGGATTTGAAGCCCGTTATGCACGCGGACGTCGCAGTCTTGCTCTGTAGTGCCTCGGAAAGACATGTTGTGAATCCAAGTCAGTGAAAGGCGCTCCGGGCCGGAATCCCCGGCGCGCTAAACACTTAGCGTGGCGTCGCGTAAAGCGCGTTGTGACGTGACTGAAAAACAATTCATCCCATCGTTGCAAGATGAATCGACATGGACGACCAGCACACTTGTGGAAACGCCTTCGCTATCCCTAACTTCGGTATAGAGCCGGGGTCCGGACTGGCGACAACATATCTTGCAGAGCCCGCCATCGCTGACTTAGAACCGCAGGAATGGCAACTGGACTCGGACCTAGATGGTTGGAACTTCGAAGCCGAGATAGTTCCCGGTCTCAAGTGGCCAGAAATCAGACTGCATGATTTGTGTGATTGCTCAGGCGAGCAACTTGAGGAGCTCGGTAGCCTTGCATCGTCCAATCCTTCTTCAAGCGACACATACACCGAACCCTCCGAGTCCATTGAAGACGATATATGGTCTTCCCCCGAATTTCTAAAATTTGAGGAACAGCCTCTAAAGCCACGAAAATGGGAAATTTTCTTCGACAAGGAAGCCAGGGTGCCTCTGGCCTCGTATATAAGCGAAGGCGGACCTGGCGTATTTGACGCTCTTCTGTCTTTGCATGCTTCTCAAGAGCCTATCATTCTGGGCTCTCGAGTCGTGCTCGAAGCTGATCCTGTGATTGTATGCCTGGCGCATCTGGGTCTCGGGCAAGAGTCGACCCTGTTCTCTTACGATGCCCTGGATCAGAAATTTCGCGCTCGAGCTGGGGCCAAGCATATCTGTCCGTCGGGCTTCTCACGAACAGCTTTCAGCAGCTTGGAGGCCGATTTCTTCAGCTATGGGAATCGGGTAAAATCTTTGCAGACATTCGTTACGAACACTTACGCTTCGAGTCGGCCACTAAAAGCGATGGCTTCTCTCGCCGGCTGCATCCATTCTATCCTGTACGACCATGAATGGGCTCTACATGAAGCCTCTACCACGGTCAAGAGCGTTTTGCAGCTTCAAGCTACGTTTCGGAAGCCTGGTGAAGTCTTGTCCTTTCTGGACGAATTGGTCTGCCATAGTAGGTCTGCCATAACCGAGGAGCAGGTACTGTCGCTTTTGTATGGATTTGCCGAAGAGATTGAGCATTGCTCCTGGAGTCAACCCATCGCCTTTGAGATACTGACCAAAGTCTCGAGACTTTGGCTTGATGCAGCGGGCAATTGGTTGGGGTTAATTCCCCGAATGGGCATCCAAGGCGCTGACCCGACGGTGGGCTTTGCCCACAAAACGGAGGCAGTCGAAGATGCTGAGGGTAAGGAGGATCCGACCCAGAGATATGTAATGGACGATGCAGGAATACCTGGTTTTCTCAGTGCCGTAGATGGTATTCAGATGTTTGAGACTGGACAGAGCTTGCGTTTGCTCCAAGCGCACAAACCTTCTCATCCCTTAGCCAGAGTAGCTGGACCAGGAACCGTCGAGCCACCTTCACTCGAATTCAAGTCATCTTGGCCGGACATTCACGAAATCCAAGAGCGCGCTAATCAGTATGAAGCGGATCTCCGGGCTGCTATTCGAGCTTACGATGAACAAGGTTCGCTGGCCACGAGCAGTCCAATCTTTGAAGCCGCGCCACATGATGAAAAGTTGTCGAATGTCCGATCAGAGTGCTCCGAAACGTACTTCTCTACTTTGGTAGCAGAAATTGAGCAGCAGCTACCAGATTCAATACTCCGTAGAGCTAACCATGACTCGCAAGCGTTCCTTGCTTCTCACTGTACGCAACAGGAACATAGAGATATCTCACTCTCCAGGCCGCCTCTCTGTCTTGTCCCTTCGATGTCTCTCAGGCCCATTATGTCCGCTCAGGCTCGTCTAGTCAATCAGTCTTGCCTCTCTATGCTCTTCAAAGAACACAAGCTCCGCTCACACCTATCACTTCAGTACCGGTATAGCCTACTGGGCGATGGTGTCTTCTCATCTCGTTTGTCACATGCTCTCTTCGACACAGACTTGCCTTCTACCGAGCGTAGGCAAGGGAAGCCTCGGCTGGGTGTCTCTGGTCTTAGACTTGGCTCTCGAGAGATATGGCCGCCTGCGAGCTCAGAGCTACGACTCGCACTCATGGGGATATTGAGTGACAGTTACTATTGTGAAAATATCACTGACGTGACCACCTCAGGAAGAAGTGAGTTGCCTGGAAACATGAGCTTCGCTATCCGTGCAATTTCAGAAGAAGAACTGCGGAGATGCATGGACCCGGACTCTATCTTCGCGCTGGATTTCTTGCGGTTGCAATACAAGCCGCCAGCTCCCATTGATGCAGTTATCAAACAATCATCGCTCGACAAATATGATATTATCTTCAAGCTTCTTCTTCGTGCGGCGAGATTACTATACTCAGTCAAACAACTCTCGCGGGTCACGCTATCTCGCAACCAGTCATGCCGTCCTGACACAATAGTTCGACGTTTCAGTGTTGAAGCTATTCAATTCGTCTCAAGCATTTATGGTCATTTCTTCGAAGAAATTTGCAAGCACTGGAACCTATTCGAACGTCAGCTCGACAGCTTACAAAAGCGCACCGAGCAGCATGCTATCAGTGAGCACGAGGGCCCGGATAAGCTTCGAGACATGCACGAGAAAATGTTGGATGGCATGATGTTTGGGTGTTTACTCAGGAAACGTCAGGAGGCCGTCATGGGTCTCTTGGAAGAGATCTTCGAATTGATTTTGGGCTTCACGAAGCGCGTGAGAGCCCACAGTGTTCCGAAGATGGATTCAGACGATGAGTCAGATCAACGAGAGGAATTGTACAGGAAGTGGAAGAAGAAGGTCAAGGTTTTCGTTGCCGTCTGCTGGGGCCTGAGTGAGCGAAAAGGCTCTCCTGGCGGCGGCGGCCTCAGTGGAAACGAGGGCAGTGAGAACGGCATGGAAAGACTCCTCTTAACGCTCGACATGAATCGATACTATTCTCAGCGTACAACATAGACGGGCGTACTGTTCGAAGTGGTTGTCCTTGTATAGCCCTCGCTCTTCGGAAATTACAAGCGACGACAAAGCACATTGCACCGATGTTTCTATGGCCCTATGGCTTCTTGTTGTAAGCAGCTCGAACCATGCGTGATCCATGGAGCTACAGCTTTGCTGAAGCATCCACATTCAACACGGCAGAACATCATACTGAGCAGGAATCTCGATTGTTGGATGCCGGACCTCATCGTTGAAGCCAAAAACTCCACTCTAAAACCTATACCAATGCACATTCCGTCCCACGGCTCGCCATGAGTCGTTCGTGAGCGATGCTAGCGAAGATAGCTTTGCGGTAAACCGTCGACTCATGGATAGGTCACGGGTCGGAGGAAGGTTACAATATGCAACAGCTTCATCGCATAGTGTAAGCCATCAACAACCGGTTCAAGCACTGAAAGCTCTTTTATATCACCGCCCTTTACAAGTCCTCTCGATCAATTGTCTCATCAACAGAAACTCGTTTCGATTGCCCTTCTTTGTTTCTCGTTCTTCACCTTCTCGCGCTTGTTCCACATGTTCTGTATCAGATCCAAACCTTCGACCACCTCCAGCCCCCTCCGAAGAATTCTTTCGTCTCTTAGTGATTTCAGGACCGTTTCCACCCAGTGCCTACACCCTTGACCTACTCCGGAAACAGGTATTTTTCCAATGCAGCCTTCGTGATCGCATCAACAAGATCCTCTACCTGCAGTGCTTCTCTAACATCAAATTTCGCAGACTTTGCGATTTCATAAGTCTTTGAATTTGGGGTATGGGCGGTAGAGCAAGGGCGTGGATGAGAGGATGGGCAAGAGCATCGCTTATTGACACGGTCTTGTGAGTCCCTTTGTTGCCGTATTTGAAAGTCGTATTACTACTACTTCATAATCCACATTACTCTATTCTGTTCACCAACACCAAGAAAAACTAAAATTTTCAAAAACCATGATCCCGATGTCGTCTTTGGTTCTGCATGATAGATCACTAACATGCTTTGACTTTTCAATGTTTTGATAATGGGTCATGACTGATGCGGGAATGGGCGAAACTCTGAATCTTATAAAGTGATAAACTGCAGGGGAGTCAGGCCAGGAACCGTGTGAGGAGCTTTGGAGACACTCATACAGCAAAACCTCATCATGTGACAGACTATAACCGAGGGTTTGATCATAATCTTTGTCTTTGTGGACAGAATGCATCCCCTTCACTCAGCTTCCACTTTCGAACACCATCCTGTTCTTTACTTAAAACTTCCAAATCCCTCGGATTCTGCTATCCAAGCCAATCCACCAATAACCAACATCAGCAGAATGGCGCCCCTCAAGTCAAAAACCGGCGGAGGGACCCACACTCACAACCTACAGAAGGGAGCCGGTGGAGCGAACCACATTCACAACCTACGGAAGATCGCCGGCAGAGGAACCAACACTCAGAAGCTACTGAAGCCTTACGTCACGCAGCGCAAGAGACCCAAGGCTGAAGCCGGAAAGAAGGTTATCAATTTCCTTGATCTGCTGCGCGAGATTAGAGATATGATCTTCGATCTTGCGATGTGCGTTGATGGCGTCCTCGTACCCTATAGGGAAAAGGACGATCATAATTTCCTGGATAATGGCGGTCCACCTCCTAGTCTCGCGCTTCTCCGTGTGAATAAACAAATCAGAGGACAAGCAAGGATGTGTATGTTGAGAGTGAATACCTGGAGAATCACGGAACCATGGCCACTTAGACCAGGTGTTCTGTGGCAAATCGACCCGTGAGTGTTTTACAACGAATCATTTATTTTTGATTATGAGCACGGATTTACATTGATTTTGTGTGTAGGCTTCATATCACACACGTCGTTTTGAGCTATTCCCTATGGGACGGCAGTCCCAGCAGAGCAGAGGAACTAGAGAAATAGAACGACATCCACAGTAATCCGCGCTATTTCGACGTCAATCTTCGTCGCGATGCTTTGCATCGCTGGAGAATGGACTTCATGAGAGCCTCGTGGAGAGCGAGGAAAGGGGTCGTGAGCCGTTTCGGCAATCTCAAAGTTCTGATCATAGACACTACGAATCTCATGTGTCCTAGCGGTTGTTGCCGGCTCGAGATGATGAGACAGCTATTCCGTTTTTCAAATCTGGAACTGGCTAAACAGAATGTTGATGTACGAGTACTAGGCGTGAGGGATGGAGGCGAATGGGACCTTGTCCATACATGGCGCTATCTCCGCCTGGCCGTCTTAGACCAAGGGAGCGCAAAGCTGACTGCACCGAGTGTCTGGTGTGCGACTTGCTCTTCCTTTGGGGATAGGAGTGGCTACGATAGCCGGTGCTCCACTTGTCAATCGAGGTCGCTACAACACTTGACGGCGGCGAGCTCGGAGAAAGGGAATTGAGTTGAATATGCTTGAGTGTCAGAGCATATATGCTAGGAGGTTTTAGGATCTCCCAGCGATTGGGATATTAAGCGGCCTGCGGTTTTGCCGCCTTCATAACCAACAGCTTGCTTTTTATAGGAGTCAAACTCCAACTCTGATACCTGGCTTTGCACTGTGAATCGTAACTATAACACCTAGGCTGAGTCTTCCACGTGTACATCTTGACAGGACCTAATGATAAACAAGCTCAACATTTTTGCAATACGATTGAAGTTTGCGATGATCCAAGTCCTATGTCCTGAGCTTCTTCTTGAATTCGGTGCAGGTCTACGGGCCAATCCGCATGTCATCTTTTCAGTGCACTGGATAGCCAAGCGACACATTCCAATTTGCTCCATCGTACATTCGGAATGGATGTGCTTGAGCTGAAGACGAGCTTGGTGTGAGAGGAGCGAAGCGGGTTGAATTAAAGGGTTTGAACTTGTACCAGGGTCCTTGGAAGAGGAAAACAGGTAAAGGAACGGTAGTGTCGCACGAGCCAACAAGAAGTGGTGCATTCATTCTGTGTTGTTATCATGAGAGGAAGAAATGCAATAACGAGGGGCTGAACGACCAGTGAAGCCGATAGCGAAGACGGCGAAAAGTAAAAGCACTTTGCAAGGAATATCTTGAGCTCGAATTGGATTGATGAATCGGATGTGCACGTCAAGCTCATTGACGCTTGAAAAGAAGTGTCATAACATGACGTGAGATTAATATATGAAATTACACATTTCATCCCCAGTACAAATCGTTCCAATGTTGCAAGTCCATGTTGTCGATTTTCAACGTACGGTCATGTAGCTCCTATCCGCCGCTTGAACTAATAATCTGACCGGGCAATCTACATCAGAATCACCCAACCCAACCTTACCCGAGTCCGCGCTCGCTCCGCCCCGCCCCCCTCGAAGAAGCTCGCTCTTTTCTAGATCCGAAGCATATGTCGTATCGTGCGTGCAGACGCGACACCCGGATGAGCTTGTTACCAGTGCTATTGCTGGACTCTTGAATGTTCCTCGCCAAGGTGGGCTAGTTCTGAATAAAAAAATTCTTTGATGGGCGTCCTTGTCGACATGTCTTCTGGTCGGCGGAGGTGGTTGTGAGTAGACGTCGTAGCCAAGTAGGAGTCCAAATTGGAATAGCGAACCTGGGTCACCACCGCGGAATAGAGACCGGATTCTCACCTCATATCAAACGTTGGCTGAAATCAATCATGTGGGCTCAAGGGAAACGAGACATTATCGTTGTAGGGTGGTTGCTGACACCAGAGATCAGCGTCGGAACGGATTGGCCTTGTGTTTGTCGTTTCGTTCCAGAATTTGTTGACTCCGTTGCTTGACGAATAAACAGGACTGTAGGCTGTTCTGTTTTTCGTATTATCTGGTGAGGTGATGCACATTCCAAAAGATCTCGTCTAGATATGATAACCTTGTTTTTGTGTTCATAGGTATTGCTTGGGTATTGAGTGCTTCGGTTCTTCGGTTGAGGGAGTCGAACGCTTCGATTGTTTGCCTCTTTCGCTATGGTTCTTTCGCAGTGGTCCGTACTACGTTTATAAGCCTGGAACCCTGTCTGGAAGAATCACTACAGAAGATGGATCACGCCATGCCCACACCTGGAATAGGACAAGAGGAAGCATCCGCATAATGATCGATCTAGCCATCCTCGCTTCCTGTGCTTACGACCAACTGTTCGACAAGTCTGGCGTCTGACTGATTAGCCATTCAAACCTTGCAATATCTTCGTATACTGCGCTGGGAGCGGTCTCTGAGACCAGGTCCTCAGCTTCGGCTATGCACAACTGGTGCAAGCGGTCCTCGTTGGCATACGAGCCCTCGTCTGTCCAACCACGTTCGGCGTAATACTCGTTCCAATACCCCCAGTCGTTATTTTCCCACCCTCCGCACTCATCTATCGAAGCTTCGCTATCTAGAGAATCCCTCCGGATATTCTTGATATCGCCATATTTGAAGACTTGTATTACTTTAACACCTACGCTTTCGCATGCTGTCTCAACACCCAATACACAGCGCTCCTCACATTGGTATAGTATCTCCTTCAGTTGTGGCAGTCTTTCTGCCCTGCGCTCTGGAAGCCGTCGTAGCATTTGCTGCATGATGTTTTTGTCGGCTGCCATCTCGAGGGTCAAAGTCTCGGCTGATGCCGGGAGGGTGTTGATCAGTTGATGCACGATCTGAGTATGCTCTGACACTTCGAGGTACCAAGCAGGTTCTGATATTGTGTCGCAAAGACAGTCGTCCTCATCGTCAGAGCCAAGGGTATCGCGGTCATTGCCGTCGGCATCAAGACTCTTGTCGTTTTGGTCATTGATGCCATCGCTGTCCGGTGGATCCATCAGCATTGAGACATCAATTCTGATGTCGCTAAGGGCCCGGAAGCCACGCAGAGAGCCAATGTGGGGATGGTGACTGGCCCTGTATCCAATAAAGGTAAGTGAGGTCAGGCTGTGGCTAGCATATCGCAACAGGCATTCTACTACGCGACGTGGTTTCCATGATGCGCGGCCTGAATCGTCTCTGGCATCTCGGTATTCAAAGTTTCGCAAATTGGGAATTCTAGACATAAAGGTAACAAAGTGGTCTGCGTAGAAGTAGCACCCGTCAAGGACGATTGTGACTATATTTGACGTTGCTGGTAGTGAAAGCATCATATCCCGGTTTGTGGCTAATGACGACTGGCCCACGGCACGTACTGTGCGAAGAGAGGGCAAGGCCATAATCGAAAGGAGGAATCCAAACCCTCTGTATGTTGGATGAATCTCTACCGTGTGGAGTTTGCTCAGAGGGAAACCCGAGTTCGGATACGCACGACTCTCTTGAGCGACCTTAGAAAGCATCTGAAACCACAGTGGAGAAGCACTTGTCCAGCCACACTGCTCGTACCTGAGAACTTCTAAATTCGGCAGGAATCTCAGAAGCAACGTCACGACTGGATTCTTGTGAAATGCAAGTAGCCTTGCTGTAAAGCTTTCCCATATATCGGAAATACATTTCCGTGTGCAACGTGGGGTATGATAGCAGAAGTCATTCGCAAGTTTGCAAGTCTCATAACGCAGATCGGTTCCAGGTGCCGGTTCGTAGTCATCGTCGTCAAATGAGCCACGAAGAAACCTGTACAAGGAATCGTCCTGGTGGTGTGAGCAGTCGCCAATGGCTAAGTCAATAGGGTAAGAAGCGACCCTATGGTCGAGGAGGATTTTTCCCAGCAACTGTGCAGGATGTTCGCCGATGCCACCACGCCAAAGATCCTTTCCGAAAGCAAAGCTTGACAGTGTTCTCTTCCACTCCCGATGTCGCATCAGATGGCCTGCCGCAACGCTGTGCAAATACCTGCACGAGATGGTGATACTCTCCACATCAGGATTCCCAAGGTAGCCTGTGATCTGCTGCAAGATCTCGACAGGCAACTGAATCAGGAGAGTCATTTCATATCAAAGTCTTATCGATACGTAGGACCTCTTTTCGTAGCTGAGCATTGCTGGTGCGCTTCTAGGCTGACATACTTGAGGTGCTTGCTCGTGCATCTGGGATCAAGAGGAAAGATCGCTGCCAGATGTTAAGTTGGTCTTTCTTAGGCCCCGCGCCTCCCCCTGGCCAAAAAAGTTGGCACTGTGAGCTGTTCTAACTTCGCGACGTGAAGATTAAGGAAAGAATTTTCCATAACAAAGATGTAGATCTAGTCAAGGCGAGTAAGACATTTAGTAAAACTTTTTCGATTGGAGGACTGGTTGCCAAGATATGTTGGTATCAAAACGGTGAAAACAGTCGATTTTTCTAAGCGACACTGTGCCAACTTTTTTTGGCCATGGGGAGCGCGCCTAGGCAATGGGTGGAGAAAATTACCACCGCTCCAAGCCACTGCACTAGGTTTACTTTATCTATTTGCACCGTTTAAAACCGCTTG
>JAABUL010007878.1_pt1 | contig 11165 bp, 4 predicted proteins | sample 5559151 | NCBI WGS metagenome assembly JAABUL01 (sample SAMN10711876, study PRJNA513368) | rock metagenome | isolation source: Antarctica rocks | place: Antarctica: Victoria Land, Pudding Butte sud | reverse complement strand
TATATCTCTTATAGTAAAAGATTTATACAGATATAGATTTAAATACAATATATTTAATTTTAAGACTAAAGAAGATATACTAGAAATTATCGATACAAAATTTTAAGATTGTTGTAATCTTGTCTATTGTTATTATTTTTATTTCGATTTCTTTTCTTTTACTTTTGTAAATATTTGTGCAATTATATAATTTTTTTAGAAAACTCTTTGTTAATTGTCGAGATTACTACAATACAATTACAAATAGTTATCTTAAAAATATTAAAAACAAATTTAGATATTAAAATAAATAAAAATTAAAAATAAGATTGCAGAATACAATAAACTTAAAATTGTAGAAACTGTTTTAGTAGATAAAAAATAATCTGTTAAAAAGATCTATTGCTAGTCTTTTATTATTGTTAATCTACAGTAAAGCGATATTAACGCTAGTAGCTATTTATTTAACTGTTAATATTACAAATTATTTAATCTTTTTACTTCTATTTATTTAATATAGCTGATTACTTTTTAATTAAAAAACTGTTTATTATTGTTTCTCTATTAATGTTATTATTAATATCTTCAAAATATTTGCTTTTTTTGTTTTTCGATTTGCTCTTCTTTTTAATCTCTATTTTAAAGCGCGTTTGTCTAATATTGTTTTTAACTTCGAATATTTTCTTTGTTAATAATCTTTTTGTTAGTACTTTCTCTATCAATATTTTTTTCGTTAATCTTCTTTTTGTTAATATTTTTTCTATTAATATTCTCTTTGTTAATACTCTCTTTGTTAATATTTTATTTGCAATCTTTTTCTCTAACTTTTTTAGTATATTTGTTAATGCTTGTTAAGATAGATTGCAAGAGACTTTTAAAATATATTGCAATAGTCTTATATAGAGACAAAGTCTATCTTTATTATTTTGTTTTTAATATTAGAACAAAAGAACAATTATAGATTTAAATTGAAAAAGAAGCTAGAAAAAATAAATACAAAAATAGCAAAACTAAAAGAAAAAAATAATAAGTTAGAAAAGAAGCTTGTACTATAAAAAAAGAACAATATATAGAAAATACTAATAGATAATAATTTTATAACTAAAATAAATTATATTTTGTTAATATTTTCTGTTATTTTTATCGAGATTTTGTTTTGTTTCGACAATAATAACAAGCTAATAAATATAAATATATTTTAATATAACAAACTAGAAAAAAAGATAATAGATAATAATAATAAAACTTAGATTAAACTTTTTTTCTTAATTTTTAATTGTTTGTTAAAAACTTTTTATTTGCTATCTAGAAACTCTGTATCGAATAACAGTTTTCTATTAATTGACTAAAATCTTTTAAGAATATTTTACTAGTAAATAGAGATTTCTTAATTAATAGCTTACTGTTTTCAAAAAAATAGATAGAAAATATCTATCTCTTTTAAATATCTAGAGACAAACTATCTAATATCTATTAGCTATATAATCTTGTAGACGAGCGTCTAAGTATCTTAGAATTTCTTTATACTAATACTAAGTCTTAACAATTTAAATCGAGTTTTTGATTCCAACTTTTAAAACCGAATTAAAAGTCTTAACAATTTAGATTGTATTAAATTGTTAAGATTTAATTCAATTTCTCGAATCGAACTTAATAATTTAAATTAAGATAATTAGTCTATATTATATTAATACAAAATTTAATATATTTTATAACTAACTATATTTGAAATATATAGTTAGAGACTTACAATTAACTATATTTAATTAATAATCTTTTAAAATTAATAATTCTAACTATTTTATACTGTACAATATTTGTTAATTAAAATATACTAATTTTTTTCGATTGTTTAACAACTACAAGACAAAACTATTATAATAGCACTCGAAATTAAATAGAATCGAAAATCTAAAAATAGTATTGCGAATTTGCAATTATTGTAATTGCGCTAAAAGTTTTGCAATAATATTTATCTGCAAGTATACAATAGTTGTTATAAGACAATTCTTAATATATATTTTAATTTTATCAATTAGATCTAGCTATTCTAAATATATATTTAGATAATAATCAATCGACAATACTAGCTTCGAACTAGCAATTTAATAGAAAGATTAGAATTGCACTAGATTGTTGCACAAGAAAGACAACTTAATTTAAAGCTATATATGCGAGACTAGAAGAAAATTTACTATAAATATATTATTTAAGACTTAAGTAATACAATACAAACTTAATAGTAATTTTACAACTTCTTCTTTATCTTTTAGACTTGCATTAAAGTTGATACAATAAGATAAAAGACTTTAATTTAAGATATTTGTTATTAAATAAGATATTGCTTGCGACGTCTTTTGTGTTCTTGTCTAAAACTATCTCTCTTAACAATAATCTTTCCTTTAAACTTTGTCGCTTGTAAACAATCGCAATCTAATACAATAGAGATTGTTTCAAATATTTATATAGTATTTTATTGATACTATTACTAATATCGAATTTAAGATTAATCGATTGTATTAAGACAAGATACAACTTGAAGAATCGAGAGCGCTTAACAAGTATATAATTGCTTATCTCAAACTTGTTCTTCGTATTGCTTTTTCTATTAGAAGAGATAAACAATAAGAAAAAGCTATAATATTTAATTCTATATTTTGAAAAAGAATCTCTCTTTCTTATTAAGAAGAATTGTTTTCTCTTAATCTGTAACAAATTTTAATAGTCTTTAACTTCTTTTAAATTGCTATTATTCTTCAAATTAATATTAATATTCTTTATATATATATCTTGTTTGTATATATTACTTCGATAGTTGCTATAAAAGAAGATAGAGTTTATATTTATACTTAATTGCTAAGTGTAGAATATTAATATTTCTTCGAAGTACTTGTTTCTCTTGTAAATAGAGTTTAATCTATACAAAGTCTATTAATATACAATATAAAAAAAAATAGAAACGCGAATAGCTTATATGCTTATTAGATTTGTAGCAAAATCTTAATAAGTATTAATAGTCTATATTTTAATCTACTTCTTAACAATCTTATTAATATTGTTGTTGTAACAAAGATTAAAAGTATTATTTACTTGCAACTTAAAGATTGTAAACTAATTTGTAATTAATTTAGTCTTGTATTTAATATTCTAGTTAAACTTAACTTATTCGTATTTGTATTCTCTCTTTGTAAAAAAATCTTAATATTCTTTTTGTAATTCGCAAACTTCTAAATTAAAGATAGCTATATCTAATTAAAGATTAAAGTTGCTAATATTAGTTAAATTGTTTCGACATTATATAATATATATCTTTTAATATTAAGTAGATTATATTGATTATTACAGAGATAATAGAATCGATAGATAGCGTTGCAATTTTTTTGGTAAATATCTATCTAAATTAGTCTTTATATTTAGAAGTTAAGAGATTGATTAGACTTACTCGAAGCATCTATCTTGACATTTCTAAAGTTTGACGTCAGTTTACTGAAAGACTTTACTTCCTCTCTTATTGTCGAATAGATTCGATTATCAAAGATAACAGAGTTAATGCTCTTAATAGCAGTCAAAGATGCGATCGACTCTGAATAATTGAGAAGTCGGGAACTTTCTTCAGATCTCTTAGCAAAGTCGTCAACAAAGAACATCGGCGACTCTATACGATGGACTGACTTGACATTTATCGGCGGTCGATAGAATTGGATAGAGTTTATATTGACAACAATTATCGTGTTTTCGACGAAAGACGATTCGTGTGTGGTCAAACTGCCAGATGGGTGAGGAATGCGCAAAAGAAACAGAGGGAGGAACTCGGAATTATCTGCGGACTGTGGCCAGATAATTAATAGCTCTTCCAGCTCCTTTTTCAGGAGTTAAGGTTTGGGATTACTGGCTTGGTCCCCTCCGCCGGCGCCTCCTGGGAATTCGATCCACCACGAGTCTTGATTATTCGCTGTCTGGACCATACGTCAAGATGTGCATGATCTACGGCTGTGTGTTCCGAATCGAACGGCATCCGCTGGTACTGTACCAAGCCGAACTCTTAGCGCGGCCAACAACATGGAACCCTGGATCTCTGAGTGAAGCTGCTGCGACTAATGATTGGCATAGTCTTCACAAAAGAATTCTGTACATATCTTAATTGCAGCATTCAACACGCTATTTGCTGGTCTTGCCTCTGCTTGGGCTTTGATTTTACGCTCGGACTGTGAACAGATTCAGATTATTCTAAACCGGAATGCGTCTTTTCTTGTTATTGGTCGCGCAGTAGTCGATGGTTGGCTTCGCCGGCGCAGTCAAGGTTTCGATGCACGGCAATTCTATGGGCATCGTCATTCAGAGGCGGCAGCAGGTCAGGAGCACCACGATAAGGGATGCGCTCTTTTTATGATTGGCCACAGTGGCATTTGTTGGTATCGGTGAGTGCTCCGCCTCGAGCTTCTCGCTGCACATCGAGACCTCCATTCAATTATTTGTCGGATCGAAGATCAACTGCATCATGGCGAAACTGTTCTGCAAGAAGTTATATCACAACTGGGCCAAAGCGAGCGATTTGCCATAACGGGATGTCTCCACTGACATCGAGTGATGCCATGATGAGTGCTTCGCCCCGAGCTTCTCGCAGCAAGATCGAAGCCTTCATCCAATTGTCTGCCGGATCAAACGTCAGCTGCGTCGTGGTGAAACTGTCCCGCATAGAAACCACAACGGGGGATTTGCCATTCTGGGATGTCTCCACTGGCATCGGGTGATGCCATCATGATTGCTTCGTCTTGGGCTTCTGTCTCCATCCACTAAATTCATCATATCGACACTCAGCTGCACCAGATGGCACTACGCTGCGAATAATTCGTCGCATCGTGGTGAGGCCAGAGCAGGCGACTTGCCGTAATAGGATGTCTGTCTGCATTGGTGAGGATGGAGAAGATAGAGACGAGCGGAGGCTCGTGACGCAGGATCGCGGCGTAGGAGAGAACCATGCGTGGTCAAAGAATCGCGAGCAGCTGACTAGGAAAGGAAGTGGAGAGAAGAAGAGCATAAAGGAGACCAACGAGAGGAAGATCTTTATATCTTGAAGCGGCAAGCTGTCTACTAATCTTACTTGTCCTAAATAAGAAGAGCTAAACTACTTTCAATCAACGCTAAACTATAAGAAGAAATTGACGGAATCTATATTGTTCAATTGTTTATAAAATAAAGTTAAACAAACAATTATAATATTTTGTTGCGTTGTTATACTTGTTAGTTTTACAAATAATACAAATATTTTGTATATAATTTTGTCTTTAATTATTTCTTTTTAATTTTTAATTTTTTAATAAAGTAATACATTTTCTTTCAAATTAATATTTAATATATGTTTAATATAAGCTAGATTTTTATATAGTCTTTCGAATTTAAACAAAGATTTTTAAACTATTAATATTATATAGTATTTATAAAACAAAAATATAAATTTATAAATTAGTTTATCTTTATTGTTGTTTTAATTGCTTAATAGATATTGTTAATTTGTTTACAATAAAATTATATCTAAAATATATTTTATATTATTAGTAATATTAAATTTCTTTAACTTAACAGCTTTCTTTGCTAGTTTTTTCTTTTTTTCTTGTAGAAGTTTGTTACATTTTTGATATCTATATTGTATATATTGTTTTTGCACTTAATTTTTAATTTAATATTTTAATAATAATATTATATACTTTTTGCTCGATTTTAATATATTGTTTATAAAGTTTAAGTTTAATTTATATTTATTTTCTCTAAATAATATCTTTATAGTTCTTAAATTGCAATTTTAAAATATATAAAAAAAATTGCTATTAAATTTAGATAGTATGTTTGTATCAAATTTATACTTAGAATTAAATCTATTAAAAAAGAATATTATATAAGAATTTTCTAAATTAAAAGAAAGATACAGATATTGTTAATAATACTCTACAACTCTTCGATCTTTTTTATCTATAATTTAATTAATTATTAAGTTAAATAAAATATAAATAAATTGTATTTTTTTTTTAACTAGTTAAGTAACAATATAATTAAATTTACTACAATTGCGTTACATAAATAGAATATTTTCTTTTATTTCGAAATTGTTGTTTTTTAATATCTTAATAGTATATTTTTTATTTTAATATATAATTAGTATAAATATAGCTTAGAACAAATATAAGTTCTATTTAAATATAAAAACAAATAATAATAGTTTTTGTTTTACAAACTTATTATCTTAAAAATAATTGCTTTCTTCTATTTTAATATTATTGCAAACTACTATCTATTAATATAAAGAAATCTTTGATTTCTTTTTATATAATTTAACAAATATTTATTTTATTTTTTAATATTTAATCTATATTTTAAGTTTTAGAATATAATATCTTTATACTATCTATATATTGTAGTAGTTTATTAATAGTTTTAATTTTTAAAATTAATTAATAAAATAAGTTACTAAATAATTAAAATAATATTTTTAAAAGTTATACTTAAAATATTTTCGAAAACTATTAAAATTGTAAAAATATTTTTCAAAGTTTTTAAATATAATATTAGTAATATTTCTATAATTTTAATATATATTAAATATTTTTTAAATTTGGTTTTTGTCTATATTTATTATAAAAGTTTGTAATTCTTTATTTTTATAAAAAATATAAAAAATATAAAAAATTAAACAAACAACTTCTTTTAATACTTTTAATATTTTAATAAATATTCTATAATAATTTTTAATAGTTTCTATATCAATTTATATATAAGAATAGATATTAATTTCTATTGCAATTTAAATATATATTAAATATATATTGTATATATATTAAATTTACAATAATAATTTTTGTTTTAATTTAAAATATTATAAAGATTTGTTTTGTCTTAAATCTATTTAAATATAAAATTTATTTTAAGATATAATTAATTTATAAAGAGTTCAATCTAAATATAAATACAGTATACAACAATATATTGTTAAAAATTTTTATTAAAATAGATAATATTTTTAATCTATTACTTCTTTAAAAAACGCAATTAATTAGAAACAAATTTTTGGTTAATTTCTATAAAATTTAAGTTAAATATAAACTAATTTATTAAAGTTATTTTAATAGAAGACTTTTCGAATTTTTGTTTGCAAATTAATATTGCTATATAATCTTTTATATTAAAAATATTATATATATAGCGTAAAACAATCTTATTATATTTAATATATAAATTAAATATAATAGAAGAAATAACAAAGTACTTTACAATATATTTGATATAAATAAAACATATATTAGATATAAATTTTGTTATTTAATTATTACAATTATATTATCGACAATTTCTTAAAATATTCTAATAAAATAATAATAAATAATAAATATAATTTTTGTGTACAATTAATATAAAAAATAGAAATTATTTTTAATTAACAAAAATAAAGATATTTAATTGTATATTATATATATTAATATTAATTTTGTTGCTTTTTTAAGAATAATTAAATTTTATATATATTATATATCTATTAAACTTGTATTAAAACAAACCTAATTGCAAGTAAAATTTCTAGAAGTTAAATAATTAATAAAAATACAATTTTATATATATTGTTATAATTTATAATTTATTATAATACAAAAATAATTAATATTAATATATATTAAATTTGTATTAATAATCTAATTTATATATTATAGTTTTGTGTTAAAAAATAAAAAATATTTAATTTAATAAATTTATAAGATTAGTTTACAAACAATATAGATTAAATAAAAATTTATTTTATAAATTTTTTATATAGTAAGTTTTTAATAATTGTATATACAAATTATAAATTCGAAATATATATAATATATATATTAATTTTGCTGTTTTTGAAAAAATCTATAATATTAGATCTTTATATAATACTCTAATTGCGTATTAATATTTATTATATATATTTATTAAGTAAAATATTATTGAAGATTATTAATATTTTTTAATTTAATTCTATTATATACTAAATATATATATAGTATATTTGAAATTATATATTTATAATACTTAATTCTAAAGTATTTGAAATTTTAGTATTAAATTTTGTTTGCTTTGTCTTTCTTTTTTTTTTCTAAAAATAAAAAAATAATCTAAATAATTTTAAAATTAATTGCAATAACAAAGAATTAAATCTAATTTTAATTAAATTAAAGATATATTAAATATATATTTGTTAATTAATATTTGAATAGATATTTAGTATAATTGTTGATCCAGATTTTAATACGAACGGGTTAATCCGCTCAACTCTAATTCTGGAATTAGACAGATTTTCTAGTTTAACAGAGTAAGACGAGCAAAGAATACGCATCGAGTGTTCGGTTTAATCTATCCAATTACGTAATATTACGTAACGCGTTAACTAGATTAGACTAGCGTAGATTCTAAACTAATCTAATATAGTTAACACAATTATATAATTAGACTCTAATCTAATCCAATAAGAACTAGTATTAGATTAGATTAGATTAGATAAGCAGAAGCTAACGCAACAAGATTAGTAGAAACTCTTGATACTAATTTAACAAAATTTTAATTCTAGAACCAAGTTTGCAACTTAATTCTAATTTAATTCTACAAGATCTAGAAGAATAAGTTAAGTTGAAAAAAAAAAAATTGATTCGATTCAATAGTTACACTATAGATATTAATTAAAATCTTAATTAATATTGTGTTTTTTTTATGTATAAAATATATTAAAGTATTATAATAGTTTTGTATTTTTAATACAATTATTTTATTGTATTCTTTAAAGATAATTGCAATTCTATTAATATTAATAAAGTTTTATATATAATAAATATAGAATATAAAAAAGAATCTATTTTCTTAAGTCTTATGAATAATAATTTGTTAAAATTATATTAAAATCTTAATTGTTTAATATATTTTAGTTTTTTTATATATTTATAGAAATATTTTTATTAATATTTTTAGTACTTAATATTATATTTAACTTAAAAGTATTAATATTTTTAAAATTTAAAGTTTGTTTATATATTTAACAAAAATTTAGGATATAATAAGTATAAAATAAATCTTAATTTTATTTATCTATTTATTGCAAAATTGTTTGTTAATCTTAATTTGTAAAATTTTGAAATATAAAAAAAAATTGTTAAAAAATATATAGATTTCGAAAACAAAAAAATAAATAATAGTATTAAGAAAAAAAATTGCTATTAAGATCTAAATTAAATATAGACTAAATTTAAATATAATATATATATACAAAATATATAATTAAATTATATAAATATAAAACTATATTAAATTTATATTACATCTAGAAACAATTTATACTATAATAGAATTTTAATTTTACAATATATAAATTTTGTTTTTAAATTTATATAATACGCAATTAATTTAACTCTAAGAATATAATAAATATAGAGAACTAAATTTATATCTAATATATACTAAAACAAAACAAAATTTTAGAATTTAATTTTTAGTTAATATTAAATAAAAAAGTTTATCCTTTATATAAACTATATATATATTAAGTTTGTATTTAAATTGCAAATAAAATTAGTATAATTTTATACTTAATAAATATTTGTATTTTAATTAATATTTTACTAAAAAAAAATTGTTTGCAATTTTATATTATATTTATATTAAATTTATATATAGCTAATTCTTTTTTAAATAGACTTAATTTTTTTAACAAAAAAATAATACATAACTATCTTTTTATTTATATTAAAATTATATTAAGTTTATATTTAATTAATACAATTTATACAAAAACTATTGTTATATTTATAATTAAAAAAGTTAAAAATTAGATTATCTTTTATTATATATATTAGATATATATTAAGTAGAAAGTAAAAAATATTAATAATAGAAAGTTTTAAAATTATTTTATGAAGTTTTCAACTTAATATATTATATATTTAAATTTAAATTGTTTTAACTAATTGTATACTTTTTGTTATATCTAGTATATATAATATAAATAATTAAATTTTTGTTTTTTCGACTTTAATTTATTTAAATAAATTAATATTTAATATTTATTATATTTTTGCGTAATTGCTATAACAATAATATTTTAATAAATTTTTTTTGTACAAATTAATTTATACAAATTAATTTAAAATAAAGTATAATCTATATTTAATATAAAAAGTTTGTATATTTATTTTTATTTTAAATTAAGATCTTTTTTTAATTATATTTAATCATATATTAAATCTATAAAATATTTTTAAAATATTTATTTTATTTATTTTAAATACTATTTTTTATAAAATATAAATAAATAAATAATTAATTATAATAGTTTATTGTATTGTAACATTTATTAGTTTTTTAAATAATATAAATATTTTATATATAATTTTGTGTCAAATTGTTTTTTTTTTTAAATTTTAGATCTTTTAATAAAATAATAAATATTCTTTTCAATTAATACTTAATATATATTTAATATAAATTAAATTTATGCGTAGTATTTCGAATTTAAATAAAAATTCTTCAATTATTAATATTATACAATATTTGTAAAACAAAGATATAAATTTATAAATATTTTAATTGTTTAATAGATATTCTTAATTTTAAGTTGTTTGCAATAAAATTATATTGAAAATTATATTTTATATTGCTAGTAATATCGAATTTCTTTAATTTAGCAACTTTTTCTTATTAGTTTTTTCTTGTTTTCTTGTAAAAATTTATTATATTTTTAATATATATATTGTTTTTGTACTTAATTTTTAATTTAATATTTTAATAATATTGCTACATATTTTTTGCTTAATCTTAATATATTATCTATAAAATTTAAATTTAAATTATATTTATTTAAGCTAGACAACAATATATATTAAATTGATATTTAATATTTGCTTTTTCTAAATACTGTTTTTGTATATTTTTATATTAAAAAAGATATTTTAGAATTTTTATCTAATATATATTTAGTCGATATCTAATATTTGTCTTTTTTAAATAATATTTTGATATATTATTATATTAAGATAGTTACTACAGATATATCACTATATACTGCTGGCACATTATTCTCTACACTGCTGATATATTATTCTTTTAACTAAGTCTAATCGAATAATCCGTCGATCTTGTAAACAAACAATATTAACAAGATTACAAGAAAGCAATAAGAAATACAT
>JAABUL010007876.1_pt1 | contig 11166 bp, 1 predicted proteins | sample 5559151 | NCBI WGS metagenome assembly JAABUL01 (sample SAMN10711876, study PRJNA513368) | rock metagenome | isolation source: Antarctica rocks | place: Antarctica: Victoria Land, Pudding Butte sud | reverse complement strand
TTCTAGATAAACTATCGTCAAAAAGACAAAAGCAAAAAATTATACTTTAACTACATATATTTAGTCTACTCTTATAGCTACTTGTATATATTAACGTCGATATTATTTTATTGTAATTGCAAGCAAAATAATTGTAGATTAATCTATAGAAGTAAGAGTAATAGTTATATTAAGTTATTGTTTATTATATTGTCGATTGCGCCAAGTAGTAAATATGCATAATAATTATTTATCTTCTCTTATATTCTAATATCTTTTACTTGATCTCTACTATTTATTTTTCTAGCTATTTATTACTTATTTTTGCAATTATAGTTTTCTTAATATGCGACTCTTTTAATATTTTAATTGCAATTATAAGACTATTTTGATTTGCTAATCTATTAAAAACGTTATTATTATTGATTGTCGAAAGAGAACGCGTCGAAAATAGAACTTCTAGATTTACTTATCTCTTATTGTTACTTTATATACAACTTTAAATATTATATTATTTTTCGCATTTATCTTTGTAGAATTCTCTATTTTATTTCTTTGAATTAAGAAGCGTCGATTGCAAAAGATTATATTAGAATATTGCAACAAACTTTTGTCGAAAACTCTTGCAACAAACTATTATTGTAGACTCTTACAATAGTTTTTGATATAAAATTTGCGTCGATTCTTTTAGAAATTTATTTATTAATATATTTTATTGTTTGAGTTACTTTTTTGAATTTATATAATTGACAATATTTCTCTATACTTAAATTCTCTAAGCTAAAGCTATTAGTAGTTAATTGTCGCAATACTAAATTCTATAAATTGTTTTGATATAACTAGTAAAGAACTAAAATAACAAAATATAAATGCTTTTGTTATAGTTCTAGACTTTAAGAATGTAAACAAAATAAAAAATTAAATAAAGTTCGATTGCTTTTGATCGATATTTAAACAATATACAAAAAAGTATATTTAATTTTAACAAACAATAACTAGAGTTATATATAGAATAAAAACAAAAAGTGCCTATCTAGCAACTATAAAGAAGCGTCTACTCGCAAATAAAAATAATAATAATAATAAGTATTTTATACTAGAATTTAGACGCGATACTTTAGATTAAAATATTATCGATTAATAGATATTATTATTGCACAAAATCTTAATTACAAATACAAAAAATTACAAAGATTTGTTTTACAACAAGAAATTGTTCGAAGAATTGCTACATTCTCGCGTCTAAAGTTTAATAAAAACAACAAAAATTATAGAAGTTTTGTCGAGAAAGAAAAACAGAAAAAATAGAAAAAATAGAAGTTCTTTGCAAATAAATCGATTTTAAGAATTATTAATTTCTTGCGTTCGATAAAACAATTTGTCGATTTAGTATTAGTTTCTTCTAAATAGTTTGTCGAAGACTTTGCAACAATATTGTTTTGTAAAACTCTCTTGTAGTCTTCTCTATTTAGTTAGATTATTTAGCAACTAGTTAACTTATTAAAAATATAGTAGACAAGCAACTTTATTAATCTTATTAACAAGACTTTATTATCAATTTCTCTTTTAACAATTAAAATCAAATTTGTAATTAATTTCGAGAAAAACAATATTTATAATTACGATTCTTTTGTACAAGAACAATATTTAGAAATTCTTTAAAACAAAGATATAGAGATTGTTATTTGCAAACAAGAAAACAATAAAAAGAATATATTAATTGTTAAAGATCTAGATAATGTCGAAGAGAAAACAATATTTAAAGATATGCGTTAAATAACTTGTAAAAAATATATTATAGTTTGTTTTCGAATATTTTATATTTGTGTCAAATATATTTTCTAACAACTTTATATATACAATAAGATTATATAGTTTAAAGATTTCTTTAACTTTAAGACAATCGACTATACAATAGATTTCGATAGATTTTTTAAAATCGAATTTGAGCTTTAAAATTTTTAATTAATTTAGAATATTAATATATTTGCAATTGTATATATTCAAGACTTGAAAAAATTAACTTATTAGTACAAAAAGACGTAGAGTTTCTTAAACAATTTAGTCTATTAACAAAAGAATATTGTTGTAGTTTGCAATAGACTCAAGATAGAATAAAATAATTTAAAAACTATTTTGCAAATTGTAGAGATAACTATTAGTATAACTATAACTTTATAGCAATTAATAAATATTAAGATTATTCTAGACTTTATAAAGAATTTCAATATTTATAAATATTTGTTTGTCGATAACGTTAATTTAGACAAAATTTAAACTATTGTTATTTATTAACTCTAGATATATTTTATATTAGTCTATTGCAAAAAAATTCAAATTATATTAGTTTAAATATTGATAGCTAAAGTTTTTTGCAAGTATCTCTAGCTATAAGTGATTGCTAATATTTTTTCTAGCAAATTCTAAATAGAGAAGCACTTTTTGTTGAGAAACAAGAAATAGTTAAATCTATATTTCTTTTTGTCTTGTTTATATTGATAAATTAATAGATAGACAAGATTAAATAAATTGTTTTAAAACAATTTCGCATCTACTTGTATTATAAAGATAATCGAAAGAATTAAGAGTTAATCGCAAATATTAAAAGTATATTTAATACTTTCGATGCAAAACATTCTATCTTTAATAGTATAGAGCAAAATGTTCGCATTATTGTTGTTTTCTTGTATTATATTTTTGCGAATCAAAACAATTTAAAGATACAAAAGATTTAAAAACACAATTTATATTGTATATTAAAGCAAAACGTAGAGAAATCTAAGTTCAAATTGAATTATCGATAGTTTAAAGCTATTTTTAAATATTTTGAATTGCTAGTAGCAAATAAATGTTATTTTTTAAAAAGCACAAACTCGAATTTGTTTGTTGTTGTTTGTTGAATTGTATCTCTCGAATTTCTAAAAGCAAATGCAATATTATTTAACAACTTAGACAACAATTGTAAGAGATATATATCTTTAATTGAATTATATATTGTCAATAGTTAATAACAATCGCAGACGTTAATAGCTATAAAAGTTAACAACAACATAAATTTATATACGTTATTCGAGAATTATTTTGCAATTAAACTACAACTAATTTTAAGAGTTGCAAAAGAGTTTTTATTTCGATCAAATATAAATAGAATCGATTAAGAAATAAAACTAAATATAATTTTTAAAAAAACTATAATTCGAAGAACTAACAAATTACAAATACTATTTCGCACAAACGCAAAAATAGAAGACTCGATATTAGAATTTAAAACAATTACTATTAATTGCAATTATACAATCGACAAAAAAATAGATTACAAAAAAATAGAAAATAATTTTCTCAAAAATCTAATTAAAAACAATAATAATTTTGAAGACATTAAAACTTTAAAAATTAAGTACAATTTTAAAGTTTATCGAAAGTTGCAATTACTATTGTTTTTTACAAATTTAATTTAGTTCGACAAGATCTACAATCTTAAAACAAGAAATATAAGAAAAATATTCGAAAGCAAAAATATCTATTTTAATTGATTGCGAATTTTATATTTCGAGATTGACATAAATCTCGATCAAATTTATTTGAACAATTTAATTAATATTTTAAATTTAATATTTAACAAAGCATTAAAGCTTTGTACTTAGATAAAAAATATAAAAAATTATATAAATTAATTCTTGTTTGCAAAAGACTTCAAGATTGTATTGCTTATTAAATAGTAAAAATATTTGCAAACAAGATATAGAGAATTGTCGAACTAGCTAAAGATATTAACAAGTACTAATATTTTGACAAATAATTTGCAATTACAAGAAGACTCTAGTATTTTGTTAGATATTAATTTTCTTACTATATACAATAATAATTCTTCGACTATTAAGAGTTAAAGTGGCTACTTTGACGTTATAGCAAAATTTGTTAAAACAAGATAAGATTATAAGAGACTTTAATAAAAAGAATAAACTTATAGCTTTAATATTTGTTTACAACGTTGTCGCAATAGAATTTAACTTTTATTTAAAGTACTAATATTTGCATATTTTGAAAATCTCTTATTTTTAGAAAATACAAATACAAACTATTAAAAAATCTAAACAATTTAATAATTTCTTTAAATATATTTGATTTTACAAATATTTTGTTTTGAATAGTTTCGATTTCAAAATTGTTGTTAGAAATTTTGAGAAAACAATTTCTCAAACAATAATTAAACTTAATTAAAAAATCTTTTACAAAGAAGAACTTAACAAAACAACGATTAATATAAAATAATAAATAATAAAAGAGAGAACTCTAGTCTTATAGAAGAAATCGACAAAAACAAATTATATCTTGTTATCTTATAACTTGATACAAGAGATTTTGTTTTTAAATTAAAGCAAGACAATTAATATCTAAAATAAATATATCTATTTGCAAAAGTCTTTTATTTGTTAATTAAGAATATATAGTATTTTCAACAAATTTCTTCTTATTATTGTTTTTGCGAAAATCTATAGCAATTTTTTGCAATTTGTAGTCTTTAACAAGCAATTCGATACGAATCTTTAGATAGGCTTGCGATCTTATTATATTATTTTCTTTTCTAGCATTATAATTTCTTTTAGTATTACGAGTCTCTTAGTATTATCGATTTCTATTATTATTGACTCTATATTATTATTAATCTTGTCGCTTCTTCTATGTGTTATCTTTTTTTATATGTTATTTCTTTGACTTGTTTGCTTCTTTTTGCAAAGTATTTTGATATTTTTTCGAAAAGTAAGATTAACAAGATCTATAAGAGACTATTTTGTAGCTAGCATTATTTAGATAGCTAGTTATATTACTTATTAGACTAGACGTATTGTTAGTACAAATAATAGAACTAGTATTAGTAGATTTGATTGCTTTTGCTACTTGTAGATAGTAATTTTGTTTGTTAAAAATAATCTTTTATCAAGTATTAAATTATTATTTATACATTTCTTTGCAATATTTTGTCGATCGCAAAACTCGAATTTATTAAATGTAATTATATAGATTGTCGACAATTTAAATATTAACAATAACAATTATATATTCGACATGTATCTATTGAAGTTCTTATTTCAAGCTATTTATATCTTATTGCATGCGTTATTATTTGTCGAAGACTTCAATTCAATACTTTAATTTAATAAAATTGATAAAAACTTATATTTAATTGAGATCGAGTTGTTGTAGTAGTTTCTCGAAAAACAAATCTTGATTGCAAAAGACTATAATATAGATACTAAAAACAATAATAGTTTAAATAAGAATATAGAAGTCTATAACAACTTGAATAAGAAAGAGAGAGTCTATAGCAAATTAGATAAAAATATACAAGAAGCATATAATAGTTTTATTGAAAAAATATTTAGCTCTTAAATTATAAATCTTGCAACTATATTTAATATATTAAACAACAACTTACAATTCAATTTGTTTGACTAAATTATGTTCGAAGAGAGAAAAAAGCAAATTGAATGTCAAAAATAACAATAAAAAGATAAAGAAAAAAGATAAGAAGAATACAAATCTTTACATTGTGAGTTTTTTATTCTATTAGAACTAAAACTAATACTAGAAATAGTCTAGCTTTAAGTACAAGATTTTACAAGATTTTTAATTTCTTACTTTACGAGATTTTCTCGAGAATTTGAATATAAACAACAACAAAAATAAATCTTCGAATATCTATTTTTTTTTCTTTTCTCTTTTTTCTAATTTTCTTTCTTTTTAAGTTTGTTTTTTACTTTTTATATTTTATTTATTTTACAACAATTATTTTTATTAACATTCTTATTCGAAGTAGTACTTTAAGAAGATAGAAAGAACATACTACTATTGTTTTTGCATATAACTTTGAAACTATAATTCGAGAAATTAGAAAATTCAAAAGTAGATTACGTTAGATTGCGAGAGATTCTACAATTAATAAAGTCTTCTATAGATCTCTATATCGAAAAAAATAACTCTACGTTAAAGCAATTAATAGATAGTAAAATAAATATTATTTAAAGTCTTTTGTTGAAATTTGATACTCTTAAAAGATAGATTTGTTATTATATATTATTGCTAATCTTATATTGTAGAACTCTACATATTATTATTAAAAAGCAATTATTTCTAGTTGTCAAAAGCAAAAGCAAGATTTAATATCGAAGAATCGAGCGTCTATTTTAACAATATTGATACAAATTTATTAATCTAATTCGCACTATACTATTAGCAACAAAATTGCGCGAGAAGATGCACTTCGAATTAATAGAAATAATAGACTTATCTACTAAGTTGTGGCATTCTCTAGTATAGAACTTCTTTGTTCGCACAATCTTTAAATATCTTTGCTATACGCATAACAATTAGTTTGTTGTTTTCGACAATGTTTTTCGTATTTAGTTATCAAACATTACTTAGTAATTATATACAATAAATAGAGTAATCTTTATTGACAAAAACAAGCAAAAGAATACAATTATATCAAACGAAGTAATAATTACTTTATAGACGATATTATTTACAATCTATTCAATACTAGTAAGATATAAACTTATATTAAAGAACGAAAATAAACTCTTTCTTAAAAAAAGTATTAAGCTAGAGATAAGTTTATTTAATCTCGATCAATATCTTTTTATTTATCTTAATTGAAAATACAATAACAAAGAGAATACAAAAAAAACTTATATTAATAATTGTTAATATATTCGAAGAGTCTTAAATGCAACAAGCTTCAATATTTGATTTCTTTGTCAATTGCATCAAATTTGTAGAGAGCTTAAAATAAATTATTTTGATCGAGAATAGCTTGCAAAAGTTTTCGACAAATTGTATATTTTCTTTTTTCTTCTTCTATTTATTAATAACTTCGACATTTATTGTAATATATATTATATCTTAAAGATCTTTTATTTTATTTTAATATATCTTTTTTACAATAAGCGAAGAAAACTAATTAACGTTTTTACTTTGATTTTAGAATTTTATAAAGTAGCTCTTTACGATATTATTGAAGTCTTTCGCAAATTTATAACAAACTTAGACAATAATTTAAAGATAAAAATTAATAGAGAGACTCGAGTTGTTTGCGCTTTTGTTATAATATTTTTGAACAACATATTGTAACAAGTTGACAACATTAAATTTTCTCGATACAATACAAATATAAAATGTTGTATTTGTCTTTGTTTTAAAGATAAAAGAAACAATTTACAATACAATATTGTAGACAAAAGCAAATATTATTAGACAACAAAAAAAGATTGTAAATACGTTTAATATCTTTTTAACAAAAATCAACAAATATTTGTGCAATCTATAGATATCAAAATACAATCTTTTTCAATTATCTTATTAGTATCGACTTGAATTATTATGTCTAGACTGACTGTCGGGTCGGGTTTCGGTTCCAACTATTGGAATCGACCCGATTCGACAATTCCAACATTAGAAATCGAATCGAAATTCGAATCAATTTCTATTTTTTTAGAATCGATTCGATCCGATCCGAGTCGATTTTCGGTTTCAATATTAGAAATCGAATCGAATTGTCAAGAAATCGAAAATTACATTATTATATTAAGAATTACTATTTTAAGATCTGTATAATTATAATATGTTATCGGGATTACAGTTTGCTATATTATTATATTATAATTACTTGTTAGTATAAAATTCTGCTTAATTTATCTTATATTTGTATTACTCTTTTGTATTATTGTTTTACTTTAGAAATTTTTTTTTAAACTACTCAAAAATATTGTTTATACTATTCTCGATTGCAAAATATCTGATTCTCTAAAAATTTCTAGTTAACAGCTGTTTTTATTCGAAAATAATTCTAGTAAATCTATTTTTTGCAATTTGCTATCTAGTACTTTATATTTCAATCAATTCGCAAATCAATTCGGTTGGAATTTTAATTGTATATTTGATACTAGAAAAAAAGAGCTTCAAGAAGTATCGAATAAGATTTTAAATAATTTTCTATTACTTAAATTAAAAGACAAAAACAAATACGTCGAATAGAATACAAATACTAAAATTCAGTTTGAAAAATAGTAGTTATATACTACAGTTGATAAGAGTATCTTGCACAAAACTCAAAATAGACTTGTTTATTTATATTAAATCAAAAAGATTAATACTGAAACACAATCTGAGCTTTAAAACAAATATATTTAAATAGTCTCGACTATTAATAGCTTGTCAAAAATTGTTTGCAAAAGTTGTCAAAAAATATTGAATTATTTTACTGTATACAATTATTTAAATATATCGAATATTAAAAAACATTTTTAATTTGTCTTTTGCTTGAAACAAAAAAAATCTCGATTACAATCAGTAATCGATCTAGTTTTTATTTGCGTAAATTATTGTTAATAATACAAATAGATAATACAAAACTAATATATTAATAGAAGAAAAGCTATATCGATCTGTTATTTTTCAGTTAAGATAATTGGAAAGATTAACTATACAAAATATTTGTTAATTTGAATCTACTTTTTCGAACTATTGATAATTCGAATTTTCGAAAACTACTAGAAATGCTTCGATCAGATCTAGTATTTCTAGATTGTATTAAACTATCGAAATTGATTTTTACAGATTTCGATTAAATTTGTAACAAGATTAAATCAGATCTAAAAGAGTTTCAATATATTTCTATTGTTTTAGATATATAGTCTAGTTTTCAAAGAGTTGTCTATCTTAAAGTATTAATATATTAAATCGATATTACATTTTAATATTGCAAATATCTTATTAAATTTACTTCTCTTGATATCGAATATATAGATCGACAATTAATATTAGAATTTATAAAGATATTGGAATTCTTTAAAATTAAAAACAAATTTCTTGAAGTTGTTACTAATAATGCAAGCAATAACAGTACTTTTAAAGACAAACTTAACAGAATCTTAAATCGACAAGAATCTTAATAGAACAGATAACAAAATTCTATTTCTTGTTTAATCTATATTATCAATTTGATAGCTCAAGACTTTATTGCAACTCTTAAATCAGAAACAATTATCGACAATATTGTTTTTCAATTAGAAAATAAACAAGTTCAGAATATTGCAAGAAGTACAGACTTGTTTGTTGTAATCAAAAAAATATTTGTTTGTATAATAATGCAAAGAGATAATATATTTGCTGAATTTTATTTAGATTTGCGCTTTTACTGTTGCTATTAATAGCTTGTCTCAGCGCTTAATTCGTTTTAGAGTTTTTCAAAAACAAAAAAGTAAAAAATCTCGAAAACTGATACAAAATATTTGTATTTGTTGGAATTCTATCTATCTGATACTTTGTTGTATATATTAACTACATAACTATATTAATTTTTGAATAGAGAAATATTCAGAAAATTAAAAAATTCAGCGTATTCGACTAGACGAAAACAAGTAGCAATCGATTTAATTGTTTAACAATATATTAAATTCTTTCTATAAATGCATTCTTATAGTTTCTCGAACAACTAATGCTGATATTTATTTAAGATTTCGAGTATTCGATGCAGTATTCAATTATCTTAATTATATAAAGAAAACTATAATAAATTATAGTTGTTCTTTAAGAGAGATTATACTAAAAGTTTGTAAAAAAGCTTCGACAAAGCTTATTAAATATTATTCGAAAACAGAAGAACTTAATAGAATATTATACAATTTTGTTAATATTTTGAATTCTATACAGAAATTAAGTTTTTACAAAATATAAAACAAAAAGAATAATAATAGTTCTGTAAACTACAAAACAAAATATCAGACAAAATTTAAAATCTATTTTCGATATTACTATAATTCAGCTGCTGCTTTAAGAGCGGAAATACAAAAAGCAAATATTGTTAAAAAGATAATACAATATAGTAATATATTTAATTTTTAGTTAACTTTTTTTATAGTCTGACGCAAATGTTGTAAAATTTTTACTTTAACAATTTTAATATTTTTGTTCGACTTAAAACAAAAACAATCGATATCTTTGCGCTGATATTATAGAGAATAAATATCCAATATAAAAATATTAAAAAAATAATATTTCGAACTATTTTAAGTTGACGCAAATAGTCAGAGATATTTTTTCTTGTTTAGTGTTATCAGTAGATATTAAATAAACTTTCAGTTTTGCTCGAAAAGTATATCGATAGAATCGATCTTAAATAAATTCGCAAACAGTCGAGCAAATTATAATAATTAAGTACTATAATTGTACTATAGATTTGAATTCAGAAAAGATTATTGTCGAATTATAAAATATATATTGCAAAATACAAGATAATAATCAGCGAGTTAATAGAAGTAAGAATTTTTTTCAAATAGAGTTTGAGATTGTTTTGAATAAAATTTATTTATAGCTAGATTATTGTACGGAAGATTTCACATTTATAATATTGTTATAAACAAACGAATGTTATTAGCGATAATACAGATAGATAATACATTTAAAATAACTAGATACTAAAAATCGCATTAAATTAATGTTTTTAACTTTTTAAGAATTATATTATTTCTAATTTCAATATATGTTTAAATATAATAAGAATAAATAATTAAGTCTCGGTAACTCAGTAATAGCGCGTTCAGTTTCTTGTAATAATAACGCGCAATCTATAATATTGTTTGAGATAGCATTATAGTGCTATCGAAGATTATATTGTAGATTGTATATTATTAGTACAAGAAATTGAAAGAACGGAGATTCGAATTTCTCTCGAGATACAATAATTTTTTTTTTGTGCAATTTTCTATAAGATTATATAGAACAAGATTGTCAAGCTCTTTAATTAGAGAAGTTAAATCAATAATTTAACTCTAATTATCTAGATAATTTAAATATATAATTATAATGCACTTTTTGATTACTATATTTGGTAGAAAAGAACACAAAAAATACATATAGCAAGACAATACGTTTAATAGATAATACAACAAGATAATGCGAATAATAAAATACAATAAGTAAAATAGCTTGAATTTTTAATTTCTTGCTAACTATTCCGATTTTCGATATAACGAAGACATTTGAATATCAATTTTATTACTACTTACTATAGTAAAGTTCCAGATTCTGCATTAATTGCTTTAACAACTGCAAATTCTTAGACTTAATAGTTTTGCAATTAATATAAATAGCAAGAAGATTGCTATCTAAATATATAAAGCAGAATAT
>JAABUL010007875.1_pt1 | contig 11166 bp, 16 predicted proteins | sample 5559151 | NCBI WGS metagenome assembly JAABUL01 (sample SAMN10711876, study PRJNA513368) | rock metagenome | isolation source: Antarctica rocks | place: Antarctica: Victoria Land, Pudding Butte sud | reverse complement strand
TAATAAAAGATATAAAGTATAAGTAGTCTTATTAGTTAGATATAATAGTTTATTAGCTATTATAGATATATATATAGCTATGTAAAAGAATACGTATGACAGAAAATACTATATATACATGCCAAGATCCTGCTTAGTTATCTGCCAAGGCCGACTCGGTATGAATTCCCACAGGGCCACGGGGTGAGAAGATTGGGTAGCTACCACAACATCAATTAATCGGAAATAACTACGGTGTGATACCACGCGATATTCTTGGCGCTGAGACAGGGAAGCGTTCAAGAAGTGGGAGAGGCAGGAGAGGTGGATTGTGCTAAGAATAAGGTTGCTCTTGACGATGAGACATTAGCTATGGAAGTGCTCAAGAGGTGGACTGTGCTATGAGAAGCTTGCTCTTGGCTCTAAGATATGCGCTCTAATAGCCACGCAAGCGTTCAAGATGAGTGTGCTATGAACAAGCTTGCTCTTGATGTTGAGACATGGGCTTCGATAGCCACGGAAGTGTTCAAGAGGTGGATTGTACTACGAACAAGCTCGTTCTTGGCTTTAAGATATGGGCTTCGATAGCCACGGAAGTATTCGAGAGGTGGACTACGCTACGAACAAGCTTGCTCTTGACGCTGAGACTGGGAAGCGTTCAAGAGGTGGAAGAAGGGGATTGTGCGAGGACTAGATTACTCTCGGCTCGGAGAAATGGGCTTTGATAGCCACGCAAGGTGCAGGAAGTGGATCATGCTAGGGTAAGCTTGCTCTTGAGCTGAAATATGGGCTCTAATAGCCACGGAAGGGTTCTAGAGGTGCACAGCAGTGGTGGTAGGAAAGCAGTTGGTTCGCTACCTAGGAACGATTTTTCTACGATACAGACATCAGCATGGCTAAACCGATACATTGATTGATTGAACAGCCCATTCTATCGAAGGACCCGAGCGAGCATGATGCCAAGCAAGCATCTATATACCTAACCTCTTAGCTAACATGCCGACTGCTACTGCAACTACTACAACATCAATCATACGTAGCCGGCTTTATTGTGTAACGACAAGATTGCTCTTGATGCCGAAACATGGGCTGGGAAGCGTTCAAGAGGTGGGAGAGGATGATGGGGAAGCATGAATAATCTATCTAACAGTGCACAATTTTTATCCTATGATCGTCCGCATGCCTAGATACATCCATAAAATATATAAACCACGCTCTCCGCCACCCCAATCAAGAAAGAATTCATCATCCCAAGCAAGCAGCCGACCAGCCGACCAACAATTCTCGTGACCTCCTGAACACCACGCTCAAAGGATCTGTCTAGAGAATGGCCTCAGGTGACGAATCGAACGGACCAGCATCCAGCAAAGATCTGCATTTCGCTCTTCTGTCACGCACACGCGCACGCTTCGATAAAACGGTTTCCCCGGATGAGAGATCGTGGTAGCTAGGCGTCTGCTGTTAGATGCAGGGCGGATTCGTGACAGGGTTTGATTCTAGGTCCTTGGCCGCTTGGTGGTGATGGTTTGCGGGATTAGGAGATGGTATTGAGGGATTGAATGGCACGCTGTTGGTGTACAGACGCGTGTGTAGGTGTGGCGGGCTTGGGGCAGAGTAGCAAGGGCTGATGCTTGATGGTATATTTATAGACGGAGAGGTTGTTGGGTTTTGCGGGTGGATCTCGTGGGTTGGAGGGAGGAGGTAGTTAGGTTTCGTGGATAGGAGCTGTGGGTGGGAGGTGGCTAAGATAAGGTAAGTTAGCTGAGGAAAGTCAGCACATGTGTATCGAAACGGGGGATCAGGGTTGGTAATGTGCTGTCAATGTCCGCGGGAATGCACTGAATATCACCCCACAAACACTCCGAGAGGCGATATGCGTCTACCGCTCTTTATACCACAATCAATCAATCTATCGGGCATGCACTTTTAAGTCGTAACGACTCATACGAATGACGCTAAAGCAAGTGGGAAGATTGCACCATGTCAGCTTCTTCGAGAGAATGGATCTGGATAGAGCATTATATCAAACAGATGAATGGAAAGCATATGACGATGGTCTTTGAAGGATTTTTATTTTTGGGGTTTGGTGTATGGAAGGCTGTTGATGGATATTGGCCTGCAGGCCGTATTTTGGGAAGGCGTTGGCCCATTCAACGCTTTTCGGGAACCCCCAAAGTAGCACGACAATACCAGAAGATTACAAGACAATTCCACCGTTTTTGCTGTTATTACAATGCATTCATATATCCCAAAAGGAAGATAGAGTAACACATCCAACGCCTGGATTGTGTCTGGCGAATATATCCACCCCCACTGCCAGCGGTCCGTCCTTTTTGTCACGCACGTGCATGATTGCTCCCTTCTTGAATGCTTGATTGGATCTTTCGGTCTCTTTTGGCGTTTGGTTGCATTGTATGCCATTCATCATATCCAATCCATTCAAACTGTCGTATAGGGCCTCAACGTCCCCTGGAAACTTCCTAGATAGACCATCCACGCTTTCCTATCCTGACAGTTCTCAGCCCACATTTATCTTGAACGTCCTGTGGTTCCTCCTCTTGTTATTGGTCGTATTTTCCTGGGGTCTGTGGTAGGTTTGGATAGCTAGGGGTCCTGTAAGTGCACCATGATGATGATGGTGGGCTTGGTAGTGTTGTTGTTGTTGATGTTGTTGTTGCTGTTTTGAAGGAACTGGCCTACGGAGCGTAGGGTTTTTGGGGTCTTTCTGTTGGGTCTGGTTTTTTTTGGTTTGGGAAGAATGGGATGCTGATCGTAGGACTTTTGGGGTCTTTTGTTAGGTATTTTTGTTTTTGTTTTGGGAAGGATGGGCTGCTGTTCGTAGGATTTTCGGGGTCTGTTTTTTGGGTCTTGTTGTTCTTTTGGGGAAAATGAACTGCTGATCGTAGGGCTTTGGGGGTGTTTTTGATAGTTCTTGTTGGTTCCTATTTTGGGAAGAATGGGATGCTTGTCGTAGGACGTATGGCACTTCTGGGGTTTCTGGTGTTTGGTTCTGTTCTTGGTGTTCTGTTGTTCTTATTTTTCTTGTATTATTGATGCTGTTCGGAATTTTCACTAGAAATCAAACTACCATCTGCATCGACCGTAAGCTCATACCTCTCAGCGAGGCGCATAGCAGTGTTTCTAGGAAAGCATGAATAGTCGAGATTTTAAGGGGAAGAGACGTCAACTTAAGTAGATGACAGAATGAATGACAACGCAATCAGATGTAATAAAGCCAGTCTGATCAACCAAGCAACCATGACACCGAGCAAGCAATCCCTCATGTGATCGATGGATACTGCGGACGACTATTGCACACCCCGTCGGGATCTAATTTATCGAAGTCTTCTCCAGAAGTACCCTAGTAAAGGCTGCTGCCGTGCATTGCTGCAATGACTGCTAGCATAAGCGCTCGCGTGCAGAAGCCACCTCTCACGCATTTCTCTAAGGAGCTAGCGGTCTGCTATTTGCTCATCATCTCCCTTCTTCCCCCTGTCCTAGTGAATTAGATGCGTTGCTATGTATCCGTCCGTGGCTCGGGAATGATGGATTGGAGATCTGGCTTTGGAAATGGTTTGCTGCTGGTGCAATGGATCTGGCGTTATGGTAGCCTGCGTGTTCGTGTCTTCTTGCAGGAGTTAACGAGGGGGTCATGGTCAATCGTTAGGCGTGATGAGCTGTGGGATAAGCGTTTAAGGTAGTGTTTAGAGGGTCGGAAAGGAAAGTTGATCGGTCTCGTTTCCACATTAATGCATTGGAGCTAGAGGTGCGGACATAGCATACCACTAGTAGGAAAGATCTGGCGGACTGGTAGCCTATGTGCTCGTGCCTTCTTGCAGGAGTTGAAAAAGGGGGTTTGGTCGATGATTGGACGTAATGAGCTGTGGTATAGGCGGTTAAGGGAGTGGCTGGAGGATTCGAGACAAAACTGAATGATCCCGTTTCTGTATTGACGGATTGGAGATCCGGCTTCAGAAATGGCATGAAGCTGGTGTAAAGCCTGCAGCGGAGTGGAAGCCTGGGCTTTCGTGTCATCTTGTAGGAGTTGAAATCGGGTTTAGGTCGATGGTAGGGCGTAAAGGGATGGGGTATGAGCGCTTAAGGGAGTGGCTGGAGAATTCTGTTGTTCCGAGCGTTCCAGGGAGTAGCTGGAGGGTTGGAGAAGAAAATTGAATGATTCGTTTCTGTATTGATGGATTGGAGATCCGGCTCCGTAAATGGTATGCCGCTGGCATGAGAGATTTGGCGGAGTGGTAGCCTGCATGTTTGTGTCCTCTTGCTGGAGTCGAAAAGGAGGTCCCGGCCGATAGTTGGACGTAATGAGTTGTGGCATGAGCGCTTAAGGGGGGTGATCAGAGGATCTGAGAAGGAGAAGGAGGCCTATAGTTGTGTGATTGGAGTATTAGTACGCCCTTTTTCAGCAACCCCAAACTCGTGTCTTCTTGCTGGAGTTGAAAAGGGATTTTGGTCGATGATTGGACGTGCTGAGTTATTGTATGAGCGTTCGAGTGGGATAGTTGGAAGTTTGGAGAAGAAGGAGGCCTACTGATGTGTGAGGGGACTCTTGTTACGCCCTTCCATAAAAATACCACGCTCATGCCTTCTTGCTGGAGATAAAGGGAGAGTCTTGGTGGATGGTAGGGGGTGATCGCTTTTGATACGACCGTTCTATTGATACGAGCGTTCAAGGGAGTGACTGGAGGGTTGGAGTTGAGTTGGAATTGAAGAAGGAGCAGCAGAAGGAGAAGGAGAAGCAGCGGTTGAGTAGGATCGTTAAGTCCATTGCTGCAACAACTGCTACTACAAGCGCTCTTACCCATTTTCCCAAAGAGCTAGAGGTCTGCTGTTTGCTTGAGGTAGCATCATGCTTCTTAGCCTCCGTCCCAGCGAAGTAGCTGGAGGGCGAGAAGGAGGCTTGTTGATGTGTGATTGGGGCATAAGTTTGGTAAATTATAAAATTACTACACTTTTCAGGCAAATAGTCAAAATTTCTACATCCATGTTCTGAACTTACTTTGTGGGATACCTGTAGCCCGGTTGGCTCGAGGTTACCACAGGCGTAATAGGCCCACATAAGCAGGCTTCTGGCCAGCCGGGGCCAGCCCGGGGCCAGCGCACGGTAGCGCAAAGCGCCCTAAGCCCCGGGGAGGCATCCCCCGGAGGAACCCCCAACGCCCAAAATAAATCAATATCTAGAATCGCTCAATTCGGCTGAATTCAATGTCGGAAATGCTGGTTGGAAATATGCGCAAGGGTATTGATTGGGATGATACTGATTACAGTGATGGGGCTAGTTTCAGGGGCTACATGGGGCTATTACGCTGCGCGGCTGCTTGGGTGTGTTGTTGATGGACCATACGTGTGGTAGTAGAAAGAGGATTTAATTGTCTTCTCGTCTTCTGATCTTCTCATATTGTTATGCTATTGTAGGCGTTGTTGAAGAGCGATATGAATCGAGCCATTGGCCCCATGAATCCATCTCCTCAGCGCTGAGCTATCTATCTTTCCATCAGGAGCCTTGAAATTCTTTTGCAAAGTGTAATATCTGTGTAGAACGCCGGAGGATCAGGGTGGTCGATTCTTTGGATCTCTAGACGATCGGCCGTGGGGTACGGAAAACATTCTTTTTTGGCTTGTTCGGCGGTTGGTATTGGGTTGAGAGGGAACGGACTGCGGGCTGTAGAACTATTGACCGAGGTTAAATAGTGGAGGAGTTAAATGTGCGAGAGAGGAGGCGTTTAGTTGTAGAACTAATGAGCGAGGTGAGATAATGGAGGAGTTGAATGTGTGGGAGAGGAAACGTTTAATTGGATCTGCTTTCTCATGTCAGTCATCGTTGGACGCCTGCTGGGCGTGTAGGGTGGTTGGATGGTCTGTAATGCTAGATGCTGGGGATTTGTAGCGTGGAAAAATCTTCCTCGTTCGGTTCGTTTTTAGGGGCTGGTGTTGGGTTCTGAGTGGATCGCTTGCGGGCGGTAGTGAGCGAGGTGGAGAGTGGCCGTTATATCTATTTGTTTCTCAATGTCAGTCAGGGTTGGATGCATGTTGAGCGTGTAGGATGATCCGGTTGTTTGGGATGCTGGATGAAGGGGGCTTGGGGTATGGAAGAGTGCGCTTTGTTTGGCTTGTTCGGCGGCTGGTATTGGATTGAGAGGCGATCGCTTATGGGCTGTATTGAGCGGGGTGAAATAATTGATGATTTGGATGGGTGGATCTGCCGTCTAATGTCAGTCAAAGTTGGACGGCGTGTAAAAATTTGGCTGCGTTGGAATGCTGGATCCTGAGGGTTGCGTACCGAAAGGTTTCCTTTGTCTGGCTTCTTTTCGGCGGCTGGTGCTGAATCGAGTGAGGAGAAAAATGTGCGAATAGAGGTGTATAGGTCCACATCGTCACTCTGGTGTGCATCTCCCTGAAGAGCAGTAGGAATGGAGCCTGCGGCCTCCCTGAAGACAGATTTTTAGGCTAAGACATTTGCATCTCCACCACAAGGTTGGCTTGCGGATTGTGGATTGCGGTGGGCGACGTGGGATGTTTGAGGATTTGGATAGGTGGAAGAGGAGAGGAGTGTTTCGAACTACTTCCTGAATCAGTTGCTTTGGACGCTTCTGAGGCTTTAGACGTTTGGGTACCGCAGCTTTCTGTGATTATGGTCGTTGAATGATGGAGCTGGATATCTCAGCGAGGTGCACAGCAGTGAAGGGTGGGACACTCGAGGCTTTGGAGAGGTGGGGGGGTCTGTCTTGATCTGTTTGTTGATGTCAGTCATTTTTGGACGCTTCATAGGCTTAGACATTTGAGTACCGTGGCTCTCTATGACCATGATCGTAAGATCATGGGGCTGGATATTCTCAACGAGATGTACAGCGGTGAGAGGCAGAAGAGGAGGAGTCTGTTTTCAATCTGCTTCAGTTGCTTTTGGAGGCTTCTTAGGCTTTAGACGTTTGATACCACCACAGCTCCCTATGATCATGATCGTTGTGCTGGATATTCTCCGCGAGGTGCATAGCAGTGAGAGGTGGGACACTCAAAGCTTTGAAGAGGTGGGAGCTAAGGCGTCTGCTCTAATTCGCTTCCTGATTTCGGCTGCTCTTTGAGGCTTCTTAGGCCTTAGACGTTTAGGTACCGCAACTTCCTGTAACCATGCTCGTCGAATCTTGGGGCTAGACGTTCTCAGCGAGGTGTACAGTAGTCGGAGGTGGGAGCGGAGGGGTCTGTTTTGATCTGCTTCTTGAGGTCAATTGCTTTTGGACGCTTCTTAGGCTTTAGTCGTTTTAGTACTGCATCTTCCTATGATCATGGTCGTTGTGCTGGATCTTCTCCGTGGGGTGCACCTCAGTGAGAGGTGGGACACTTGCGACTTTGGAGAGGCGGGAGCGGAGAAGCCTGTTCCGATCTGCTTCCTGATCTCGGTAATCGTTGGCTGCTTCTCGGGCTCTGGACGTTTGTTTAATGCTACTTGCTGTGATCGTAAGCATTAGATCCTGGGACTGGATGTTCTCAGCGAGGCGCACACCATTGACGATCGGAGAGCATGAAGAATCAAGCTACTAGGGGACGTTGGTGGTGTAGTCGGCAGGACGGCTGAGTGCATGAATGGTGGATGACGCAGTCGAAGCAATCAGATCAAACAGGCAAACATGACATCAAGCAAACATGAGCTTGGTCGATTGGGTCACACGTTCACAGGGGAAATTGAGCACTCTCCACGTATAATCCCTTCGTGAATAGATTACAGAGATTTTTGAAGTTTGGTTACACGAGCAACATTTCCAATCCGCCCCTATTTTTGCCACAGCAAATCCCGCCACCAGCGCATTCGCGCCTTGCTGCCCAATTTCCGTACCACATCACGCAAAAATCCGCACAGATCCCTTCCTCGCCTTCCTGCACCGGATGCGCATGATGCGTTGGACCAGTGACGCTCCAGCCATTTCACGTGAGCGGTTAGCCTCATGCGCCGACCTTGCTCGCGCCCGATTGCTTGATACGGCGTTGTATACTCGAGTTGTGCGAGGCGGTGAGAGCATCACTGTTGCGTTGGGGCTTGGTTGGGTGGGAGGCTTGGACTTGCCTTGTGAAGCCGTTTCAGGTTTTTGGATACGGCCGAGTCGGGTGGGAAGTGATGCGTGTGGCGACGAGGCGGTCTGGATCTGCGGATTCGCCTCTCTGTTTTACAACGAGTGAATGCGAGATCAATAGACTCATATTGTTGGCTGGGTTTGGGCAAGTGCTGGGACTTGCACGAATTCTTTTGCGGGGATTGGGAAATTTGACAAAGCGTCTTGCGTGCCTTGGGCGCCCTCGGATGTCTCAGATGCCTTAGATGCCTCAAAATAATGGCTACATCGAATAGATTTCGCCCTGCTACCCTCAATTACGCAGTGCCAATACCACCACTGGTCTCTGCCAGTGTCTGTTATGTCTGCCTTCTAGTACTCTTAATGCACCAGGTCCCGGATGCTAATATGGAGATGCAGCAGGCGATGCTTACACCTGAGAAAGGGGTAGATCTATTGTTGTCGCACTTCTCTGATTGTCATAATATGGGGATCGCTGACGAGCAATAGAGATGGGGCCACTCGTCCCCTGAAAACAGACCCTCCATCGACCTGCTCAATTTTTCCGCTGACTTGCTCTTCGGGTACATCTTCAGGCTCTCTACGCAGACAATGCAGGTTGGCTTTAGTGCGTGCACCAGATGTGCAGCAACCTTCGGGCTCTGTCCCTCCACGCCCAGCGACACGACAACGTTGAGGTTTGAGGGTGTAGATGCCCAAAGAGCGAATGTTACAGCAGCACTTCTTGAGGATTCTGAAGAGGGGAAGCTTTGGGGATGGGGCTCGCTGCTGGAAACGATTTTGAATAGGAACTTTGGATAGGAGAAAGCTGTTATCTAGACTCTGTCTCTCCACGCAGTGACAAGACAACATCGTGGTCTGAGGATGCGACTGCCTAACGAGCGAATGAGGCAGCAGCTTCTTTTGAAGTCATCGGCGAATGGACGCTTTGGGAGCTAGACTCGGGGGTCAATCAGATACAGGCTCGGAAGTTTGGATAGGCGGAAAGGCTGTGGCCTGGACTCTGTGTCCACACTCCTAGCGACACGACGACCTCATGGTCCTGAATACGAGCATACACATAGAGTCAATGTTACAGCAGCGCCTCTTGAGATTATTGAAGAAGAGATGCTGTTGGGTGCTTAGACTCGGGAGCTGGATTAGATGCAGGATAGGGGCTTTGGGTTGCGGAAGGCTGTGAACTAGACTCTGTCTCTTTACGGCCTAAGACATGACACCATCGCAACCTGAGGATGTGGTCACCTGAAGAGGGATTGAGGCAGCAGCACGGTATGAGATGATTAACGGAAGGGTGCTTTGAAGCTGGACTTGGGAGCTGGCCCTAGATATTGAGAGGAGCTTTGGATAGGGGAAAGGCTGTGAACTGGAGTGGTCTACGGATGTCAATACCCAAAGAGCGAAAGATGCAGCAGCAAGTTCTAAGAACCTTGACGAATGGATGCTTTAGGAGCTGGATCTGGGTGCCGGATCAAATGCATGATAGGGGCTTTGGATAGAGGGGAGAGTGTTCTAGATTCTGTCTCTCCAAGCCCAACAACACGACAACAGCGCCGTCCGAAAACGAGTATGCACAAAGAGCGAGAGAGGGAGCAGCAAAGTTTTGAGACTATCGACGAGTGGATGCTCTAAGGGCTGGACTCGGGGTCTGGATCATTTGCAGGATGGGGCCAATGCCGTGATCTGCACTCTGTAACTCTACACCCAGCGACAACATCGCGGTCAGAAGACGACAGATACCCAAAGAGCGAACGATGCAGCAGCGAAGTCTTGAGGTAATCGACGAATCGATGCTTCAAGGGCTGGACTTGAGGGCTGGACCAGATGTTGGAAGGAGCTTTGGGAAGGGGGAAGGCTTTGACGACGTCTAGATACTTTGTGTCTGGCTTGATTGCAATAAATGTTTCGAGGGCTGGAATGGATGCAGGATAGGGGCATTGAAGAGGGAAAAGGCTGGAACGACGCCTAGCAAGATAGTCTGTGTCTGGCTTGATTGCAATCAGGGTTTTAGGGGCTGGGATGATTGAAGGAGTGGCAGGACAAGGGAGGAGTGGGTGTGTGGATGTTGGTGCCCTGGTGGTTATGCAGTCTCCGCATGCAGAATGGCGTGTACTGGGGGTTTGAGGTACTTGATAGATTACAGATTGAATTGGATCCTCCTCAACATAATCTCCGCTCATTCCATGTGATCAAGCTCTCGAAAGCTTTCGCGTCAATGCTCATCTTGATCTTTCTTGTAGCGCACTGGTTCGAAATCCCTTAACATAATCTCCGCTCATTCCATGTGACCAAGCTCTAGAACGCTTTGTGTCCAATGTCCGTCTTCTTCTTCAATGCCTTCATTCCACATCCTTGCGACTAATCTATTCCCTCAAAAGCCGCTCCACCTTGAAAGTCTCCGAGAAAGAGCATTCCCTCCTAAACGTTGCCGACGTCTCGACCCTCCATGCGGCTCCTCATCTCCACGATCGGCTGTTACCCTGGACGGATCCATTTCAGCAAGTATGCGTTCGAGATCTTGCGGCGACGACTCCAGATGGCGCGTAGCTTGTATGTATCTCGGATCTTCTTGTATCTCATTCAAAATAAAGGAGCTCGTATGGTCCATTGGGCCGGAAGAATGGCTATGAAGGCTGTAGAGCATACCGTGGATGACTAGTGCTAGCTCCACGAGCCTATCCCTCTCCGCCGCTTCGATAATCCTAGCTTCCTCCTGGCAGATGTTCCCATTGGTGGCTTCTGCGTTACTTCCCGCAGCTGCTCTAGATGGATTGCCTTGGTTGCGGCTCTCGCAGCGGAGGATGTGATCGTCTAGTTGCTGGGTGAGCCGGCGTGTGTGGTTTCTGATGTTGGTGAGGGTGGCCATTTCAGGGGTCTCTTGCTGTGTGCTGACGCGATAGGGAGGGTGGGGTACCATTGTCATGGTTTGATACCCAGAAGCAGTAGGCATATGGTAGAGTTCTTCGTATGAGGGAGGACCAGCTTCGACTTGCCCTAATACAGAGCCGTCCTCGGGCAGTGCGGAAGCTTGTGCATTGATCCTATCGTCAGACATGTTTGGACGTATGGTCTAGATGGACGCCAATGTCGCTGCTCGGTCTGAGAAGATGCT
>JAABUL010007874.1_pt1 | contig 11166 bp, 12 predicted proteins | sample 5559151 | NCBI WGS metagenome assembly JAABUL01 (sample SAMN10711876, study PRJNA513368) | rock metagenome | isolation source: Antarctica rocks | place: Antarctica: Victoria Land, Pudding Butte sud | reverse complement strand
GGATGGGGTTGGGGAAGGGAGGCGAGAGGGTGAGGGGGGAGTGAAGAGGGAGTCGTCTTCTGAGGGAGTGGCGGGGTCGGGTTCTGTAGGGGTGGGTGTTTGGGTCGTGGCTTTTCGGAAGGCTTGTACGGAGCGCTTTTCTTTTGCTTGTGCACTTGCTTTTGCGATATCCTCGCCTTGGCTGCGCAGACTGTTGCGGTAGGCTGTTCTCTCAGAGACAGTCATTGAGGAATAGGCACGCTTGTGACGTTGTAAATCGTCGATAATGTAGGCTAGCCCTTTCTCAACCAGCAGCCGTGCTTCCTCGGGTTGTAGCTCGAGCGGTATACCGAGGAAGACATTCTGCTGCGGGATTTGGGGGAGTGTGCCGATGAGGACGCCGAGGATGTGGTGTTCGCGTCGGAGCCAGGTGATGGCGGTGGGGTCATAGAGGAAGTAGCGCTCGAGGCTTTGGGAGATGCGGGAGACGGGGAGGGGGAGGGTTGGGGTTGGGGTGGGGTGAGTGGTCGAGGGCATGGTTGGGGGAGAGGTTTAGGGGTGAGGGAGGACTAGAGACTTGCTTGTGATATTAGCATGGATGATTAAGGACTGGAGATGGGAATGTCGGGGAGAGAGAGGGGCGGATGGTCATTTGAGCCATGTGATAAGGTATGGCAGTCTCTCGTCAAGGACCTGGGGTCTCGGGGGATTGACAGATTGTGAAGATTTTAATCATGTTGCTGCGGAATGGATTTTTGAATAGTGGAGTCTTACGTTGGATTAATTGGTTCTTGGTCATGTCGATAGCTGGAACGATGCGCCTGGAGGACAAAGTGTGCAATTGTGATAGCTTGGATTTAGGAGGATCCCAAAGGTGGTGTGGCACGGTCGGTCAGCCGCGCGGCTTTAGCGCTTTCACAACGGTTGTCGCCCCTTGGCCTTATTTTTAGATCCCCGACCCTAACTTCTGTCTGGCAAGATAATTTTGGTCAACTTTCGCATTTCACTATTAAAATATATAAAATTAATCAATTATTACTCTAGACGCTATGCGCTTTCTAAAATTGCTTTGCTTATAAGTATTGATTACGAATTGCTAGAGCTATAGAAACTGCAAAGTTCGTTGACATCTAAGAAGTTCAAGTCGATCTTTGTTTTCGAGACTTGGTTCGAAACACAAAAACTTTGCAATCAAATTACTTTCTTAATATTGACTTAAACTCTATCAAAGATATGCTGTTAAAGGCACAAAGACTACTCTATCAAACGTAAGATTTTGATAGTAATAAATCAAGAAATGCGAAAGTGGATCAAAAGCATCTTGCCAGAAGTTCGGGTCGGGGATAAAAATAAGGCCGGGGGGCGACAACCGTTGTGAAAGCGCTAACTGCTCAGATGCAAGAACGCAATGCCGGTTTCGCGACTTCCGCCTGTCATTGGGTCTCTGCGAACTCCTCCTTCTACATCGTCACAGACAATCTATGAACATACTTGCGAGGGTTATAGCTTTGCCAACCTCACCAACAGACCCAGTCGATAATGTTTCTGCGATATGCCTTGAGATTACAGAGATCTTTCCAGCACCCTGTGATTTCAAACGGTCGCCCCCTCTCGCTCCTCGAAATGTATGTCAGAATAACAGAGCACTGTATCACATAAACACCATGGCTCAAGAAGCAAACTGTTGGAAGCTATGCTGTCTTAGGCTGGGATACCAAACGGGCACGATCCGCCGAAAGTTTCCAACCCCCTTCTTCTCCGAAAGGCCATGGTCCTGACCTTCCACACCGGCCCTCACCCAACCAATCTTAGCTGATATCGATAGTGATGGTCGAAGTTGTCTCGCCGCATTGTCTAGGTACGATCCGGTCGTCGTGGCATTGATCCCACCCAAGTTCGAAGGCTGTCGCATTCTTCATTCAACCATCTTGCTTCAGCCTCAGCAGCCTCACGGAAGGAACGCTCTACTGCCAGCTCGGCTTGAAGATTTTTCAATCCTTCTTGCACTGCTGACATCTTAGTGGTAAGAAGCGCGTGCCCGTCTACGACACATGCTGCATGCTTTTTCGTGGCCTTGTGCTTTGCCTTGAGCTTTTCATAATCATCATGAGAATCGCTCTCTCTCTCTTTTAAGGCCGCTATGCGAGCTGGGTAGAACTCGTGGGATATGCGCTCTTCCTCGAGCTGACTCCGGAGGGCGGCTCTCTCATCAGAATCTGTCTTCGAACGAGTCACAGCGTTGTTATGATTGCTCGTGGTTTCCTGTAGTTTGATCTTAAGGTCCTTGCTCTCTTCTCTTAGCTTCGTTAGTTGTTCTGATTCCTTCTTTGCCTCCGCTGTCTTGATATTGAGGCATGTTTCGCATTTCCCGCCTCGAATTTGCAAGTCTCTGTTCAGGTTCTCTAGTTCAACGATTCTGTTGGTTCGCGCGTGGATCAAATCAACAGCGCGCGCAGACGCCTCCCCCATATGGATATCGAGCTCAGCTTTTGCTCTCTGCCGACGCTCGTCCAGTCGTGAAGAAACAAATCGCTTGAGGAGCTGCTGTTGCGCCAGTCCATTCCTAGGTACTTGCTCAAACATGGAAGATACATCATCGAGGGTCTCTTGAAGGATGAAAAGATGTAAGCGAAACGCCTCCAAGAGAATAGTTCTTATCCTCGTATGGTAACTGGCTCCGCTGCTGCTTAGATCCAAATGTATATGGCTCTCTTTCGCGATGCTCGACGAATTTGTGGGTTCCCAACCTTGTAGAGTCAACCAATTGCGAGATATTCGCTTAATTTCTGGGGTGGCTTCTTCAACAGCATACGTCTCAAGCAATTGACTAAGAATTGAATCTACGTAGCCATCTATGACCGTAGTTCTTGCAAAATCGCTGGTCTCTTGTAGCGCTCGGGCAATGAGTTTTGTACGAGATGCAATGTGGGGCTTGTCACATGAATGAAGCTCGTTGGCGCTTAGGGCATAACTTCTGTGCCTGTTACGAAAATTCTTCGCATGACGGAGACTATCCCAGACTTCGCCACTTCCCAGTATGTGGTGGAAGACATTGCCCTTGTCGGCTAGGGTTTGAAGAACGGACTCATGGTAGCTATGCTGAAAGGGGCCGGTTCGATGCGCATCCACTTCGATGCCCTTGAATTTCAGCAGGCGGACAATGATGCGCTCGGCATTCTCATAGAAGCTAGCATAGCGCTCAGCGGTATCCTCTAGATGGCTATTGGCTCGGTGAACGCTTTCGGCAAGGACGTCAATTTCTGCGATCTCGTGGTCGAGGCGGAGGAATGCGGAGTCTACTTCACATTAATAGATTGCTGATCCGAGGGTTCAGTACTTACCCTCAAGCCCACCATCGGTTGGCAGTATATCCCCTTTTGTCACCATGCTGATAACCATATCGGAGCCAGCCAGACGTGGACCCGTCAGTAGTAGGAAAGACTTCCTACTTCAGCACAGTCATTGCGATCAAAAGAAGCTATGATCACGGGGCAGCAAATTCAGATACGTGGGCACGAATGTTCAAGTTCTGAACAAGGCCTCGTCTAGCGAAGTGAGCGTAGTGCTAGGCGCGAACTTCATTCTAGCGTCCAAAAACTTCACTTAGGTTTACAAGATCAATCATCCGTGCCGAAATACTGACCACAGTTTTAAGCACCTCTTCTGCCTTTAACATCGTTGTCATGAGTCGAACCCAGTATTGAGATCGTATTACTTCCTAGAGATCGACGCATTTCCTCTGTCTTCCACAATCACAGGAACACACCCACAGCCTGTACCGACTTGACGTACAGTCAGCCCAGCTATCGCAGTTGCCTACACGTTCTTCGTTCTGTCAGTCTGCTGCCGTCCATCGAACTGGTAGGCGCTCGGATGCCGCTTGACTTTCTGGACGCTAAATAGATAGGATCACAGGAACAAGATGGCAGTATCCACCCCTGGAGAAACCTCGATCCTGGTCTCCGAGCTAGCTTCCTTCGCCATTGATCGTGACGGTCTCTCTAGGTCTCCAGGTAAGCACGAGCGATCTGTCAGTTGCACTGAAGGTTTACTGAGTGACAAAAAACAGACCCGAAGATCCGTGACATTATGTACCAGCTGGGTAATCTGGATCTTGTTTTCAGCGATGTTTGCAGACTATGGAACCAGCGCGCGCAGGACACGTCCCACACAGTTCTTACAGAGAGGTCAGTAGCATGGTGCCAGTCTTACGACTGTATCGAGCAAGTCCTCAAAGCGCTTCTGGCATACGATGGAGTGATTGTAAAGGAATCGTGGATGTATTCAGCGTCAGCTCCCTATCACAAGAGGATCGTCGACGCTCAAAAAAGGATCCTCGACGCCTTCGATGACGAACATTCCCTGTTTCATGAGTGTCTTGGCAAGGCTGCTGAGCACCATATCGTTCGTTTTCGCCGATCAGATAGCAAGCCACCTCCGAATGAAGCTCGAATGGCTCTGGAAGGCCTACGTATATACGAAGAATGGTATCAGTCTTTGCCCCGTTCTACCAAACGGCTGCGGCGGTCTCAGAAAATTTTACCCAATGGCGAAAATTTGCGGAAAGGTTACACGATAATTATGCACGCACTGGTCAAAGCTTTGAGTTTGTGCATTGAGGGTGCGCAAAGGAAAAGCGTCACATTACACGATAACCATCTGTGGGTTGATATTGATCCAGCCAAACGCGAACGCGCGCCTTCTATCACTTCCAGTCAATTAGCTTTGTCCAGCTCTGGTGACGGTGCGTCGATTCAGTCAAACCACGGGTGGGACTTCGTACAGTCAACTTCGAAGCAATATTCTCAGACTCTTCGCCAACCAGTCCCGGTTTCTACCACTTCACAGACGATGAGAAAGGTTCTTGATAAGATGAAGGCAGATAAGGATTGTAGAGCTACGATAATTCCACCGACGACCGTAGCAACTACAAACTTCCAGCAAGTCATACAGAATCCTGTTTCTGCCCCGTTGACGAGAAACGCACGTGCTCCCGATGCTCCTTCTGTTCCAGTGTTGAACCCGTGGAGCAATGGCGACCGAAAGCGACCGACGGCTAGTGCCACGTCCTGGGCTAGGGGTACCCCTGACAAGTCAACGGAGATTCTCACTACGATCAAAGAAGAGGCTGGAGTCTTGATTGAACGAAAGCTTGCCGAACATATCAGCCTCCTAGATCAAGAGCTCGAGAATGAAAGAATTTCAAGGGAGGTGGAGAAGCGTGGCCATATCGCCTATATCACCAAATTAAATCACGAGCTCACCAAGGCCAAAAAGAACTTTGCCATCCTGCTTGAGAATGACCATCGTTATAACAAGGCACTAAATACCGCTGACGTGAGAAAAGCGGAGCTACAAAAAGCTCTCAAGGATGTTGCGGAGGCGAAGCAAGAGGCGGAACGGGAGAGAGACATGGGTCGCCACAAGCTCGAATTAACGTATCAGGAAAACGCAAGCCTCAAGAAAGAGATTAAGAGAGCGAGGGAGGAGGGTCGCGAGGACATACGGACACAAGTATTCGGGGCACTTAGCAGTATCCTCAGCCCGTCGCTGCGATGATAGCGCCCTCGCTCACTACTAAAGACGGCGAGCTGGGCATACTGGTCGATTTGATCTGGAGAGTGGGTAGTCTCGCCTTGACGCCCATGAGTGGATATGCAAGATATGAGTGGGCACGGCGAATGACCGTCTTTGGCGCAAGGACCGGAAACTACGCCATCATTCTCGACGAGTGTATCGACCCTGCCTGAGCATCACTTGCTTACATGAGATCCTCCTGCCACTTACGCAATGGCTGATCCTGGAAATACGAACGTCTACGCTGGCAACCTCTTCGATTCCTTTCGCATTCTCGTTCTGTCAGCTGACTTTGCGCGTGTTGTCAGTCTTATGAGTCCATTCTAGCATCTGTCGGTGGTTTACTCTGTACGTCCTTCATGTAGTGCGCCTCAGCTTCGGAGAATTGTGTCTGCGATATTGCTTCGCTTAGTGTACCTAGCATCGTAAAGGCTCTGATTAGTCAGGCTGTGCGATCGCCTTTGCGATTCTGCTTTTAGGCTTCTGTAATTAGCTCTCAGCCTGGGACTCGATAGCAATCGCAGACTCTCATGTTCGTATCGGCGTAAGTGGCGCAGAATCTCGACCGTCTGGTCATAAATGCTTTTCTTAGCTTCTCCTTTCTATGGTCAACGCGGATCCTCCGATAATCTCTGACCGTCCATACGAACACCTTCTTCTTTCTGACCTAATAAATCCTGCAAAGCCCAGACCCACACAGCCCAGCAGCTTTCTCCCTATAGACAGTAGCGCCGAGGGAACGCAAGAATGACAAAACACGAAGACACCTTTTCCATTTCTGGCTACATGTAGCAGGTCGCATCCCCTATCATCATGGCACCAAAAGTAATACGCAACAGCTCATAAGATCCATATATCCACCTCCTCATCATCCATCTAACACCTCGCTCTGCAGAGCCACAACCCCTGATTACTACTCACCCCTCCCCAGAAACGCAACTGTTCTCGATCCTCGCGCGCCACCTTCACCGCACGGAGCTCCCTACGATTCCCTTCTGACGGTAGGTCTCTCTTCTATCCCACGCGCTGGCAAGAAATTGTATGCCATCTCTTGGCACTACATAGAAATATAGCGGATTGACGATGGACTGATCCGCCAGGGGTGGCTTATCGTAAAAAAGGATTCAATTCTTCGAGTGGTGCACCGATCGTAGAGACATCGAAAGGGATGTTGTAACAAAAGTAAGAATTCGGGTATCAAATTCAGCACCTGAAAAGTGCAGATATGGGATGGGCTTGTTGGGAGGGAAGGGTGGAGGGCTGGGAGAGGGTGTGACTGCTGGCTTGTGGTTAGGGAGGGATGAGGAGGTGCTCCGTTATTATTGGTTGGTATTTTGTTTGGAGATGGGGAGGATGGGAGGTGGCGGGGACAGAGTCAGTCTGTTAGCTTGAGACTTGCGATAAGAGGCCATTGCAGAAAGAGGCTGCCGGCTCGAAAGTTGTGACGAGTGTTCTCGAGTCGAATGTAAATGCTATGTCGGTGGCCTTTTAGTCCCTCGCCATTTCGTCAACATAATGTTCTATAGTGTTGGTGGGAAAATGGGATGGAAGGCTGACTTGGGATAGTTGTCCAGATGAGGAAACATGCTCTTGTCAGGTGTAAAAATAATGTGGCGGCACTATGAAGGAGTTATGAGGTTGAGTAATGCATGGGCGGCGTTCAAAAGATAGCAGTATACAAAAGTGTTGTAAAAACAGGGGAACCAAGCGTTGCCACAAAAAATGAACAAAAAAAAAGCAACCTGGCCGACTCGAACCTGCTCCATTAGAGCAAAAGGAATTGACAACACACATTAGTGCCAGATCACTCGAATCGATCGGATGTCCGAATAGACAGATCGAGCGGCCCTCTGCGCCACAGTCAACTCCTTGATATGACAATGTACAATTCCTGATCATGAATGAGGAATAGCAGCACTCCAGCCCAGGAATCTGGTATGATACACGAAGTATACGTCAAGGATGACCGAGAGAAACCACTGTACTCTACACTCTTCGGCAACCCTGCTTACACTCCTGCTTACACTCCTCCTATCTATCCTACACGAGACCGCAGTGTCCCTATTTCAACCAGCCCTTGAAACTAGCACCCTGAGACGAAGTGCGAGCCATGTAGGGCATGCGTTCACTCGTGCCAACACTTATGCGACTCCAGGCCACCTTTCCCGATATCTTGTTCCTCGATCATAGCTAAGTTGACACCGAGCTGTTATTCGCGCCTTGTACACACCGTCCTTCATCTCCACTCTCTTATAGATACACAATAGTCTAGTACGCCCCTCCCCTTTCCTCCCACCCTGGCATCAGACTCAACTCTACATTTCCATACCCCATTCGTACAGTCGCCGTGCTGATAAGTCCAAGATTCGCGAGTTTCATCTCTTGGTTGCTCAGGCTCCAGAGCGAGAGGGCAAGATAATTGGATCCATGGTCGTTCAGGATGCCTTCGCTAACGGGGAAGAGGGTTTGAGCACCGATGTTGTTGGTTGTGGCGAGCAATTAGTGGCAAAACAAGAGGGATATGCGGAGGGAGGAGAACACGGTATTTCGCGAACTGGCACCCATTCTCATCTATCTGGTTCTTGACGCCGCTGGCCCCAAAGTTCATGGTTGCTTCCTACAGCCATTTCACGTAAGGGGCAGGTTCTGGCACAATACCACTAAAATAAGTATGGAGCTCCCCGCCTTGTTATCCCATCTAATGCACCTCTCTGTGGGTTACCGGTTGCAATGCCTTCACTGAAGCCTCCTGTTGGGCGGATTTATGAGTGTTTTCATTGTCTGCGTGTTTTCCGAAGTGGGCCTGCATTGGTCGTTCGGCTTATCACAGAGTCGTTCATACCTTTATCTAGAGAAGTGGCAGGAAATGGTGCACCATTCCTTGCCACTGTATCATATGAACCTTGCTAACAAAGTCTAGACCTGCAGGTTTCGTTCCCAAGAGGCCAGACCAGAAAAGTAAGGGTAATCATGTCAAGCAAATCCCCTAATGGCTAGCCTTTTCACTTCTTTAATGTCTGCAAAGCCGCTGACATCCAAGCACAGGAGGTACGAAGCCGCTCTAGCTAGCGTCAATGAAGCTGCTGCTGGTGCTATCTACGAAGCTGTCGCCAGGGATAGATCAGACGCTGCCGTGGAGAGTACACTTACACTTTCCACCAGTATCATCCCAGTTGCAGTCTCTTCAATGGGAAGAGAGATTTTTGTGGATCATTCATGTTCTCATTACGCCTCCACACTCACTAGGAACAACGACTTTTTGTTTCAGACAGGCGACCATTGAAACAAACTGCAATGATAGCATATTTGCGGTTTTGTGACCTTTAAATCCAGAACTCCACGGCGCCATCGTACATACCAGGACTGACGTTGGTACCACTTCCATGGCTATGCTTGGAGTGCGATCACCTTGTCAACGACTGCCATTCCGGCTGCGACCTTGCGTATAATCGGGACGGAGAGACACGAGCTCAAGCAGTCCTCGGGCCAGACTCCTCGAAATGTAGGCGTGGGTGGAGACCGAGACCGAATATGGCACAGCTCTGACGGTGGGACCCAACGTATTATCATGTAATTGCTAAGACCCCTGACACTTCGGGGCCCCTCGATTGAGGCAAAGCCATAAGCCAACCGTCATTATATTATACCGACTTGGTTGAGTCTGAAGCTTGATGCAGAGTATTGCAAAAGGGCCCACAGACTTAATGCTTTCGATGTTCTTCTATGATCTGTAGACACGTTATACCGGTATGCGTCAGGACCTAGATATGAAAAATCCATACCGTCCAAGTCGATTTTCAAGGCAGAGTCGTGGCGACGACGTTGTCAGGGGGCTATGCCAAGAGATCAAGATTATCTAATCTATCGGGCAATCGTCTTATGTACTTCTATGTAATTGCCGATCGTTTTGGTCGATAAGCAGTCAATAAGCAGCACCGTTTGGTCGATAAGCAGTCAATAAGCGACATCGTCTTGGTCAATAAGTAGCATCGATATGAAACTCCAACTTCTCTCCCATCAAGCTACGATTTACCTTCTGATATATGTTAAGAAGGCTCTTCGGTTATGAGGTAGCGTGCCGTGACTTCAAGCTCAGTCATCTCATCATATCGCGACCGTGGACAAATCAAAGACCCAACATGTCTACCGGCACAGAAGCCGCTGTTGAGACCAACGTTCAGCTCCGAAAACTGTCTGCTGCGGATTTTAGGGTCTACAACCACATGGCCGAGGCAATGGAGTACTATGTAAGTAAAGGCCATCTCGTATGGGGCGCAATGGTTGAGTCGTCAAGCATAACAATTTCCGACAAACCTGGCAAACGATCTATTCCGCTGCATCCAGTGGAAAGAGACCTGCAAGGATGTCCATCAAGCAGTTCCTAGCGACTGGCCAGCAGTTCTGCCAACATCTACATATTCACCACACTATTGAGGAACAGCAAGTTTATCCGGTTTTGGCCAAAAGAATGCCGGCGTTCCGCCGAGAGCTGGAGCTGCTTACGCAGCATAAACAAATTGAAAACGGTCTGGACGGCTTTCAGGCCTACCTAGACGCATGCAGCAGTGGCGAACGCGAGTTGCGGTTGAATGAACTGAAGGAGCTCATGGATGGCTTTGGGGAGGTCCTATGGGCACATCTGGCAGATGAAGTTAGGGCATTGGGCGCGAATCACATGCGGGAATACTGGACGGTCGACGAAATGAAGAAAATGCCAATGTGATAGAAGGGGTATTGGACGGAGTCAAACTGTTAATTCACCACCAGGATCCAAGACTCCTTGTTGTTCATGATGGCAACCCTGAGCGACCCTTGTTGGCGCATCATAGAAGAAAAGTTGGGAGGACATTGACATGTTGTACTACGAAGGCCACGTTCAGAACTCTGGTAGAGGATATGCCGTTCTTAGAGACGAGCCATGACTTATAGGTAGATGGTGAAGGATGGCCGGGAAGATGCTTGTTGGAGACGCTTGTACTCTAGCAATGCCTTTGTCGCACTCCAATTACTGAATGCGGTTGTACTGCCCAGAAGTCCCGGATAGCAAATTCCAGATCTACAACAATAGCTACCGACAACCCAGGTTTTGTCTGATCATACCTTGTCCCGGCTGGTGACTACCAATTGGCAGCTTGGGAGGTTGGTAGAGTACATGTGGTGGGAGTGTGTGGTCATACCGTTCCTGTTGAATGTCTAAATCCGCCGGGCCCCACCTCCCAGTCGTCACTGCATGAAATCTCAGCAACCATCGAGCATTTGCTTCAAGCAGGCCAAGGGTCATGGCCATTACTGTGTTTTCTGATCTCACCCTCAAATATCTATAGTCCTGAATTGAAGCTACCTAAGCTGCAGTCACTCATTGTACTCCACCGGACTCAGACGTCCCGCGCAAAGAGACGCGCAAGCCTTCCAGACTAGTCATAGTCCTTTGCGGGTCAACTGTTACTCAGAGAAGCGCACTACCCAAATGTCATTGACTGCTGCCCACCGATGAAGGAGCCTTCCTTGGCGTGGTAACGGTCAGCGGGACTTTGGATTCGAAGAGTGACCGGCACCTGCACAACCTCGCCCTGTAGTCGGGAATACAAGTCAGAATGAACGACGATGAGC
>JAABUL010007872.1_pt1 | contig 11170 bp, 10 predicted proteins | sample 5559151 | NCBI WGS metagenome assembly JAABUL01 (sample SAMN10711876, study PRJNA513368) | rock metagenome | isolation source: Antarctica rocks | place: Antarctica: Victoria Land, Pudding Butte sud | reverse complement strand
GCCCAGCGGCGGACCTGGCCATCGGCGCGCAGCTCGAGCCAGCGCGACCACCCGATGGCCACACCCGCCAGCGCCAGCGGCGTGTGCGACAGCTCGATCAGGAGCTGCTCTTTGACGTTGGCGATGGCGTGGCTGTGGGTCAGCAGCAGAGCGGCGCCGACGGCCGTCAGCAGCGGAAAGACCAGGGTGGCGCGCTGGGTTTTCAGCCGCCCCGTGCGCACGCCCCACTCGAACAGCGCGAACGCGAGCAGCAGCAGCACGAAGATGCGGTGCTGGAACACCTCGACATCGCGCAGGCTGGCAAAGAAGCCTTCGTCACCGAGCGGCCAGACCTCGGGGTCGGAGCGAAGGAACAGGAACACCGCCATGCCGAGGAAGGCGAGCGGCCAATGGCGCGCCCAGCCGATTCCGGCGCGGTGCAGCAGCGCCAGGACGCCGACCAGGACGACGAACAAGCCGGCCCAATGGTGGTTGTATTCGGACCAGGCGATGTCCTCGGCATTGCGGACCGGCAGTTCGCCGGAGCCGGGCACGAAGGCGCGGGTCGCGGCGCGCTGCTGCTCGACGCCTTCGCGATCGAGTTGTTCCTGCAGCGCCGGGAGGGCGAGCTTGTCGTGGTCGGGCGAGACCAGGCGCGGCCAGGCCGGCAGATTGCGCTCGACCACTTCGGACCAGGTGACGCGATCGTGGTCGAGGTCGATCGCGGGGGGCACGCTGGTGAGCGAGGCGGCGGCGAAGAAGATGGTGATGCCGATGCCGATCTCGACTTCGGCGAAGCGGCGCAGGCGGAGCACGGAGGTGGCCTTGTCGCGCCGCAGCCGCTCGACGACGAGGAAATTGCCGAGCCCGAGCAGCAGCAGGCCGCCGAACATGGCCGCCTTGGCGCTGACCATGACGCCATAGGCGGTGCCGTAAAGCGCCTGCCAGGAGCCGATGTAGAAGATGCTGAAGCAGGCGGCCGAGAGCAGGATCATTAGCACGCCAGCCATGCTCAAGCGCGAGAAGCGGGCGCCGACGAGGCGGAGGGCTGCGCCGCCATGGGCGAGCCGAAGGGCGACCAGGAAGGCCGGGATGCCGCCGATCCAGGTCGCGGCGCCGAGGATGTGCAGGGTGCTCGCGCCGAGCAGCAACGGCATGTGATCGAGCCGGGCGGCGGCATGCGTCGTCATCAGCGCGGCGGCCAGGATCACGGCGCACAAAGCGAGCAGCGCCGGGGCGCGCGGCGGTCGGGGGCGAAACAGAACAGCCGCGAGTGCCGCCGCCGCCGCCGCCTTCAGCAACCCGGCCAACGCGAACGCCGCACCGATCACGTCCGCCAAGGGCGCATCCAGCGTGCTCATCAGCACCGCACACTGCATGGCCACGCTGACCACCTCGCCGAGCGCCAGTGCCGCCGCGCTCCAGCCGCCCATGCGCGCGGCCCGGCGGGCGATCTCGGTGCCCTCGGCCAAGCGCGGGGCAAATGGCCTCGCCAGGACGAGCAGGAACAAGACGCTGCCGACCGCTATGCTCTGGGCGACGATCACAAGCCCATGCAAGACGATGCTCAAATAGCCGAACAGGTCGACAAGCAACAACACGTTCAGAGCACTTTCTAAGCGAACAGACCCGTCGAGCCACAAGTCGTTTGGTCCGACGTAAAGACTAGGCCTCTGTCAAAAATTCTTTGCCGGCCGGGCTTGCTTCAGGGAGCGGTGACCCTGAAGCGTAGATCGCCGCGGGTGAGGTGGCCGTCGGTGGCCAGCACTTGCCAGTGCACCACATAGTCCCCGGGCGACAGGTCCGCCTTGGCAGCCAGCACGTCCGCTCCGCTGCTATCTTCGAGCGGGAGTACCTTCTGCGCATTGGTTCCCTGCAGGGTCAGGCGCGAGCGGGTGTGATCGATGCGGCTGTTGTAGTGCAGCACCAGGTTGTGCGGGCCGGCCGGGACGGTCGAGCGGTCGGGGGGGTCGCTCTGCATCAGGATCGCGTGGGCGGAGGCGGCGGCCGGAGCGAGCAGGCTCAAGGCGACGCCAATCGGGGCGGCGAGGATCGGGGCGACGACGATCGGGAGGCGCATTCCGGGCGATCTAGCGCCAAGACCGAACTGTGTCCATGATCCTTGTTAATGACGACGAATTTGATCCGGCCCAGCCCGGGCCGCCGTGGCTGCTATGTTCGTTTCCTGCCGCTCACATTGCGCTGGATGGACAATGACGTGTTCGGCCACGTCAACAACGCGCACTACTATAGTCTGTTCGATACCGCCGTCTGCGAGTTTCTGGTCGGCCGCGGGGTCCTCACCTGGGGCGGCGGCACCCACTACATGGTCGTGGCCGAGAGCGGTTGCCGCTATCACAGCGAGGTCGCCTTTCCTGACCCGGTGGTGGCCGGCCTGCGCGTCGAGCGGCTTGGCGAGCGTTCGGTCCGCTACGAGATCGGCGTGTTCCGCGGTGATGACGAGCTGGCGTCGGCCGAGGGCTTCATGGTGCATGTGCGTCAGCGCCGAGACGCGGCGGCCGGTGCCCATGCCGGAGCACTGGCGGGCGACGTTGCAGACAGTGTCGGTTGGAGAGTGAACGATGGATCTTGGGCTTAAGGGCAAGCGCGCGCTGGTCTGTGCCGCGAGCAAGGGGCTGGGTCGGGCCAGCGCGATGGCCTTGGCGCGCGAGGGCGTCGCGGTGACCATCACGGCCCGCACCGCCGAGACGCTCGAACGGACCGCCGACGAGATCCGGCGCGAGACCGGGGCGGATGTGACGATCGTGGCGGGCGACATCACCACCGAGGCCGGCCGGGCGGACGCGCTGGCCGCCTGTCCCGATCCCGACATCCTGGTCAACAACGCCGGCGGTCCGCCGCCGGGCGATTTCCGCGACTGGGAGCGGGACGACTGGATCCGCGCGGTCGACGCCAACATGCTGACGCCGATCTTCCTGATCCGTGCCGTGGTCGATGGGATGATCGCACGCCGGTTCGGGCGGATCGTGAACATCACCTCGGCCTCGGTGAAGTCGCCGATCGCGACACTCGGCATGAGCAACGGGGCGCGGGCCGGGCTGACCGGGTTCGTGGCCGGGCTGTCGCGGCAGGTGGCGCGGCACAACGTGACCCTCAACAATCTGTTGCCCGGTCCGTTCATGACCGACCGGTTGCGCGCGACCACGGCGGGCGCGGCCCAGGCGAGCGGGCGCTCGGTCGAGGACGAGCTGGCGACCCGGGCGAAGGCCTGGCCGACTGGGCGGGCGGGCGATCCGGAGGAGTTCGGCCAAGCCTGCGCCTTCCTGTGCGCGGCGTCGTCCGGCTACATCGTCGGGCAGAACCTGCTGCTGGACGGCGGCCTCTATAATTCGACGATGGCCTGATTTCGCCATTTGCCGTGTGCGCACGCGCAGCATACCGTGCGGCAAGCGGAGGACATCGATGCGGACACGGGCTTATCTTGGCGGCGCGCTCCTGGCACTGGGATTCTGCGGCGACCCGGCGCAGGCACAGAAGGCCCAGGACACCTTGCGGGTGGCCTGGCGCGACGCCATTCCGAACGTCGATTTCTACTACAACTCGCTGCGGACCGGCCTGATCGTCTCGCACCACGTATGGGACACCCTGGTCTACCGCGACCCGGAGACGTTCCAGCTCAAGCCACAGCTTGCGCTCAGCTGGCGCAATATCGACGACACGACGATCGAGTTCGAGCTGCGGCCCGGCGTGACCTTCCATGACGGCAGCAAGTTCACGGCCGACGACGTCGTTTATACCATCAACCTGGTCCTGAACGACAAGCAGCTGGCGGTGCCGAGCAACTATAGCTTCATTGCCAGCGCCGAGGCGATCGACGAGCTGCATGTGCGGGTCAAACTCAAGCGGGTGTTCCCGGCGGCGCTCGAATACTTCGCCATGGTGCTGCCGATCTATCCGAAAGCCTATCGCGAGCGGGTCGGCGCGGAGTTCTCGCAACACCCGGTGGGCACCGGGCCCTACAAGATCACCAAGGTCGACGGCGTCACCCAAATCGACATGGAGCGGAACGACGCCTATTTCGACGGCCCGAAGGGCAAGCCGCCGATTCGCCGCATCGTCATCAAGGAAGTGGCCGACGCGACCGGGGAGCTGACGCAATTGCTCGGTGGCCAGGCCGATTGGGTGTGGAATGTCAGCTCCGACCAGCTGCCCAAGATCGGCGTCATGCCGAACCTGCAGACCATGACCAGCGAGAGCATGCGGGTCGCCTATGTCAATCTCGACGCGGCCGGACGGACCGGGGCGGACAACCCGCTGACCAAGCCGAAGGTGCGCCAGGCGATCATGCACGCGGTCGATCGCCCGACCATGTCCAAGCAGTTCATGCCCGGCGGCTCGCGCGTGCTCGACGCCCCCTGCTACCCGACCCAGTTCGGCTGCGACGCCGCGGTCGCCACCAAATACGATTACGACCCGGCCAAAGCCAAAGCCCTGCTGGCCGAGGCCGGTTATAAGGACGGCTTCGACACCGAGCTTGTCACCTACATGCTGCCGCAATGGGGCCAGGCGCTGCAGGGCTATCTCGCCGCCGTCGGCATCCGCGCTCGCGTGTCGCAGCTGCAGGTCGGCGCCGTGGTGCAGCGGAGCACCGAAGGCAAGAACCCGCTCGAGGGTGGCACCTGGGGCAGCTACTCGATCAACGACGTGTCCGCCTTCCTGCCCTACTTCTTCGATGGCGGCGGGCACGACTACACCCGGGATGCCGAGATCACCAAGCTGGTTACCGAAGGCGGCGCCACGACCAGCCCAGACCAGCGCCGGGTCGCGTACAGTTCAGCGATTCGCCGCATCACCGAGCAGGCGGACTACATGCCGCTGTTCACCTTCGTGACGACGTATGCGTTGAGCAAGCAGCTCAACTTCAAGCCCTACCGCGACGAGCTGCCGCGGTTCTACGGGGCGAGCTGGAAGTAATCAGGGCGAACACCCCGGTGAGCCGAACACCGCGTTCGGTGCGCCCGGGTCGACCGTGAAGTTGGCGCCGGTGTTCGGCGTGACGACCACGTCGCTGCAGGCGTGTTGGGCGAATCCAAGGGGCTGCGGACGATGTAGTTGGAGACGGTGGCGCGGTCACGTGGCGCAGGCAGGGATTCCACATCGCAGAGTTGGTGACCGTGATGCCGTTCACCACGACCTGGGTCTGATCTAGAGCACGTCCCGAGCTACGTGGCTCGGGAGTCGTGCTCTGCACTAGTATGGCGTTTCATGGATCGACTCCTCTCACGCGGCCTCGTTGATTTTATAGGTCCAGGTATGGACGATGGGGGCTCGGTTGAGGTCGTCGAGGTGAGCAATGATTCTCGCTTTGAGTTCAGCCTTGGATGCGACGCGGATGTGGCGGAGCATGGAGCGGGCCATCTTGGAGAAAAAGCCCTCGACGAGATTAAGCCACGAGCCGTGCTTGGGCGTGAACACGAAGCAGAACCGGCCCTCGCGCTGACTTTCGACCCAAGCCTTGGTTTCTTTAGAGATATGAGCCGAGTGGTTGTCGAGGATTACCTTGATTACAGTATCGGCTGATAGGCGTCATTGAGCTTCTTAAGGAAACCGACGAACTCGCGCGACCGATGGCGGTCCTCGATGCTGGCATGCACCTGGCCGGTGAGCAGGTCGATGCCGGCGAGCAGGCTCAGCGTGCCATGACGCTTATACTCATGATCGCGCGCGAAGGTCGGATGCGAGCCTGGTTGCGGCGGCAGGTCGGGTGCCGTGGTGCCGATCGCCTGGATGCCGGGCTTCTCGTCATAGGAGATGATGGCCACGTTGCTTTCGTCCTGACGCTCCCGCAGCAAGGCGACTTCGCGATAGACGCAGAGCACCTCGGCCATCTTCGCCTCGAACGCCCCGAACGCCTCGTCGCGCCGTTCGAGGTAGTAGCGGACCTTGTGCGGCTTGACCTCGTGACGCGCCAGCAGCCGCGTGGTCCACAACTCGTGCGGATAGCCCAGGTCTTTCGCCTTCTGACAGGCCAGCGACACCAACCCGGCCCGAGCTTCCGGCGTGATCCGAGGCGCCTTGCCCGGCCGTGGACTGTCATCGAGCGCTGCAGCACACCCAAATCGTGGGCGCGGCGCACGCAACGTCGGACCGGGTGACGCATCACCCCGATCCGCTCGCCCACCGCAACCGACGGCGGATTTTCATGATACGTCAGAAGCATCCGCGCCCGCTCAACCCGGATTGCCGCCTCGGTTCGCGATCGAGCGATCGCCTCCAACTGCGTCAGCTCATTGCGCCGATCGAAGTTCCACCACCCGACGAGGTGCCGCCATGATGCCCTGCCGCCACATTGACACCACAACTGCCTCCAGGCCGCTCCGTGACCGAGGCAAGCATCGGCGGATCACTTCCCTGGTATCGGCACTAGGTCCTGGCTCTTCCGAATCGAAAGCGTGGGGTCGAGGCAGAGGATCTCCTCAAACTCGTTCACGCTGTCGACCTCCGTGCCCATCGCGATATTGGTCACGCGCTCCAGGATGAACTCCAGCACGACTGGAACCTGATGCTCCTCCATGAGCTGCTCGGCCCTGGCAAACGCGTCCTTGAACTCGTTGGGGCTTTTCACTCGGATCGCCTTGCAGCCCAGACCTTCCGCCACCGCTACGTGATCCACGCCGTAGCCGGGCACCGCGTCTCCGTCTGGCCTTGCGTTGACGTTGTCGAACGCGAGGCTCACCTCGAAATCCATTTGGAAGCCTCGCTGCGCCTGTCGGATCAACCCGAGATAGGAGTTGTTCACCACGACGTGCAGATACGGCAATTTGTGCTGGGCGCCGACCGCCAGTTCCTCGATCATGAATTGGAAGTCGTAGTCGCCCGAGAGCGCCACGATTTTCTTGTGCGGATCGGCTGCGCGCACGCCCAGCGCCGCCGGGAGGGTCCAGCCCAACGGCCCCGCCTGGCCGCAATTGATCCAGTTGCGCGGTTGGTTGACGTGCAGGAACTGCGCGCCGGCGATTTGCGACAGCCCGATCGTGGTCACGTAACACGTGTCGCGGTCCAGGATCTCGTTCATCTCCTGGTAAACGCGCTGCGGCTTGAGTGGTACAGCATCAAAGTGGCTCTTCCGCAGCATGTTCCTCTTGCGATGCAGGCAGGCGGCCGCCCAGTCGGACCGGTCCCGCAACATGCCTTCGCCCTTCATCTCGCGCGCGGCGGCGATGAACTGGACTAGGGCTGCTTTCGCGTCCGAGACGATGCCCAGGTCGGGGCCAAACACCCGGCCGATTTGCGTCGGTTCGATATCCACATGAATGAACCGGCGGCCCTTCGTGTACACTTCGACCGAGCCGGTGTGGCGGTTGGCCCAGCGGTTGCCGATACCGAAGACAAAATCGCTCTCGAGGAAAGTGGCGTTGCCGTAGCGGTGGCTGGTCTGCAGCCCCACCATCCCCGCCATGAGCGGATGCTCGTCTGGGATGCTGCCCCATCCCATCAAGGTCGGGATCACCGGCACGCCCGTCAGCTCGGCGAACTCAACCAGATCCTGGCAAGCATCCGAATTGATGATGCCGCCCCCCGCGACGATCAGCGGCCGCTCGGCCTCGTTCAGCATCGACAGCGCACGCCGCGCCTGTTTGCGCGTGGCGGCGGGCTTATACGGCGGGAGGCTCTCGTAGCTCTCCTCGTCGAACTCGATTTCGGCCAACTGCACGTCGAGCGGTAGATCGACCAGCGCCGGGCCGGGCCGGCCGGAGCGCATGACATGGAAGGCGTGCTGGAAGACGCTCGGCACCAGGGCAGGCTCGCGCACCGTGACGGAATACTTCGTCACCGGCTTGCTGATCGTCTCGATGTCGACCGCCTGGAAGTCCTCCTTGTACAGCTTCGCGCGCGGCGCCTGGCCGGTAATGCAAAGAATCGGAATGCTGTCGGCCTGGGCGGAGTACAGCCCGGTGATCATGTCAGTGCCCGCCGGGCCCGAGGTGCCGATGCAGACCCCGATATTGCCGGCCCGCGCGCGCGTGTAGCCCTCGGCCATGTGCGACGCACCCTCGACATGGCGTGCCAAAATATGGCGCACGGTGCCGCGCGACTTCAGCGCCGCGTAGAGCGGGTTGATTGCTGCGCCCGGCACACCGAAAGCCGTGGTGACGCCCTCCCGCTCAAGCACGCGCACGGCCGCCTCGATCGCTCTCATTCTCGCCATGATTGTCGTCTCCCCACTCTCGTCATCGACTCAGTCGTTTTTGTAGTATGTCCGCAACGTCCCGATGCCATCGATCGAGACCTCGACCACGTTGGCTGCCTCACGCATCGCCCCCACCCCGACCGAGGTGCCGCAGCAGATCACGTCACCGGGTTCGAGCGTCATGTCGCGCGAAAGAAGGCTGACGAGGGTTGCGGCGGGGAACACCATGTCGGCGATCGGGTAGTTCTGTCGCTCCTTACCGTTCAGCACGGTCCGCACCGTCAGCTCCGCTGGACGCAGCCCGGTGGCGATCACCGGGCCGAACGGGCTGAAGCCGTCGAAGCTCTTGGCCCGTGTCCATTGCGCGAAACTCGGATCCTTGTTCAGGATGTCCGCCGCTGTGATATCGTTGACGCAGGTATAGCCGAAAATCGCCTGTTCGGCCGTATCGGGCCCGGCATTGCGGCAGGTCGTGCCGATCACGATCGCCAACTCGCCTTCGAACACCACCTTGCCCTCGTATCCCGGCGGGCGGTGGACCGTCGCGTCCGGTCCGGCGTAGGACGACGCGGCCTTGATGAAATACAGCGGCTCCGGAGGCGCCGCCAGGCCGAGCTTGGCCCCCAACGCCCCGAAGTTATTCCACAGCGCGATCATCTTGGAAGGCTGCGCGGGTGGGAGCAGCCGGACGGAGCCGAGCGGCACATGCTCGCCGGTCGGCTGAGCACCGTTGAACATGCAGCCATGATGGACCGAGATCACCTCGGCGGCGGCCACGCCGAACTCTATCTCCCCGTTCCGCTCGAAGCGCAGCCAGCGGGCCATGCTAGTACAGCCCCGCCGTCTTCGCGCGCTGCTGCACCAGTGCCAGCACCGTATCGATCGTCGGCGTCGGGATCCCGGTCAGCACCCCGAGCTCCTGCACGACGGTCACGAGTGGGTCGATCTCCATCGCTCGCCCGCGCTCGAGATCCTGCAGCATCGATGTCTTGTGCGCGCCCACGGCGCCGGCTCCGTTGATGCGGCGCTCGACGTCGACGCGGAAGCGCACGCCCAGCCGCTCGGCGATTGCCTGGCCTTCCAGCATCATGGCCTTGGCGACCGCGCGGGTACCCGGCGTGGCGGTGATCACGTCCAGGGTTGCGTGGGTGAGCGCGCTGATCGGGTTGAAGCACAGATTGCCCCAGAGCTTCAGCCACATCTCGTCACGGATGTTGTCCAGGACGGGCGCCCGCAACCCGGCCGCCTGCATCGCCGTGCTGAACCGCTGAACCCGTTCGGTCACTTCGCCGCCGGGCTCGCCGAGCGGGAACTTGTCGCCGTAGACGTGCTGGATGACTCCCGGCTCGACGACCTCGGTGGCGGGATAGACGATGCAGCCGATGGCGCGTTCCGGCCGCAAGGCGGTCCACTGCCGCGCGCCCGGGTCGACCGTCTCCAGGGCGGTGCCTTCCAGGTCGCCGCCATGCTTGTAGAAATACCAGTACGGGATGCCGTTGACCGCGGTCACGATGCTCGTGTCGTTGCTGAGCAAGGACTGCATCGCGTCAACCACGGCCGGGATCGCGTGCGCCTTGAGGGAAACGAAGACGTAATCCTGCGGCCCCAGTTCGGCGGGATCGTCGGTGCAGGTGACCCGTGCGACCCGCTCCTCGCCGCCGATGCGCAGACGCAGTCCGTCCTCGCGCATGGCCCTCAGATGCGGGCCGCGAGCGACGAGGCTGACATCCGCGCCGGCAAGGGCGAGTTGCGCCCCAACATAGCCGCCAATGGCGCCCGCACCGTAGATGCACACCTTCATCGCGTCCTCCTCCGCTCGCCACCTTGTCGGTGGCATTCGCTTTTCGAGCGCCGGCTTGCCGGCGGGGCGGTTCGTCACGAGTTGGATCTCGCTTGGCCCCCCATGTGGAAACTGTGGTAAAGTCTTCTGTCATCCGGAAAGTGGCACGGATCACAGATGCGACACAACGAAAAAGTCTCTCACGATGCGAAAAATGAGCCAGCCTTGGAATCGATTGAAATCCCGGCAGCACCGCGCCGGCGCGGGCGACCCGCCTCTGCAAATGGCGAGCACAGCGACGTGCAGTCGGTTGATCGCGCGATCGCCCTGCTGGAGCTGCTGGCGAACGGCGAGGGGCTTATACTGAGCGACCTTGCCCGGCGGGCCGAATTGCCGCCTTCGACGACGCATCGCCTGCTGATGACGCTGCACCGGCGCGGACTGGTCGGCCACGACGGCGACGCAGGATCATGGACTATCGGGGTCGGACTGTTTCGGATCGGCTCGGCCTACCTGCGCATCCGCAAGCTGCCAGAGATCGCGCGTCCAATCATCCGCTCGCTGCTGATCGAGGTCGAGGAGACGGTGAACGTTTCGATGCTTGACGGCAATGAACTCGTGTGCGTCGCGCAGGCGGAATCGCACGCACCGGTTCGCGCATTCTTCCGAGTGGGCCGGAAATTGCCGATCCATGCCTCCGGGGCCGGCAAGGCCATACTCGCGGCCGGCGACGAAGCGCTGCAAGCGCGGCTGATCGGGGCGCCGCCGTACGAGCGCTTCACCGCCAATAGCCGCTGCACGCGCACGGCACTCGCGAAGGACCTCACGCTGATTCGGGCTCGAGGCTGGGCCATCGACGACGAGGAGCACACGCTCGGCATGCGCTGCGTCTCGGCGGTTGTCCTGAACGAGTGGGCGGAGCCGGCCGGGGCCGTCTCGATCTCGGCTCCAGCCGTGCGCCTGCCGCCGGAGCGTCTGCTCGAAATGGGCGCCAAGGTGCGCGACGCGGCCGCGACGCTGTCGGGAATGTATTCGGGGAAGCTTGCCGGCTGAGGTTGTGGCCAATAGCCCACTTCGCGAGCAGCAACGATTTTGGTGGATTGTGTTATGTATACCAGATTACTCGATCGCCGTTCGGCGGCAGCGAGAGGGCACCGTCAACTTGTTGGACCAATGTTGGGACAGGGCGCAATCAGGATGGCGTGCTCTTGGTTACGCCGCGGCGGTGACTCCGGTGACCTCGGCCCAAACTTGGAAGG
>JAABUL010007871.1_pt1 | contig 11171 bp, 4 predicted proteins | sample 5559151 | NCBI WGS metagenome assembly JAABUL01 (sample SAMN10711876, study PRJNA513368) | rock metagenome | isolation source: Antarctica rocks | place: Antarctica: Victoria Land, Pudding Butte sud | reverse complement strand
ATTATAAAACAAATATTTTTGTCAAATTAAGACGTTAAACAAGCAAGCTATTATTAATTAAATAGCTTTCAACTTTATTAATATAGTTTAAATCAAAATTTATAACAAACTATTGTATTATAACTTTTAATTTTTTGAGCAATATTAAATAAGCAATTTTTGCAATATTATATTAGTAATAATACGAAATATAAATGTTGATCGACATTTTTGTTAATATATTAATAAAATTAAATAACAAAATTTTATTTACTAGACGCGTAATTTCAAATACTATTAATATTTACTTAATAATTTCTCTTTTAAAATCAACAATTTATTTAACTTTACAACTTAACAAGTTGCGAAAATTTATTACTTGTTTGCGCGTTATCTATTATCTTTATTAATTGTTTAACTTGTTAAATATTATACTATTATTATAAAACTTCTCGAGTTCGCTAATATATCTATAATTGTTATTTAAAAAGTTATAACAACTTGTTAAATCAAAAAGCAAAAATAACAATTTACTATTTAAAAAGATATAGCAATTAAAAAAGTTAAAAAACAAATTATTTTTATTAACTTTAAGCAAAAAAACGTCAAATACAAAATTATTCAAAACAAAAATAATAAAAATCAAAATAATAACAATAGCAAAAGTTTGTTCAATTATAATTGTTTAAACGTTTAAGCTCTTTTAATATTTATTAAGAACAAAATTAAGAATTGCAACAATTTTTTTACTATTAAAATATATATTTGTTACGCTCTTTTAAAAGAATTAAAATTTCTTATTTTTAAAAGTAAAATATTTAAGACAACAATTAAAAACAATTATTTAGCTCTAAATTAATTTAAGTTTAATATTAAATTTGTTAAATTAATTAATAACAACAATAAGATAATCTAATCTTAGACTTTTATTGCGCTAATTAATTTTAATATTGTTTGCGTAATTCTTGCTAAAATTAAGATTAACAAAAAAGATTAATTATAATTAACAATCTTCGATATTAATAGCAATCTACAAATATCTCGCAAATTATTCGATATTCTTGCGATTATAAAGTACAAAGAATTGCTTTATATATTAACTTATAAACAAAAGTATTAATTACACAACAAAGAGATCGATATTACGTCTATTGTATCAAATACTAATTATTGCACAACAAAGATTAATAATATAGTTATAAATTTAATAAAGAGCAAGATCTATACAACAATAAAATTTGTATTAATTTTATTTACAATTAAGAAGTTTCTACAAATTTATGCGCAAAATATTGTAAATCAAATAAGTTTAATAAACTACAACAATCTTTATATCGACTTTGTTTATATTAAGTTTATCGAATCTAAATTTAAAACTATTAAGAGTAAATTTTAACTAAAGAAAATTATTGATTTAGTTGAACAAAAGTTACGAAAAATATTCGACGCATCTATATTAATTAAAATATATACAAAAAAGAAGATAATATATATTTTTGACTTTAATTATAAATTAATTAAGTATTACAAACTTGTCGATCTATTTAATAACAAGATCAAAATTAATTGTTTTAGTAGATTAGTATATATATGTTCGCAAGACAACGCAAAAAATAACAAGTTTTTTTCGAAATAAAAAGTAAGTATTTTTTCAATAAACAACAAAGAAAGACTACGAAAACAAATCTTTGTTTCGCTATTTTTTTCGCGTAGCACGTCGACAAGTAATACAAAGACTACAATTTTTATTTGCTCTAATTCTATAGAAATTGAGACTATAAAAATCTTCAAAATTATTAATATTTTAATCGACAAATTATACGACAAGTCTTAAGAGATTAACGCAAGATTCGAAGCTATTGCAATAAATGCTTTAACAATATAAAATAATAGTATTACAAAAATATATAAAGACGTTATTCTAAATAGAATTGCTAAATTTGCTTAAGAATTGTTAAGTTTGCTAGTTTCAATTCTTAGAAGCAAGCAAATTATACAAAGTAACGTGCATTTTATTAATCAATATATGCACAACGCGTATACTAAAAAATTTAAAAAGACTTATTAAGAACAATCTTTTAAGTTCTACAATTTGCTAATTATTATAAAGAATTAACTCGTCGCATTTATTAAACACAACAAGAGAAAAATTAAGAAAAATAAAAATGCGAGTAATAATAATAGCACGAAAATAAGTTGCTTGCTATTCAAAAAATTACAATATATAATTCGATAAACATTTGTCGATAAATAAGTCGATCTTACTCTAATTGTTGTTTGATCGATATATTACTACAAGTCAATTCGATGTCAATAAATAATAAATAAATCGACTAGTTTGTAAATAAATTAAGAATCAAGAATTTAAGAATAGTTGTTTTTCTTTTATCTTTGCGACGTGTTCTAATTGTTTTATAGACGTATTACTATACGTCTATTCAACAAACATTTTTGTTAATTATTATTAACAAGAGCGTTGTCTTCTTTTTTCGCAAGAGCTATTTGTTACATATCTAGTTAGCAAATTGCTTTATTCGACAAGTTTTACTCGACAAGCTACGCTAGTTTCTAAGAGAACTAGCTCGACGAATAAAGATAAATTTGCGCATAACTAGATAGATTATCAATTTAACTATCTATCACAACTCGCCTAGTGCTCGCTTTGTCTATTTCTCGCCCTGCTTTCGTAACATATTTAAAGCAAAAAAAATATATCAAATTAAATATTAATAGAGAAATCTATTAAAGAAAAGAAAAATTCTATAAATTGCAAAAATAACAACAAGCAAAAAGATCTAATAGAGATAGAAAAATTTAAATTTAAAAAATAGATAACAAAAATAGTAGATTAAAAATATAATATATCTCGAAATATATAGAAATTAATTAATTCTATATTAAAAAAAAGTAATTGCTATTGTAAAATTAAATTAAGATTTTTTACTAATTAAGATTTAAACAATATAATATTATTAATATTTAAAAAAAATCGATTAAATTTATATTGCTCGATCTATTATTTTAAAAAGAAAATTTCGATTAATTAATATAAAAAGTTGAATTTAAAGCAAAAAAAGAATAAATTTAAATATCTCTAATTAAAATATTAGCTAGAGAAATAAAAAGAGCGCAAAATAGTAAATATTTTTAAAAGTTTTTTTTTGCAATTTATTTTACCTTTAATAATATTAAATACAATATTAAAAACTTTTAATATTTAAGAATATTTAATTATTAACAACAAAAATCTAAAATGCAAACTTAATAATATTTAAAATATATTATTAAAGTATAGTATTAAGATTCTAAATATTCTAAAATAAAATTAAGTATTAGAGAAAAATAGACTAATCGTTCGGGTCGGTTTTTCCCCGAAATCTATAACTCGACCCGAAAGTTATATCTAATTAGGCCAAGTTTTAATCTAATATAGTTAGTATTTTTATAATTTATGCAATTCGGTTTCAACTATTAGAACCAAACGATCAATCTAGATAAAAATAGCAAGAAAATAATATTAGAAATAAAAAAAGATAAAAATACAATTAATATAAAGAATATTAAAATATTTTTGCTTATTAATTTAATTTTAATAGAATATAAAATACAAAAAATAAAATAATTGTTAAACAATATATTTAAAGTATTATTTATAAAAAGAAAACAAAAAAGTATTAAATAAAAATTTGCTACAAAAAAAAGAATTAGTATATTGAGTAAAGAATTTTAAAATAGAAATATTTTCGATATAGAATTTTTTCGAATATTGTAAATATTTTGCTAATTTTATTAATTGTTAAAAGAGATAGTATTAAATGCGTTGCAAAAGATATTTTTTTAAGATATTATATTCTTATTAAGTGTTACGAGCTTACTAAAGCTATATTAGTGATTTAGGTTCTACGTCTTTGGGCGAACCTGCTATTATGCTCGCTATGTTCGAGGAGCGAGCAATCTAAGCATGATGTTCGCTATGTTCGAGAAGCGAACAATCTAAGCATAATGTTCGTTATGTTCGACAAACGAACAAAACGAACAATTAGTATTTTCTTAGTATATAGAAACTAGAATACGACTCTTTTATAAATCGTATTTAACTTATTATAGATTTTTACTTATTGTTACTCTAATTTATCGAATTTTTGTCAAAATTTATTAAACATAGAAATTGTTTATAGTTGCAAACTCTTGTTATTAAGTAATTGCTTACATTGTCTAAAGATGTCTACAAATCTCTTTAAAAACATAATCTACTTTAATATTTTCAAAGAAAGTATTAGCGTAATACTTTAAATACTTAAAGAATGTTTGTATTAAATTAACGCGTCTTTATTCTAAACACTAGCTTATTAATATTACGTCGATTATTAATTATAGAAGACGACAAAATTAGAATTAATAAATTTAATATTTACTATAAAGATCGTATTAATTTGAAGAATTAACTTATGTAAATAGATATTTATTTTATCTTCTATTCTATTCTAGCAAATTAGAAGACGATTTTTGTATCAATATTTCTCAAAAAAAAAGCTCAATATTGATTTAAATTAAACTTACAAAAGTATTTAAAGAACAATAGCGAAAACTCTCGTGCAATATTTACAAACTTCAATAATTTTAAAAGAAAATTTCGAAGAATTTTTGAAACATTTAACGAGAAACAAATTGCGAAAAGAATAATTTAGTATTTAATTTAACAAATTTTTGCAATAAATTATGTCGCTAGATTCCAAAAGTATATTAATTTAATTAAGTGAAATGATGTCGCACTTATAACAATGTTTCGACAAAATTTTAAAAACAATCTAAAGAACGAAATTATGCGTAATAGAAGAACTCTTAACAATATGTTTAATCTTATTGAAGTAATTATCGATCTTAACGACAAGCTATATAAAAAAGCTATAAAAAAAATACAATTAATTTCGAAAAAGAGCAAGAATCTTCTTTGAATTAGCGATCGAATATTAGTAAAAAGAATTTTATTTTAACTAGAAGTACAATAATCTCAATTATTGTAGATTTGCATCTATGAAACTAAATTTTACTTAACAATGTAAAGAAAAGAAATTTAAGAAAAAGCAAAATAACAAATTTTAAAAAACGTGCTATTTATGTGGCAAATCGAGTTACTTTGCAAGAGATTATCAATTACGAAACTTAATAAATCGTCAACAAATCAATGCTATGTTAAGAGAGATACTTGATAACTAGAACAATATTAGGGAGCAAATCGATATAGAGGCGAACACCCTCGAAATTGAATCGAACGACGACTACTATTTGATAGAAAATTCAAATTAGTTATAGAAAGTTCTAGATAGAATATTATTAAATAAGGCATCTACATTTACGCAAGAAGTTAATCAAATACTTAATAAAACTATAAGAGCAAAACGATTAAGAATGTTATATTTTTAATTAGCAACAAACTTAGACAACGAATACGACTAAAAGAATTTTTACGAATGTCTAGACAATATTACAAATTACTTTAACGCTTTAGCTAGCTTATTAAGAAAAAGAGAGATAAATTAAATCGTAAATAAATGCGAGAAAGCGCTAGAAAGCGACGCTACTATAAAAAAGAAAATTCTTAATAAAATCGAACGACAATTGAGCAATGTAAGTCTATTTTAAGAAAAGATAAAGAAAGCAAGAAAGCACGCGATACTTAGTTGAACAAAATGCTATAACAACTTATGCTAAACTTATCTAGAAGACAAAGAAGAAGTTAATTAGTTCTCTAGAAAGCCAAAATTATTAATCTAGCATAAAAAGAAAGCTTAACGTAGATAGACGCTTAAAGTCGAAGTCTTAACAACGAAACAAAGAAAAATTCAAATTTCTTAATAAAGAGCATACTAGAGAAATGCAATATGTTAGTTTAACAATAGCAACTAAACTTAATAGTATACGCACAATGTTTTACTATATTAATTAAGATCAAGAATTATCGACTTATTGCAATAATCGATTCTAATACAACAAATAATTTTATAATTAAAACTCTTGTTAAAAGAAAAGAATATTTTATTTAAAGGAAGTCTAACGCATACAATCTAGTAATTGTAGATAAAAACTTATTACTTGACGAGAATAAAAAAGTAAATAAAGAGACAAAACTATTATCGATAGCTATTTAACAACATTACGAGAAACTAATCTTTAATATAATAAGAATAATTACTTATAATATTGTTCTAGAAATGTCTTAATTAAAGCAACACAATTTAGAAGTTAACTAAAATACACGAATACTTAAATTCGCACAATGTAATTACGTAATTTATATTTAATCTACGCATTAATAACAATTAATAATAGATAAAAGATTAAATCGAAAATCGATTGCAAGTAACGAATTTGCATTTTTGCAAAAAAACAATTTAACAAAGTTTAACTTAACAAATACTAATAAAGATTAATCGAATTACAAGATTAAAGTAAGTAAAGAAAATTATAAATTTTTTAGAAGTCTTAAACTATCTAATATAGCAAAGAAATTGCTAAAGTACGTATTACGAATATACAACAATTAAGAGCATCTATTTTAAGAAAAGAAAACAATAAAGACTCTCTCTAAACATTAATTGTAAAATTACGAAATTAGATTTAAATTAAACAAGTAGCTTATATTTGAACTTATATATACTTTATTCAAAAAAAAGCTCGAAGTACTTCGCGAATACTTAACAAAAAACAAAAAAAAAGAATTTATTAAAAAATCTTAATTATAAATAGAATACTTAATCCTCTTTGTATTAAAGAAGAATAAATTTTTTTGTCTATGTGTCAATTACTAAAAGCTAAATAATATTATAGTTAAGAATTAATATTTACTACTTAATATTAGCGAGCTTTAAGATCGACTATTTGAAGTAAAATATTTTATTAAACTAGACTTACGAGAAGCGTACAATCAAATTAGAATAAAAACAAGAAAAGAGTAAAAGATAGCTTTTTGTATACAATATAAATTATACAAATATACAATAATGCTATTTGAACTTACAAATGTCTTAACAACATGTTAAGAAATAATTAATAATGTACTACGACAATATTTGAATCAATTTGTTATAATATACTTGAACAACATTATAATTTACTTAAAAATCTTAAAAGAATATGTTAATTATATTTCTAAAATATTAGAATGTCTAGATATAAGAAACTTACATTTTAAGTTAAAGAAATGCAAATTCTATTAAAAGAAAGTTGACTTTTTTAAATTTGTCGTTGAACGACACGAAGTACGTATAAATCTTAAAAAGCTACAAGCAATTAAAGAATAAAAATTATCAACAAATATTAAGAAAGTATAATTCTTTTTAGATTTTATAAATTACAACAAGAAGTTTATTAAGAACTACTTAGCAAACGTAATATTATTAATAAATTTTACGAAAAAGAATACGCTATAAATATAGGAACTTATAAAAGAGAAATTATTTTAAGATCTTAAGCTAGAATGTTTGAAGAAGTTAATATTAAAAATATATAATTTGCGATTGTTAAGCAAAATTAAAATTAACGCATTAAATCTAGTTATCGATGTATGCTTTAATTAAAGATATAAAGACATATAACATCTAATAACATATCTCTTGAGAAAACTTTTGCTAATTAAACAAAACTATAATGTTTACAATAAGAAACTACTTGCTATAGTAGTTTTTTTGAAATTATAAAGAGTATATACAAAAGAATTATTAAACTTTACGATTCTTATAAATTATAAGAATCTTGTGCACTTTATTATTATAAAGCAACTAAATAAAAGATAAGTACAATAATTAAAGAGACTAAAATAATACAAGTTTAAGATACAATATATTTTAGACAAAGATAACGACAAAGTAGACGCACTTAACAAAAGAAATAATTATATAAAAACGAAAGAATTGTTTAATTACAACATATTTAAGATTAACAAAAACGAGTTATTATTAGCAAACAAACATAAGCTAAATGTTATACTACGAATACTTTAAGATAATACGAAAGAGTTTCTAATAAAGAAAGAAAAACTTCAAATATCTATTAACAAAATCGACAAATGTATAAAAGAGCATTATAACGAATTATTGCAAAGGCACTTAAAAGTAACAAAAATTCTTTAACTTTTGCGCCAATATTGTTAGTTTTTACAAATAAGACAAGTTGTCAAGATATATATTAAACAATGTCTTAGCTATTAGCAAAACAAATATAATACATATGCGAACTATAACAAAATTTAATATTAGAAATTATCTAAATTGCTATAGAATAAAGTTACGATAAACTTTATTATCAAGTTGCTCAAATCGACAAATCCAACAACTAAAGATAAATATAATTCGATACTAATAATAGTTGATAAGCTTATTAAGTACTTACATATTATCGCATGCAAAGAGAAGTTTATCGCAAAACAACTAGAATACATTATATTAAATCGACTTATACAATATTACGATATACTTAAGAAATTAATTAGTAATAGAGACAAGCTCTTTACGTCTAATTATTAGAAGACGCTTCTCTCAATGTTAGATACAAGACTTCGAATGTCTATTGCTTATTATTTAATTACAAATAATTAAACAAAAAGAACAAATTAGAGTCTTGAGCAATATTTAAGGTACTACATTAACAATATTTATAACAATTAAATATTACTTTTATTTATAGCACAATTAGCACTCAATGCAAAGGTTTCGAATATTACTAAAATAACTTTATTCTTCGCCAACTATAGCAAGAAATTAAATCTTTTTAAGAAAGAGCATACGTATCTATTTGCGCAATTAATTATCGAAAAAGTAGCAATACTAAAGAAGATATACAACAACATCTTAAAAATACAAAAAAAGTCGATTAAGTATTAAAATAAGAAACGAAAAACAATATCTTAACTAAAAAAGAGAAATAAAATATATTTTCTTATAAAAAATCTTAAAACAAGAAAGTTAAGCAAGAAATTAAATTATATTAAAATCAAATTGTTTCTTGTTAAGAAAATTAAGAGACTAGTCAATTATAAACTCGACTTATCTAAGAACGTCAAAATATTTTTAGTATTTTATATTTTATTGTTGAAGTTAGCAAATTTAATTACGTCTTTATAGAACACATTTTATTTTTATTCGCAAGAAGAGAATCAATTCGAGATCGAAGAAATTCTACGACAAGAAGATCAAAAGTATCTAATTAAGTAAAAAGAATACTTTATCTCAAAGAATATGTAAGAATCAAAAAAAAATCTTAATTATTGTTAAAATCTTCTAAAGAAGTTTTATTAAAACAAGATATAGAAATAGCATTTCAATTCCAATTAATCGAAAATTAAAATTGTTCGAACAATATATTAAATAGCAACTCGAGAGTCTTTGTAACAAACTCGACGAAGTATGTTTTATTTATCTCTAGATTGTCAATGTTCTTCTATTCTATTACAATTATTTCTTTCTTCTTATTCTTCAAAAAATTTAATTGTTTTTCTAGTCGACTTAGCTTTGCACGCGCATCGCGCACTTTTTTCTTTAAGCGCATTTGCTCTTTATAGATTTATTTAATCAATGTAAAAGAAATTGCCAAATTATAATTACAATTAAATCGCACACACTTTACACACTTTTCAAAATTATTATTTACACAATAGATCTTACTAGACATCGTACAATTACGACAAAGACGCATCGCTAAAGATATTAAATTTAAAGCGTCAAGAAGATCTTTCTTTCGAAAGAAAGAATTTCTAGTATTAATTTTTCTTGAAGACATAGTAAAAAGACATTAAGTTTCAAAACAAAAACTTTAAAAAAGAGAGATAGTATTACGAACTTATTAAAGCTATATTAGTAATTTAGATTCTACGTCTTTGAACAAACTTGCTATTATGTTCGCTATGTTCGAGAAGCGAGCAATCTAAGTGTAATGTTTGCTATGTTTAAGAAGCGAACAATCTAAGCATAATGCTTACTATGTTCGACAAACGAACAAAACGAATAATTAGTATTTTCTTAATATATAGAAACTAGAACACGACTCTTTTATAAATTGTGTTCAACTTATTATAGATTTTTACTTATTGTTACTTTAATTTATCGAATTTTTGCTAAAATTTATTAAATATAGAAATTGTTTATAGTTGCAAACTCTTGTTATCAAATAATTGCTTACATTGTCTAAAGACATTTACAAATCTCTTTGAAAGCACAATCTACTTTAATATTTTTAAAGAAAGTATTAACGTAACATTAAGTAATAGAAAACAAAAAAGATCGATTTATTTAAATAACTATAATTTAAGTATAATTAAAATTGCGCAATATATTTTTAATTATAATTTTAGTATACAAAAAGATACTTAAGCGCATAAGCAAAAAAAAGAGCAAAAAAGAAAGCAAAAGAAAAAAAAGAAAAAAAAAATTGTATTGCTATTTATACTTCGAAATTAAAAAAGATAGTATAATATTAAAATTTTGTATCAAATTTCTATTTTAAGATTTTCGATATCTTAAATTTGAATTTTTGTTAACAAATTTTGCAAATATATCGACATTTTAAATTATAAAAATAATTGTAGTTTATAGTATTAAAAGTATTTTAATTAAGTCTATAGAAATAGACAAAAGTTAAAAGTTTTTTGTTAGACTAATCGCGTCGAATCGATTAATCGACTCAAATCTTAACATTCGAATTAATTCGATTCGAAAGTCTTAATAAATCGATTTTTAAAGTTAAAATTGAAAATCGAATTAAATCGAATCGATTTCTAAAGTTAAAATCGAAAATCGATCTAAAAAAATCGATTCAAATTGTTAAAAGATAAAGTTATTTAGTAACAAATTTAATAAACAAAAATTAAAAATTAGATTTTATTATTTTATTATCTAAATATTCTATAGTAATGCAATAAAGTAATATATATAAACTATTTAATATTTATATAATAAATAGATTACAACTATTATAGTCTTTCGATAAACTTCGATTTTATATTTTATCGAAAAATATATAGTAATATATTTAGATAATATATTTAAACTTATTGATGCTATTAACTAGTTCAAGATCTCTACAATTTTATAATTAACTTTATTTTTAGTATTATTATTATTGTTTTTACTCTTGTTATTATTATTATTGTCTTTATACTTTGTATCTTTATATTTGTTATCTATTATTTTTATATTATT
>JAABUL010007870.1_pt1 | contig 11171 bp, 17 predicted proteins | sample 5559151 | NCBI WGS metagenome assembly JAABUL01 (sample SAMN10711876, study PRJNA513368) | rock metagenome | isolation source: Antarctica rocks | place: Antarctica: Victoria Land, Pudding Butte sud | reverse complement strand
AAGGGGAATTTGAAGTTTAATTCCACGGCGACTTATATGCAGTATAATTAGTGGAGCTCCCAACAGCGGTTGGGGTGCATGGACGGGGGAGGAAGATGATGGAACTTGATCCATTGAGGGGGGCTGAGAAAAGAGTGTACAATAAATGGCGTTGGGTGGGAGGAGAGCATGAGAAGTGAGTGGCATTTGCATCTACTATCACGAGAGAGGTTCTTATCGGCATATGACTTCATCAGCCCGTACTTCGTAAGGAACGAACCGTTATTAGCCCCATTTAGGGTGTGTGATCTATTGGTTATACAGTTATCGCTTTCCAAAACCTGCCTGGGTGGTGTAAGTGGTTAGCATAACCGATAGATTGATCATTCGGGGGGGAAGTATCGAATGCACTTTGTGTCTTTCGTGGATCTGTTGGGGAGACTCGTCTGAAACATGTTTACTGGAGATGGGGGTTCAATTCCCTCCTCGGGCGGGAGATTTTTGGTTTAGTTCGTGTGGCGACGCAAGACATATATACAGTCCAAGCAAGACTGGGTATACTTTTACTATCCATCCCAGAGGTGTCAAGCATCAAAGGACCTACTAGATACTACGGACTATGTGAGGTGCCCGGTGACGAGTATGTGGCCGGTTGGCCATTACTAGCCCTTGGACCATTCATTCACGCTCTCTACACAACTGGGACCATACTCGATCCCAGAGGAAACCTCAATTCAGCATCGAACCATCCCACATCTCCCCCAAACCCGCGCCCAAACCCGCTAGTAAAGTTTCCCCCGCACATAGAACCCAGCATAGACCCTCTCATCGCAAAAGACAATCAGCCCCCCCCTCTCCCCCAACAAAGCTCATATCCCAAGAGCTGAGGAGAGCTCGACCGTCTCCAGGATCCAATCCGCAACCTGCGAGAATGAGAGTAAAATAAGGAACCGTAGTAACGATGAGTCCTGAGCATTAGGTGGGCGGGCAACTGATCTTTTTGTGGTTCAACTAACTCTCAACGCTTTCGTTGACTGTCTTGACCTTTCTGATGTTCGGGTGTTGTGTCTATCCTGCAAACGCGCAGCATGTGCTCCGATGGGGTTGTGGGCGATTTCCTCGACGATCGTCATGGACACCAATCTTTGTGTATTGATATTGTGCAAAGTCCTAGACATCTCGGAAGAGGATTTTGAGAGGGTTTGGGTATGTATGATTCTGTTAGGGGTATTAATGGTGCGATAGTACTGGCGTTTAGGCAGATGTCTGTGAGGGTTTCAAAGGTTTGAGATGATAAAGGAGAAGATGTGTTGGACTGATATGCGTCATGATTGAGGTATTGCGTACGAAGTGGATCGGTTCTCTGGGTATTAGGAGCGCGGCTTGACTTGTTGATTCCTCGTGGACTGTGGTCCAAGACGTCGACGGCACAGCAGTTATATGTGCAGGGGAGATCGAGCCCCAGTCTGTCGGATTCTCGTGGTTGGGGAAGGATTACTTCGGAGGACAGAGATCCGTGTCGTAAAATTCTACGAACTGGTGGCGCTGAACGTCGTTAGGACTTCGCGAATGAGAATGAACCACGAGAAGGACGAGCTTGCCAGAGGGCGATACCGCGTACTCTTTTGTCTCTGACTGCATCTCTCCGTCAAGGACTGTGGTTTCCGCTTCTCTTCCGAAATAGTTCGGTGGTATCAGACCTTGAGCCCGTGAGGACGATGGAGCCGTCAATAGTGGCGCTAGAGAGAGTGCTGTTATAGACAGACTCCGTCAGCAACGTTGGTGTCGTACGTTCTGTGCTGAGATCTTGTCCAGGGAAAGCTGCTGTGAGACAGTGAGGTGGAGGATCTTGAATCGTGGGTCGAGTGTTGGGTGGTTCAGGAAGCCGTGCCGTGGTCGTTGGTGGGAGCTCGAGGTCTGATGCTGGCGGAGTTTTTACGGAAGGAAATATGAAGAATAGAGGAGCAATAGAAGATACATGGGCCTTGCCCTAAGTTCCTGAACGATTCAATTTCAAAAGGTTTTGTGTTTCAGCAACGCTCCGACCCACCAACCTACGATTCCATGACATAGTCGTCGCCCTTCAATTCAGCCACCCCACCCCACCTCACCTGCTCGCCCTCCCACAAGACTCTCCCTCCCTTACCCAGTCCCCCACCCCTCCCTCCTCTCCCCATTTCCCGCTCAACCAAGACTAACCTTCCCTGTTCCCTTTCTCCCATCCATTCGATTCCCAGCTCATTCATCTGCCCAAAAAGCATCCACCCAAACCTCGCCCCTCGCTCCAAGATTCCCTCAAGCTTCGACATTCGCTCGTAGCTGTCGCGGGTTGGGTCGGCGTAAGGTTGGAAGATGTTGTCAAGGGTGGTGCGAGCCAGTTGGAGGGAGGCGGCGTTGGGGGTAGGGGAGCTGGGCGAGGTAGTTGTTGTCGGTAGGGGATGCGAGGAGGGGGAAAGGAGGCGGTGGGTCAGGGCGCGCCAAGGGGGAAAGGATGGCGGTGCTAGAGGGTATCAGCGGTTGAACGAATGGCGTTGGGAGTCGAGGGTTGAGTGGGTCAGTGAGAAGGATAGGTGAGGTATATGAGAACCGATATCAAAGTTGACGAATGTTGATGAATAGCTACTTACAATTCGGTTCGTTTGCACCAGGCATAAGGCGCAGAAGATTTATTACTTCCAGCGGCAAAAGGCTCTGATCAGGCTCACTGTTGAGGGCATTCCGTGACGTGATAATCCACATAAGGCAGAAGCGTATAGCAGCGATCCGAGTCCTTGGGTCTACAAGCATGCCGGCAAGCCTCGAAGCAGGGATGGGGAGATTCGAACCCAATTCGCCAAGGTCGGCATTTTGGGAAGCGACTGGAGATGTGTGGTAGTAGCTCTGAGCGTAGTTCTTGATTAAGGTCTGCAGTCTTGACAGTTCACCACCAATAGCTGCATCCTCTAAGGGCAGAGGAAGATCTCTCTCAGCTAGGGCGAAGGCGCTTGAGCCTGGAGTTGAGCCTGGGTCTAGGGATCTAGTGGTAGCTTCTGCTTGCTTGAAGGACGATGGGCTTTTGTCGGTTGGCGAGAATTCTCCTGCATCGTGCCTGTTGTTATATCGTCGTTTTCGAAGAATGAAGAAGACTAGGACTGCTGCTATGAATGCTCCGGCAACAGCGCAACCAATTCCGATGCCGGCACTAGCGCCTGGGGATATGCCATTAGATGAGGAACCGTGGCTGTTGGCTGTGGTGTTAGAGGATGTAGACGTGCTAGTCGATTCACTGGAGGTGCTGGATGTATTAATCGTCGATGAATAGGACTGTTTACCCTCCGTCCCGTCACTGCTTGAGACTGAGCTGGGAGCAGCGGCTGTTTGAGCGGAGGTTACTTTAGTTGTGATGACAGGCGAGCCGGTCGGGATAAGAGGAGCAATTGCCTGGGTGCTGGTGCCGTCAATCACTGCTCTCGTACCATTGAGATCTAGCGAGATTATATGAGAGACAGTGACACCGGGTGTCGGATAGACAGTGACCACGCCACCAAAAGGCAAGGTTGTCCCCAGGAACGAGAATGCTGACGCCGATTCTGTGTAGTTGGTCCCTTCAAAGCTGAATACTGGCCTTGCCGGCGCCGATGTACTCACCCCAAGGGTCGGCGAAGTCGGGTCCTTCGAAGATATAGAGGAAGCCATAGAGGATGTATTATGAATACTAAAGGAATTGCAATGGTGGATACTGCATTGCTGGTATGTGTGATGTTCCGCGGGAATAGGATGAAAGAGACGAAATTACAGAGCAGACAATGGAACCTTGAGAGATTGCCAGCCTCAGGAGGGGCATCGTTCAGCCGCAGATGGGAGCTGAACAAGCCATGATCCTTCGGCCACCCTGGCTCGCACATGGATGATGGCTGCGCCATCTGGTTTCAAAACGACGCAGGATTCCAATGGGGAGGAGAGGATCAACAAAGCATAGTGCGTTAGCTTACTCGTTTTCCAACCAGCCAAGATAGCGTAGCGAAGAGAATGATTCGGGAATTCACCGTCCTCTTGAAGACCTTGATGTAGAATAATCCCGACTTTTCAAACTCGTTGGCCTGGGCTCTAGATGAAGAGATGATTGTCGCACATACACTCGAGCCATGGATGGATTGCCGTTCATCGATTGCGAGGGAATATCCCCGCCAGTCTTCAGCCTTGCATACGTGATGGCGAGTAACAAAGGGCATGGAGCTAGTGATGGACATCTGTCAGTTACCACTTCGCTTACTAGCGGTAAATTACCGTCACTGACGGTAAATGAACATTCTCATTTACGGTCAGTGACGTACTAGCAGGGGAGTTGCTATCAATAACGTTTTTGATCGATGATCACGCTATACGCTAGCCGTAAAGGGAAAACGCTAAGTCCAATATCGTTAGTGCGTCATTTACACTTACAGGCCGGACATCTCGTTATTTACGTCAGTTACCGTCAGTGATCGATACTTACCGTAAATAACCATCACTACATGGAGCAGAACGAGCAGAGTTGCAATTGGGGGTTTCCAGCGAATAAGATGCCGCCGGGCGGACAGCCTCGGGTCTTGTAAGCTGTTTCTAGGCTAGCCTCTCCTTGTACGCGCCGGTCGAACTCCTTTCTGGACCTTCCGCATGCCAGCCCTGTCCTGCAACCAATGATCACTGACAGTCGTTAGAAGAGAGCCGGCAATGCATGATGGAAGGGACAAGCCTGGAACATGAAGGCTGCCGGCGCCTCAACGTGCATCTCACGGGCGGTTATCCCCGACACTTGTTGTCACCTTCGTGTGGAGCAGCAAGCTCTCAGCAGCATCCCCACTATGATAAGGTAGGCCTAGGCGCTACGTTATATTACACAGGATGAATTGGATGGTGCAGCCGAATTCCTGCGGCGTGTGCGGCTCCCTCAATTCCCGCAGAAGGCTTGTGGGCGAACATCTCCAGGCTGTACTGAGCCTGAAACCAGGCCGTTTTGCTGCCATTCGCCATCGAAGACCTCGACACATGACGCACTGGTTATTTTACGATCCATCAGATGTGAAGACAGTCGACAATCCGCAAAAGCGCGAGACCGTGGCATTCCTCTCCCTGAGGCCTCACCGTAGATTTTCCTTTCCAGGTGACCCCTGTTCTAGGATTTCCATCCGACCAGCTATTGCGCATTGTGATATATGGCCATCCTGACGGCAACATGGACGGATCAAAACCAGATCTGCTAGTCGGCATCGACTTCGGCATGACATGCACCGGTAAGTCTGGCGAAGAGGCCGACCAGTGGAGCCCCGATTGTTCAAGCGTGCCTCTGTTGTAAATCTGTGACGCTCATTGAATATTCAGGCGTAGCTTATGCCAACCTCTCAATCGGAGCAGACTCCATCAAGTGGATCCAGAAATGGCCAGGGAGGAGTCAAGCGAACGAGAACAAGGTTCCGACTACCATTGTCTACCCCAAGAATGAGTCCATACCTTGTTCATGGGGATTTCTATCAGAGATGTCTCCTGAACGAACCGCAGTGGGCAAAGATTACAAAAACTGGTTCAAGACGTATTTGGACCCTCTTCGGCTGAACCAGGCGCAGTTTTCGGACCGTTATGGAACACCGAAGTCGAACGCTGAGGTGGAAAAATACTACACAGATTACCTTCGACTTTTGTATCGGCATGTCGAATCTAAACTGGGGCCGGAGATCCAAGGTGCGACATGGCAACAAGCGAAAATCGAGTTTGTCTTCGCAGTACCAACGACATGGAGTCCTACAGTAGTGGAAACCTTTCGGACGGTCATCTACCGCGCAGGATTTGGCTCCTGGCCTGGTCATAATGTCTCGATGGGGCTGACAGAAGCCGAGGCTGCTGCGGTGCATACGTCGGTTGAAGCCTCTGGTATCTTCAAGGTATCTAGATATCTTAGAAGCGATAATCATGTCGCTTCAGGATCTGACAGTATGTTAGGAAAAGGATGTTCTTCTTGTTTGCGATGCGGGCGGCGGAACTACGGTAAGCCTGGGAGCCTATACTTTCGTATCCGCAACATAGTGCTAATCCACGTTTTCCAACGTTAGGATCTTTCTGTACTACGCGTGACTGATACTCGTAGTCGAGCCCTATGCCTCGAACAGCTAGATGTTGTGTTTGGTAGGTCTTTGAGGCCCCATCTGCTGGTTGTCGACTAGTCTGTCTGACAGGATTGCAGGCGCTACGATAGGATCGGCTGCTATTGATCAGGACTTTCAACGCCTCGCTATGAAACGTTTAGAGCAAGCGGACTCTGATGGCAAGCTCTTTGCTTCGCCCGAGAACGCTTCTTGGGAGATGATGAAAAGTCAAGACTTCCAAAATACTAAATGTGAGCATGGAGGTTTGGACGATACTCCTGTGTTTTCGGTCCCCATATCAAAAGTTGATCCTTCTTACTTCGACGTGACAGCTGGAATAGGCGATGGGGAGATGAGATTCAATAGGTCAGTACCCAGGATATTGATCGCCAGATTTGGTCGGATTTTAATAATGGTTAGGGAGGATCTCAAAGCACTTTTCGATCGGCAAGTGCAGAGGCTCATCAAGTTGATCGATTCTCAGCTTCACAACATGCAGCAAAAGCATCCAACCCAGCCTGTGGTATGTATCCAGGAAAGATAGTGTTTCACTCCAGCTAACAACGTAGGCGCATTTGGTTCTGTCAGGCGGTTTGGGTCACTCGCCATACGTACAACAGCAGCTTCGTGCTAGGTACGCTACAGGTGGCGGTCATCATAATGCCAGAAACATTCAAGTTCGGATCGCTCCTGATCCACAGCTAGCCGTGTGCAAGGGCATTGTCACGGATCGCATAAGGAAATTGAGAGCGGGCACCTCGGTGCTGAGTTATCGCTGCTGCCGTGCATCGTATGGTACAATCTGTAAGGAGTTATACAATAAGGATAATCCGCAACACGCTGGGCGAGCCACGATCCTCGATTCGATGAACGGGAAACCCTATGTGACGCAGTCAATCGCCTGGTTCATCATTAAGGTTTGAACGCATTGACACACGTACGAACGCCATGCGCGGTGCTGAGCCATTTCTAGGGCGAGCCGGTCTCTACTGATAAACCGATTGTACATAATTTTGCCAGGAAATTGCAACCTGGGGACCCAAGAAAGGCATTTCCCACCAGTATCGTGGTCTCACATGTCGAAAAATCCGTCTTGCCTCACCGTATGGGTCCGGGTAGGCATCGATAATTTCTCCCGTCACCTATGCATATGCTTACGAGCTCCCCGTATAGATGCTCAGATACTTTGCGAAGTCCAATCCGACTTGTCGGCGGCCGATGAAAAAAATTTCAAACGGAAGAATCGACATTTCTGGACCGCTGGCAAGACCTATCTCAGAGTCGATTATCAAGTCAGGGTCCTCATCGGTCCAGCTGACATACTCTTCGAGCTTTGTGAGTAAATTTTAGGCATGCCCTGTACTCTATGCTCGCCTTTAAGCTAATATGCCAAACACAGGGTTCAATGGACAGAAATTGAACAGGGATCACCCCATCAAGGTCGAATGGGCGACTGGTACAACAATAGCACCAGAACTTGAGATATCGCTTTGGGATGAGGACCCTGTCTGGAGAATGGGAAGTCCTCCAAGCTCTACCAACCTTCGTCCCACGCTCCACAGTATGGTTCATCGGAGTTCTCCGAAATTGCCAAGCTCGCCCTCTGAGATCGGTCATCAGAGCCCCCCACTATCGACTATAGGTTCTCCTTCTAGTGGCTGGTGCAAAGATACTTCCCCATCCACAACGACGAGCCAGCCAATCGAGATTGGAGATAGAAGCCCCGTTGAGGATCCTGGAGATTACCCCGATGGACGCAGAGAGCTTTCTTGAAGGCTACAAGAAGCTGGAGACATTTTCCCAGCATATTACAATTCGGTTCGAACGAGTTGAGGGTTTGAATGCCATGTATATCTCCGTATTCACCTGGATCATTCATACGGCCAGTCCCATGGCCGTGCCAAGCGATTACTCAGCTGTGATCGTTACACAAGCACATGACCCGCTAGCAACTCCAAACTCGATCAATACGCAACCTCGACCTGGATCACTTCCGCCTGCAGCAGGACGTGCCCCCTTTTCTTGCTTTGCACCTCTAAAATATACATCATGCCGGACTTTCCACCAGTCCGTGCGTGCATCTTCGACTCCGATGGCCTCCTGATCAATTCCGAAGACATCTACTCCATCACCATGAACGAAGTTTTACATGAGTACGGCCTTCTTGACATCCCGTGGACTGTCAAAGCAACCCAGCAAAGCCGAGGACGTCAGGTAGGTGGACTGTCCCAGACACAGATCTTCTCTACCCCAGCCCGAATCAATTTGACTCGCCCAGGGTTTCATCAATGTCATGGAATGGGCCAAGCTACCGATCTCCGTCGACGAATTCATGGCAAAAGTCAGCGCCAACAAGGAGCCATTCCGCCAATGCGAGCTCCTTGCCGGCGTCCGGGACCTCTTCCGAAATCTAACGCAGCACACAACGCAGCAACCCTACCTCGCCATCGCAAGCTCAGGGGACCGGAAATTCTTCCTTCTCAAGACTGAGCGATTTACCGATGTGTTGAGCGCCATACCCCTATTCCACCGCATCTTCGGCGACGATGGTTGCATGTACCGCTGCAAAGGAAAGCCCTCCCCGGTTATCTTCACGCAATCATTACAGCGTCTAAACGATGCGCTACCGCGTGGGGAACGGCCCATCGAGCCCCTCGAATGCCTTGTGTTTGAGGACTCAACCGCTGGCGTTGAAGCTGGGCGAAGGGCAGGCATGCGTGTCGCGTGGGTGCCGCATCCGGGACTGTTGGAAGCGTATCGTGGACGGGAGCACCTGATACTTGCAGGCAAGATCGATGAGAAGGGTATGGTCGGCGAATCTTCGACCCATGACGAGGACCTGAAGCGCTATCTGCCGTTATCCAAGGATGGGATGGTGGAGTTGATGACGAGCCTGGAGCACTTTCCTTATGAGCACTATGGCCTTGAACTTCAAGAGTAAGAACGGGTCTCGTGGGCTTGGGAGAATCATGAAGAGGGCTCGTGAAGTCATGCCACAGCTTATGGGGTTCGCCTACTTCGTGCATTATGTGCTCTAGAGATTTCTTCTCACCAAACCAAGAAACTAAGATCCTGGTTCTCGAAGCCAACATGCATAGCATCAGAGAGAACAGCCGCTTCCTCCTCTCTACCTCAATATTGCTTCCACCATCCTATCATCCCAGAATCTTACTGACCAACTCGCAACATCTCACCATCACGCACCCCTCCCTCTCAGCCCAGATTACGTCCCCAAATCTCTACAAGCCACGCCCCCTTCCTCGCCATGAACCTCCCCTTCTCCTCATTCTACAACCTCCCACACTCCCAGCTTTTTCCCTTCCCTCCGTCCCGCAACCCCCTCCTCTTCGCCCCTTTCCCACCCGAATCCCTTCTCTCGCTCTTCCACCGCCCAGCTAACCCCAACTCCTCCACTCCGACACCCATCCCACTTCTAGAAACAATCGTCTCCGTCAAAAGCACCGCAAAATCTCTTCACGAGCTCCATCTGAATTCCCTGTCCCCCAATGGGTCTCCTAGTCAATAGCTGTCTCTCCCCACCCCCTGCAATACCCTGCCCTCCAATCAACGCTACACTACTCATTCCTCCCCCTCCCTCCCTCATACTGCTCTCCAGCGGCTCCACGCATACCCGAACCTCCTCATGGCTGACAGCACTCAAGCGATATACAATCCACCGATCCCATGATCGCCATGGGAGTATCACGCAAGAGGGGCTTCCAAGCGAGCGATTGACACCTACCACCCGCTCTACAACCGCGCTACCGCCTTCCCCTGGATCACCCTCGCTTTGCATTTCTGATCGGGCCTTGCGTAGGGTACTCAACTCAGTAGAATGAGACCTCCTGGCATTTCCGCGGAGATATTTGTCCGTGATCAAACTATCTCGCTGATGTAAGATGTTAAGCGCGATATCAGAGTAGCGTCAACGATCTAGATATGCGGAGAGGAGTTGAATGGCGGGGAAGGTTGGTATTTGTTTTGGAGCGTGGGATGGATGCTGGGGGGCGGGGTACTTGAGAGGGAGGGGGCGTGGGGATGGTGGAGAGGGGTGGGAGCGGCGTAGAGGGAGTTTAAGGGGGGGGTGAATGAGGGGGTGAGGATGATGGAGGGAGGACAGATTGATCGCAGGAACGATGGAACGGATTCGAGGCACGATAGGAAACCGAACGAGGATTGGAAATTGGAAAATAATTGGTGGTCGAGAGCAAATAGGACATTTGGAAGGAGATGTCGAGAGAAGGTCACGCATGGACTTTTGTCAGTAGCTATAACATCTCGCATATAGCGAGCTCGAGCAGCGTTGCTTACTATACTAGATTGCGACATCTAGGCGTGATTGAAAGGTCCAGAAGGGTGTTCTGCAAAGCCTCAAAGAGTCCAAATAGAATGTTGAGTTTAGCATGCTAGGTGAAAAATGATAGCGATAGCACGATCAGAGCTTTCGATGGGCAGGCTGTGCTCGTTGCAGAGCCTGTCGTCAAACTGTGTATGCAAAGAAAGCCGAAGTTGTGGGACGCCGAAAGATGCTGGTACCAAGCGCAAGGGGACGCGGTGAAGTGGTGATTGATCGGACTGCTGCTCTACGCCCTCGATGCGGAGTAAAAGGTCGTCCTGCTGCAGCACGTTTACGGGATGAGACTAGGTACACGAACGAAGTTGTAGTTCAGAAGTTGTTCTGGAGAAATCTTGAAGAGTGGCCCAGTAAGAGGAAATCGAGAAGTTGGACAGGCGTCGTGGTATACCAGAGGTCATGAACGTCGTCGATTAGAACGGACAAGATTCATTTCAGCTCTTCTGAAGATGCGGGTCGAGTATCGGCTTTTTAAGTTCGGTTGAAATGCACGCTTCTGAAGAGTGGTGCAGCTCAGGGGTTTCAATATCTTCAAGTGTCATCAACAAAACACACCGGGGTATCATGAAAGCAAAATTGGACTCGCTAGCCGTCTTCCCCTTTCCCCAGACTTCGATACCGGAATAAGTCGTCGAGTCTTGTCTAGCGTCCGCCTCGATGGTAGTAGGGAACCACACATGTTGGTCACTATGCGTCTTTAACTTCCACCGAAATCCGCATACCAGAATTCCTCGTCTACG
>JAABUL010007868.1_pt1 | contig 11172 bp, 10 predicted proteins | sample 5559151 | NCBI WGS metagenome assembly JAABUL01 (sample SAMN10711876, study PRJNA513368) | rock metagenome | isolation source: Antarctica rocks | place: Antarctica: Victoria Land, Pudding Butte sud | reverse complement strand
TGATCTGTGTCATCACCTCGGTCCACGGCACCAGTTCGGCTTCGTGGCGGCCACGTGACCCGGCGGCGAGTACCGAGGCCAGCCCGGCGGCGTCACCCTTCGTGAGGTCGAGTCCTGAGTCAGCCTGTTTGTGCAGGGCGTGGTGGGTGAGGGTCACGTCGGACAAGTCGATCGACGGCTCGTGGCGCTGCGAGTCCTTGAGCACCTCGGCCAGCATCCGGGCGAACAGGGCTCGCTTCTCCAGCTCGGTGTCCTCGTAGTCGACGATGGCGGAGAGGAAGTCGTAGGTGTTGACGAAGGTCCGGAGGTCGCGGCGGAAGGTGTCCAGACGGTCGAGTTCACCGGAATCGGCATCGGCAGCGGCCCGCGCGTAAGCGGTGTTGAACCGGTTGCGCACCGGTGACAACGCCGCGGAGAGCTTGCCCTGCAGCGGTTTCGACTCGCCCGAGCCGAAGTATGCCTGCGCGGTGGCCTGGACGTCGACGTCGCTGAACACCCCTACCGCCTCGAGCTTGTCCCACTGGTCGAAGACGAGGTTGGGGTCGCTCGCCTCGGTCAGGTGCGCACCCTCGTAGTACTCCAGAAAGGCGGCGAGCACGTCCTCCGCCTGGTTGACGAAGTCCAGGACGTAGGTCCGCTTGCCGGGGTGGATGCGGTTGAGCCGAGACAGCGTCTGGACGGCCTGGACGCCGTCGAGGCGCTTGTCGACGTACATGGCGCACAACAGCGGCTGATCGAAACCGGTCTGGTATTTGTTGGCCACGATGAGGACCCTCGAAGTCCGGGCCGGCCAACGCCTCGGGGATCGTCCGCCCCTTGAGCCGCTCGTTCATTGACGCCTCGGTGAATCCCAAGGGTCCGCTTTCCGGGTCGGTCACCTCACCGGAAAACGCCACCAGGGTCCGGATGTCGGCGATGTGGTGCTCGGAGAGGTACTTGTCCATGGCCAGCTTGTAGCGCACCGCTGACTTGCGGGAGTCGGTCACCACCATCGCCTTGGCCCGCCCGCCGAGCAGCGGCGCCACGTTGGCCCGGAAGTGTTCGACGATGATCGCGACCTTCTGGCCGATGTTGTAGGGGTGCAACTTCACCACGACATCAGCGACTTCATCGCGGCGGACTTGTCGACCTGCTCGCTGTCGTAGTCCTGCCCGTTGTGCACCAGCCGAAACGCTGTCCGGTAGGTGGTGTAGGTCTTGAGCACGTCGAGGATGAAGCCCTCCTCGATGGCCTGCTGCATGGAGTAGAGGTGGAACGGCCGTTTGTCCACCTCCTCACCGGTCGGTGACGTGCCGAACATCTGCAGCGTCTTGCCCTTGGGCGTGGCGGTGAAGGCGAAGAAGGACACGTTGGGCAGCGAGCCGCGCCCCTCCAGCTCCAGCCGGACCAGGTCGTCGACCCCAACGTCGCCGCCGTCGAGCACGGCGCCGGACAGGGTTTGGCGCAGCTTGTTCGCCGACTCGCCGGTCTGCGAGGAGTGCGCCTCGTCGACGATGACGGCAAAGCGTTTGCCGGCCAGCGCTTTCGACTTGCGGATCTCCTCGAGCGCAAACGGCACCGTCTGGATGGTGACGACGATGATGGCTCCGCCGGTGCTCAGCGCCTCGGTCAGGGCGTCGGACTTGGACGCGAAGCGCTTGGCGAAGTCGCTGTCCGTGCCCTGCCCGATCGGCAGTACGACTCCGCGCTTGTGGTCGATCTGGTAGATCGCCTCCTGGAGCTGGTCGTCCAGCACGGTGCGGTCGGTGATGACCACGACGGAGTCGAAGACCTTGTGTGAGTGCTCGTCGTGCAGGGTCGAGAGCTGGTGGCTGAGCCAGGCGATGGAGTTCGTCTTGCCGGAGCCGGCCGAGTGCTGCACCAGGTAGCGCTGGCCCGGTCCGTTGGCACGAGCGTCGGCGACGAGGCGCGTAACGGCGGAGTGCTGGTGGTAGCGCGGAAAGAGAATTGTCGACGATCGGGTGACCTTGCCGGTCTGCGGGTTTTCGAGCGGGCCACCTGCACGTGCATGAACTTGCCGAGGATGCCCAGCCAGGTGTCGCGGGCCAGAATCTCCTCCCACAGGTACGCCGTGGCATTTCCGTCCGGGTTCGGTGCGTTGCCTGCGTGCCCGGCGTTGCCCTGGTTGAACGGCAGGAACCGGGTGGCGTCGTCGTCGAGTCGGGTGGTCATCCATACTTCGGCGTTGTCCACCGCGAAGTGCACCAGGGCCCGGTGACCGAACGACAGCAGCGGCTCGGCTTGGCGGGTCGTCGGGTCAGTGGGGGTGCGGTCCTTCTTGTACTGGGTGATGGCGAGGTGGACGTCCTGGGTGAACTCGCTCTTCAACTCGGCGGTGGCCACGGGTAGGCCGTTGACGAAGAACACCAGGTCTATCGAGTCGGCTTTGCTGCGCGAGTAGTGAACCTGGCGCATGACGCGCAGGCGGACGGATTGGTATCGGGCCGTCGTCGCGGGGTTCATTGCGTCGGCCGGCTTGAACTGGCACAGGTCGAGCTGCCTGGTCTGCTTGAAGCCTTTGCGTAACGCCGTGAGTGTGCCGCCTCCGGACTCCAGCGGACGGTCGAGCGACTCGGCGAGACGGTCGAGCAGACGCTCGCGGTCCTTCGGCGTCGGTGCGACGGTGGCGAGCGTGTCGGGCTGGGTGTCTTGCAGCCAGCCGAAGAGGTCCTCGGGGAACAGTGCGTGAGTCTTGTCGTAGCCAGCGTCGGTGGGGGAGTAGCGCCAGCCGTGGGCGGCGAGGTGCTCGCAGATCTCGGCCTCGAGTTGCTTCTCGTGGTGGAGCGCCATGCGGCTCACTATTGCATCACTATGAATCACTGCGCACGACTCAGTATCAGTGAGCGATAGTGAGGAACCGACTATGCCCCTTGGCGGCGTGCCCGCCTACCTCGGCCGGAGCCGCTGCCGGATCAACTCGGCGAGCCCGGTAGGGGTTGCGTCCGCGCTCAGACTGATGATCCACTCCGCAAGCTCAGGATCGGATGCTTCTACGTGTTGGGCGTTGATCTCAAGAAGGGTGAGTATCGCGACGAGCGCTAAGCGCTTGTTCCCGTCAAAGAAGGTCTGGCTTTCGGCAATTCCGTGCGCGAGCACAGCTGCCTGGAGCTCGAGATCAGCGTCTTGGTACTGAGCGTAGGTTTGCGGCCGCGCCAGAGCGCTCTCCAGTCCGTCTCGGTTGCGAAGCTGGTTGACTGCCTGCGCGGACGGGACACTGATGATCGCTGCGTAGAGCTCTAGCGCGTCGGCGAGGTCGAGATAGATGGGCTGTTCCTCGGCCTCCTGGCGTTCCACCGTCGCGCTATGGGTTGACGGGCTCGGCGGCTGTGGAATCGTGCTCGGCGAGGATCTTCAGCGCGTCGCCGTGCTCTGCGACGATTCGCTGCCCAACAGTGCGAATGCGCTCGCGAACCTGATCGGTGGGGATAATCCGCAACTCGCCGCTCTCGAGCTCCTCGACCAGCACCGATCTACCCGGGGTGTATCCGCTCGCCTCGAGTTCGCGCGGGAGCGAAACCACGTTGCTGTTCCCGACGCGGCGGACCTTGACGATTCTCATGCCACGAGTATATACGCGGATACATTCGGTAGCGACCAAAGGCGGTAAGGTCGTCACGTCGTCCGCTGTGTGATCGGTCGGTAGGACAGGTCTAAACGATCCGCGAAGTGAAGCCGTTCCGCGGTCGCCGAGTCGAGTTCGTCGGCCAACTGCTCGAAGCGGTGGGCGGCCTGCTCGATGTCATCGGCGCTGTGTCGCATGGTGATCCCGTCAAGTCCTCGTCCACGGCGCTGACGTGTCACGGTGTGGCACGCCGCGGTATAGTCGGCCTCGTGACCGACCACTACACGTTGAGGCTGGCGCCGGGAATGCGGGAGCGGGTCAGTGAGCGAGCACGCCGTGTCGGCCTTCCCGAGCGCACTCTTGCGCAGCGGTACCTCGAGGAGGGCCTGCGACACGACGCGCATCCACTGATCCAGTTCCTCGATGGACCGAGCGGACGCCGCGCGAGCCTGGTCGGTCGCGGACTGGATGTGTGGGAAGTGATCGCGACGGTGCGCGATAATGCCGGTTCCCTCACCGAGGCGGCCGACTATCTGCAGGTCCCGGCTGGGCTGGTCGAGGCGGCCGTCTCCTATTACGGGGAGTACCGCGCCGAAATCGACGACGAGACCGCGCGCAACAACGCCGAGTACGAGCGCGGGCGCGCGGCCGCCGCCCGCGGCGAGAGCTCGCTGCGTGCGTGAAAGCACTTCTTGACGAACAGTTATCGCCGCAGATCGCTGGGCTGCTGCGCCAGCGCGGCTACGACGTTGATGCGGTCGCGGACCGCCCAGACCTCGTTGGCCGCAGCGATCGAGCAATTTTTGAGATCGCAAGCAGCGAACTCCGCGCCGTAGTGACGAACAACGTCAAGGACTTCCGTCCGCTCGCGGCCGAGCGTCTGGCAGGCGGTCAAACACATGGCGGCCTGATCCTGCTCCCCTCATCGCGCATCCGTACTCGTGCCGCCGTGGCCGTTCTTGCTGGCGCGATCGAGAGCGTGCTCCGCGACCATCCGGACGGCTTGACTTCAAGCGAACGGTGGATCGGCCCGCTGTCCAGCCCGTGACGATTCCGGTACCGGTAATTCCGAGGTCAAGATGAGCCGCTACTCGAGCTGGCTGATGAGCAATGACACGGCATTCTCGGCAGTCTGCAGATGAATCGCCGCTATCGTGATTGGCACGGTCCTCTCATGCTTGATTGGCTGCAGTACGTCGTTGGTGTATGTGAACAGTCTTGTCAGGGTATCGATCTGGACCTCGACAAGCCTGCGGTCGCGCTTCGGCCGTTCGCGGAGTGCGTACCGCACACGAGCCCGACGAGTCGGATCCCCGCGGTCGGTCAGCATTCCTCCTTCGCGAGGGTGGACAGCATGGGTCCAGGCAATCACCTCTGGCGCGGGCGCCAGCGCACGCAAAGTGCGGCTGATCAGCTCGGCTGCGCAGTGGGCGATCTTTGACGCAGCTGCCGGGCCAGCGCGGTCCACCTCACTCCAGCCGCCCATCAAGAACTCCGGCAGCTCGGGATCAAGCTCCTGCAATTTGCCCAGGAGGGCGTCGCGGAGTCGTCCCGGCGCTTCCCGCCACGGTTCGAGCACGACCGCCGTGAACTCCTCAGCGAGATCGGTTGCTTCATCTTCGTGAAGGTCGGGGGCAGTGAGCGCTTCAACTACGAGCAGTCCGCTCTGCACGTCACCGGCGTGTTGAGCTACGGCGACTCTGCGAGGGCTGGGTCGTCTGGGGAGGCGGTCGAGGAAGGTGTCGTAGCGCAGCCCGGGCGGCGCGGAGTATCCGCGGAGGGACTGAGTACTTCGCCCAGTGTCGGAGACCAGCGAGCCAAGGATGGTCTGGACGCTGCCGTATCGGGCCAGAGTGTCGCTGAGCGTCTGAAAGATCGGCGCGATGTTGGTCCTAGCCGCGAGTCCGACGAGGGAAAGCTGTGAGGAAAGAATCTGCTCCAGCTGGTTCTGCCACACGAGGTTACTGGTGACAAGGCTGTGTCCCATCGCATCCATCACTGCCTGGGACGGGAGGAACCCAGGAGCGATCCCGGCGAACTCCGGCGACCAGCCAAGCGGCTCCTGCACCTGCCAGTGCTGCGCCGTCAACTGATCTATGTAGGACGGCATCGCAAACTTATGTACTCCCAGCATTCTGCTCATCATGTCCGCTTGAACTTTGGACAGGACGGGCACAGTGCCGTAGGACCAGGCGCTGTTCACGAGCACATCCACTTCCACCAAACCAAAAAAGGCGCCTCATTAGCATGAGGCATGGCACCGACAGACAACGATGAGACCCTGGGCTTCGGCTCTTGCACCGCCCGATTTTCCATTTTACGAAACGATGCAGCGCACGAAACGGTGTGATTTAGCACGCGTAGGCGTCGATGTCGAGCTGTCCGGCGAGGGCAGCGGAGATGAGAGCAGAACGCCGCTCCCTCATGATCTCGATCAGGCCCTGCGCCTTCTCGACCAGCGAATCGAGCCGAGTCGTCGTTTTCTCGATCTCGGTGCACGTCGCTTCCTGCATGGGGACCGTTGGCAGGGGAAACGCAAAATTCCCAAGTGTGGTCGAGTTCGTCGAAGCAAGGTTGGTTGTCTTCTTTGCAGTGCTGGCGAAGTATGCACGGCCGACGTCGGAGGTCATGGCCTGCGTCAAGTATCGGTTGAGCAGGCGCCGCCCGCAGCGCACTGCGAAGATATGGTTCTGGTGGACACAACAATTGATCTCCCCGCGCCAGATCGCGCCGCGGCCCAGTTTGTCAAGGTCGCCGCCCTCTGTCATCAGGACGTCGCCTGCCCTGAGAAGGTAGCGTGGAACTTCGTCATTATGGAGAAGGATCTTCTTTATTTCGCTGAGATCGAGGCGACCGTCCTGGACATTGGCGACGCGAAGATACGGTACGGCGACGACCAATTCCATGGTCGGTTCTGTCGGGCCTAGCGTCACGCCAGTTTGAATCTGCGCCTCGGACTTTAGCCGCGTGGACGGTGAGTTGGCGAGCGCTCTAAACGCTTGAGTGGCCACGGCCGAGCGGTGCTCTTGGAGGGTGGTGACGAGTTCCTCCTGCTTGGCGATCAGGGCGTCGATCTTCGCCGTCTTTCGATCCAAGTAGTCGGCGATCTCCTGCTGCCCGTCCAATGAACTAGGGACAGTGATCGGCAACTTCCTTACATCGGACCGTCTCAGACCTACGCGGGTCACCCCGGTGGCGACAGTGGCCCAGCGCTGGGCCACATATTCTGAGGCCAATGCCCAATAGAGGTACCGAGGGAGGACGTCGGAAGTTCGCGGCCGGGCGATCGCCAAGTGGTAGCCGCAGACAAGGGCCTTAGCCGTAGGACGCACGAATGCAGGAACACCAATGTCGTCGGCCGTCTCAGAGTCTTTCGTAAACACCGTGTCACCTGGCTTGAGCGAAAATCTCTCGACCTCTTCGGGGTTCGCGGTCGCAGGCATGTACTCAAGCGTGTCGTCGATGTCATGGTTCTTGTAGACGTCGACGTAGTTGCACAGGCGAACGGGTTCCTCGTCCCTGCAGGTCTTCTTGTCGACCGTACTAACGATGATCTCTGCGATATGGCCGAGCCTTCGGGACATCACGAGTCGAGGTCCGTAAACAGGACCTGGATCTCGGCGATCAAGCGCTTGACGTCGGAGTCGATCTCCTCAAGTGGACGCGGCGGGATGTACTCGTAGAAGTGCCGCGTGAACGGGACCTCGTAGCCGATCTTCGTCTTGCTGTGGTCGATCCACGCGTCCGCCACGTGCGGCGCCACCTCGCGGGCGAAGTACTCCTCGATGTCCTCGTCGAGCGGTACGTTCTCGGTGTCGCGCAGCTTCGGGTCCGGCTCGATGACGCCCTTGGCGCCGGTGCACGGCTCGGCCTTCTCGTCCCGCTTACCGAGTGCCGCCCACAGCGCCTTGCGCACCGGTAGGCCGACCCGCACGTCGGCACCGCCCAACGCCTTGCCCAGCGCGGTATCGAACTTGGCGCGATCCAGCCACACCGTCGTGCTGTCGATGGTCTCCAGAGCACGCTGCAATCGCTGGCGGGTGTCGTCGGCCAGCTTGGCGACCGGCTTGGACTCAAGAGCAGCATCAATGCGTTCGGCAGTCACCTGAAAACTCATCCGCAGCGGCCGCTCGACGGTGATGGTGTGGTCCCCGAACGCCTCGTTGGTGAAGACCTTCGACCGCTTGTCGCCGCCGTCCTCGAACGCGCCGTAGAGCTTGACCAGGGCGTCGACATCGTCCGGGCTCAGTTCTTTCCGCTTGCTGCCCAGCGACTTTCGCATCTTGACGAACATCTTCGAGCCGTCGATCAGCTGCACCTTGCCGCGCCTCTCCTCGGGCTTCTTTCGGTCGAGCACCCAGATTTAGGTGGCGATGCCGGTGTTGTAAAACATGTCCGTCGGCAGGGCGACAATCGCGTCGAGCAGGTCCGACTCGATGACCCAGCGCCGGATCTCCGACTCGCCCGAACCCGCCTTGCCGGTGAACAGCGGCGAGCCGTTGAGGACGATCGCCGCACGGCCGCGGGTCTCCTCGTGTTCGGGGTCGACGTCGCGCATCTTGGAGATCAGGTGCAGCAGAAAGAGCATCGACCCGTCAGACACCGCAGGCAGGCCGGGTCCAAAACGGCCCTGGAAGCCCATCTGCGCGTGCTCGCGGCGGACCTCGCGTTCACTGGTCTTCCACTCGACCCCGAACGGCGGATTGGACAGGCAGTAGTGAAACGTGCTGCCCGCGTGCGCGTCGTCGGTGAGGGTGTTGCCCAGGACGATCGCTTCCACTGCTTGGCCCTTGATCACCATGTCGGCCTTGCACACCGCATACGAGCTGGGGTTCACCTCCTGGCCGGCCATCTTCAGGCTCGCCGTGGCGTTCTGCTTGCGCAGGTGCTCGTCCATCGTCGACAGCATGCCGCCGGTGCCGGCCGCCGGGTCGTAGACGGTGCGGATGATGTTCGCCTTACCGGTCGCGTCCTCGTCGCCGACCAGCAGCAGGTCCACCATCAGGGCGATGACCTCCCGCGGGGTGAAGTGCTCACCAGCGGTCTCGTTGGAGGCCTCGGCGAACTTGCGGATCAGCTCCTCGAAGACGATGCCCATCTCCGTGTTGCTCACCTGTGCCGGACTGAGGTCGATCGCCGCGAAGCGCTGCAGCACGAGGTAGAGGGCGTTCGCCTCGTCGAGGCGCTGGATCTGGTCCTCGAAGCCGAAGCGGGTGAACACGTCGCGGATGTTGTCGCTGAACCCGTCGATGTAGGACAGCAGGTTGGCCTTGATGTTGGCGCTGTCACCGGTGAGCGAGGGCAGCGTGTACTGCGAGGTCTTGTAGAAGGTGTAGCCGGAGCGCTTGCGCAGCCTGACATCGAGCAGGTCCTTGTTCGTCCGGTCTCGGGCGGCGATCCACTCGGCGCGGACGGCGTCCTTGGTTGGTGCGAGGACGCAGTCGAGGCGGCGCAGGATGGTCATCGGTAGCACCACCTCGCCGTACTCCTTGGGCTTGTATGGCCCGCGCAGCAGGTTGGCGATCGACCAGATGAAGCCGGCGTCCGGTTTCTGACCCACGAGCGAGGTGCCTCCAAGTCGGTGTGGACGATGCGGACGCTGCCGTGACATCTTGTCCTACGCGGCCCACGGGTGTACACGTGCCTCGACGCCACCAGGCGCACTACAGTCGTGCACCCGCCGGGTCACGACACTTGAGCGCCTTTCGGCGGGGCACCGCGCCATCACCGACCGCGAGCCCTACCTCAATGCCATTGTCGATGACCTCAACGGCCGATCCCGCGCCGTCCTCGTACTCCTGACTCCCCGAAGGAGGTCACCAAACTACTGACTAGCCCCGTTACCTCCCCGACTCGACACTGCCCTTGGCCGCTGCCAGTTGGCTGGCCAGTCGTCGAACGGCTCGATCGACTCCCCGTCCGCGAACAGCGTGTGCTGTGATGTTCTACTGCCACTGGTACGTGAAGTGGTTTCCAATCAGTTTGAGCGCTTGTGCTGACAGTTCTGGATGGCGCTGGGCCATGATCCGCATCGCATAATGGCCACCTTCGGTCAGGCTCATACTTTTCCAGTCAACGTCGATCTTCATCGCTTCCCGAAGAAGCGCTTCCACCTGATCGTTCAATTGTGAACCACGCTCGATTCCATGCTTGTCTTCGAGTCTCTGATCAGTAATGTGCGGATACCCATTGGGTGGTTTCGACATGCTAATAATTACCGCTTCGTCAATTTCCGATTTATCGATCTCCATGACGCAACCTCCACCGCTGTATCTAGCGGGATAGTAGTATTGTTTCAAGCCCACTTTCCGGATCGATCTGCACGATCCGGGTAACCTTCGGGTTCGCGATCAGGCGGGGGAGTTCAACAGTCTCCCAAACATTTCCTTCGCGAAGCGACGTCCCGACCACAGCGCGCACCTCACCGCTGGCCTGATTCGCATACAATCCCGATACATCTTTCCACGCTCTGATTACTGCCGGATTGTCGAGATCCCAGTCCGGGATGTCAATACGTTGCCGCTGCATCAGTGATTCAAGCGTCGTGCCTCCCCGGCCGGTCGCAATGTCCGCCGCAACGCCCGGGTCCGTGCGGGTTGGGCCGACTCCTATCCCGGCGGAATCCCGCCCCGACCAGTAGAAGGCGGTGTCGGGTTCGGTCTTGAGGGAACTGCCGAGTCGTCGCGTTGAGAAGCCGTCAACGCCGGAGGGCGACACCCTCGCGCCGAGCTGGTGTCCCTTCTCAACCACCGCTTTTCCACCATCCGCCATGGCCGTGGTCGCCCGTTTCGCACCGGCTTCGATAAGCGGTTTGAGCTTGCCGAGGATTTCCAGCGCCCGACTGCCGAACCCCCGCACCGCTGTGGCAACAGCGCGGGCGGCCTCGATGAGGACTTCGATGATCCGCCGGATCCGTGCGGCGACGATCGCGATCCGCGCCGCCACCGCCGCCTGGGCGGCGATCTCATCGAGCCCGGCGGTGAAGAACGCGAGGACAGCACCACCGGCCTCGATCGCCGCCGTCTGAATGATCAGATCCTTCAGCTCGGACAGGATCTGGTGGTGGGCCTGGTCAAGGTGTGCCGCGTACTCCCCGCAGGAACCCCCGATCTGGGTGAGCACCGACGAGAGGTCCCCCAGGTGGGTGCCGACCTGCTGACACGTCGCCACCGCCGCCGGTATTTCCGGGCTTTGCTGCGCGCCCAGACGCGAGACCGCCCCGGGCACCGGAGCGGCTCCCGCAGTCAACGACTCAGCCGCCGTCTGCCACGCCCTCTGGGCGGTCCGCAGTTGGTCCTGATGCCCGTTGGGCCAGGCATAGCCCACCAGCGACTCGACCAGCGACCACCCAGGAGGCCCACCGCCGCTACCCCCCGCCGCCGAGGGCAGTGACGGTGCGGCGAGCGGCGGGATCACCGGCCCCATCACCAGGGTGCTGTCCCCGCCGCCGATCGTGGAGGCCGCGTCCGCGTGCGCATGGTTCTGCCCAGAGGCACCCAACAACAGGGATACCTGGCCGCAGGCGTTCGACAGGGCTGCCGTCGCTCCTAGACCCTGCTGAGCTGCCTCGTCATAGCCGTGCGCCCATTCGGTGCCCGCGTTATCAGAAC
>JAABUL010007867.1_pt1 | contig 11172 bp, 15 predicted proteins | sample 5559151 | NCBI WGS metagenome assembly JAABUL01 (sample SAMN10711876, study PRJNA513368) | rock metagenome | isolation source: Antarctica rocks | place: Antarctica: Victoria Land, Pudding Butte sud | reverse complement strand
TGCGCCGGTAATTCGTGTTACCGGCCCAGTTCATCTCCGAACCCGTCGTCGAAACGCGACGAATGGCGGCCACTTGACCTATTTACGCGATATGGCCCATTTTCGCACGAATCGTTGTAGACGGCCTACGAAGGAGGACGCATGCGTTCGCTCTCAGCCGAAGACGAAGCAACCCTGCGCGCCATCGCCGAGCGTCATGGGTTCTATGCAGCACGGGGACCGCATGCAGGCGAAGGCAGCGCCAGCCGGCTTATCGACGCGCTGCTCGCTGGCGAGGTCGTTACGCTCGCCCTCACGCCCGCCGACCGTCGCCGCCTGGTCGGATGGCTGGATGACCTGCCGCCCCCCGAAGGTCGCCTTGCCACCGTCCTGGGGAGCTTGGCCGCGCAGCTGCGCCCGACCCTGCCCAAGACGGCCGCGCCGCGCGCCTCGGTCGCCGCTCCAAGCCAGGTGGACATGCCCTCGGGGGACGTGAGACCGGGCACAGAGCCGGACACCCCGCGCCGCATCGACGTCGAACTCTGGCTGCGAGTCGAGAACAACAGTAAGTTTGTGCGCGGAAAAACGAAGGCTCGCGCCTGGATCGAAGATTCCGTGCTGCGCCGCTACGCGATGCGCAAGCCCGACGCGAACCGGAGCGACTACATCCTCACGCTCACGTATGACACCGATGAGGACCTCGACGCCACCATCTATAACATCCTGCGCGAGGCGGACGGGATTGCCGATCTGCACCACTGCTTCACCGAGGCCGACGTCCGGGCGCTCGATGGCTCGGATCGCTCGTGGTGAGCGCCCTCCGCCATCGGCCTGCACCGTCGCGTCGGGCGTCGTCAGTCTGTGTTTACACATTCTTGACCTGCGCCACACATAGCCTTCATACGCGCGTGGGATGATAGAGTAGTCATCCGCGTGGGGCTCGCCCTTCCAGTCCGGCGTCAGCGCGGAACGGGGCACCGCGGTGGGGCCGTGCTGGTACCGGCCGCGCCCCATGCGGAGATTGACACACATGCGCCGAGCGCCAGATGCGCTGCGGCGCATTTTGGCGTCCTGATGACGATAGCTGATCGCGTAGCTGGCGCTCAATGCCCACTGTACGGCCCATCAGTCGCCCTCCCCGTCGCGGTGTCTGCGGTACCACTCTTCTCCCATCTCGGCGCGGAGCTTGGCCCATTCCTCCTCGACGCAGGTCGCGCAGCGGCCGGTCCTGCCCGGCCCTGGCACACCCCCGCACGTTGGGCAGGTGTCGCCAGCTGCGGCCCCAAGGCTAGGCGCGGCCGCGCTTATCGGCGTCGTCAGGGCGATGTCGTCGCCCCCCGCCGGCCCTGCCGGTGTTTCTGGTGTCTCCCACATGGACATGCTGTGCTCCTCTCGTGCCTCGTGTCGTTGCTCAGGATGCCCGCGCCGTGGCCTCGGTCGGGACGCACGCGGCGGCATCAACGACGTACTCGACGCGCCCGACGCGCTCGATACCGAGGGCGTCGTAGTCGATCTTTTGCAACGTGCCCATGACCTTGCCAGCCAGTTTGTGCTCTAACCAGGTCTGGTTGAAGGCGGCGGGGACGGCCACGCGCAGCAGCTCCCCCTCCTGGTCGAGGGCGCGCGTCGTGGCCAGCCAGGCGTTAAAGTTCTCACTGGTCATAACCTGGGCCAGCTCGGCGAGGACCGCGTGCCACACCGGATGCTCCTCGACGATGGGTAGGGGGGCGGGGCTATCGGACCACGCGGCGTAGGAGCCGGAGGCCCCGCCGCGGCGACCCTCACGCCCGCGTCGTCGACGACCGGACGGCCCGGATTGCCGGCGATCCGCGGCGGGGCTGCCGTCGCGCGTCCGGGGCGGCGCGGGGTGCAAGAGGTCCTGCAGAACGGCGAGCAGGTAGGGCATGCCGTTGGGGGTCTGGCCGTCGCGCTGGCGCTTGACGATGCTCGCCTGGCGGTCGCGCGTCCGGGCGGCCGCCTCGTCGAGCAGGCGCAGGAAGCGCGCGGGCGACACGCCGGCGTCACGACCCAGGTTGCGGGCGCGGCCGAGACTCGAGCGCGGCGCGTCGTCGCCCAATTCGGCGCTTAGGGCGGCGACCTCGGCCGTGAGCGCCTGGTCGTGCGGGTCCGCGCTGGCCGGTGGCCGCGCCTCGGCATCGGGTGGCGTCTGTGTTGTTTTAGCGGGGGTAGGGGGTATCGAAACGATATCGAAGTTTTCTATTTCGATTGGGTTTACTTGGGGTGAAGAATCCTTCACCCCTACCGCGCGCAATCCTTCGCCCTCCTCGGTCGTCGCCGTGCCCTCTTGCGTAGGCCGGTTTTCTGTTCCAAAACTCGTCGCATCTGCACATAGCGGCTCCCGTTCCGCGTCCCTCTGTGCCCTGTTGGTATAGTCATATGGCCCACCAGTGCACGGATCGTTGTCGTCCGCGCGGCGCGGCTGACGGCAACAGTTGGTGTCGGAGGTCGCCGGCGTCGTGGGGGCCGCGTCGTCGGCAGGGAGTAGGCCGTCGAGCCGGGCGAGTCCTTCGACGGCCGCGAAGAACGGGCGCAGGTCGTAGGCGTTGGTGGACTGCTGGCCGTTGTTGGATAGTCGAGTCTGTATGTGCAGTAACCCCTTCCCCTCTAACGAGCGCAGGTAGCCCTGGATCGTGCGCACCGTCTTGCCCATGCGCGTTGCCAGCGCCGCCTCGCCGGGGAACGGATCGCGCGCCGACCACCAATAGGTGCAGAGCTGCGCGAGGCAGACCATCTCGGACTCGGTGACGCCCAGCCGCGCGTAGTACACCCACGCGTAGGTCGGCAGCGCCGTGTAGCCCCCGGTGAGCAGCCCGGTGCCGTAGCGCTGCACCAGGCGCCGGTCGATACCGTCGAGGCTGTCGAGGGGGAGCGGTGGCGGTGGTGTAGTTTCCGGCCTGGGATTGTGGGCGTGATATTGACATGCACGCACCGTTCCCGTATGATTGCTCATAGGTACTCCTCGGAAGCATAAAGCTCCCCTGTGAGTCTCGGAAACTCTTGTCGGGGGTCGTAGCCCGGTCGAGTTTTCGGACCCAATCTAGCGGCCCTGGTAGCGAACTGTAAATTAGAGCCAGAACCGCGCACATATAGGTGACAGACGTAGCTCATCGGGGAAACCCGGTGGGCTTCGTGCATTTAGCACGAGTGCATTAGGGCAAGGCAGAGTCCTTCATGTTGCGCATCATAACGCACCGGAGGCGCTCGTGCAACATGCCGTCAATTGGACGTAGAACATTAGTGCTATTGAGGCGGCCCGCGCCAACTCGTCGGCATGCGCGGTCACGTCGTGGTGCGGCCCAGCCACCATCGGCTCGAAACGGGCGCGATAAATCTCAACCTCACGCGGGCCTGCGCATGTGGGGCAGAGCAGGCAGGGCACCAAGTGCAACGCGTGTGTCCCTTCCTCGATGACCGCGCCCACGGAGCCGTGGCCCCGCTCCAGGGGGAGGCGTAGATCCGTGGGGATATCCAGGGGCAGCGGATAGACCAGCTTGCCGCACGCGAAGCACGCGCAGGGCTGTCCCTTGCGCCGCTCATCGTCGGTCGATACGATCTCGTCAGTCGGCATTGTTGTCTCCCCTCTCGTCCACCCCACGCGTGTCTCGACGCACCCGTCGGCCGCTCTCCCGCTCGTCCCGGCCACCCGACGCCTGGACCCTACCGTCCCCGCGCGCGCACAGCCTTGCCCAGGTCGTAGACGCGTGTCCCGAGCTGGACCATCATGGCCAGGCAGCCTAGCAGGACCAGCACGGCGACGACGGACGTGAGGCCCTGCAGGAACGCGGAGTCGCTCCGCAACGCCACCTGTAGGAGGACGGAGCAGGGGAAGAGCAGCGCGCCAAAGAGCCCCATGAGGAAGCTCGTCCTCCCGACCAGGGCGATAGCGTCCTGGACCGTGTCATGGCCGTCCACGGGCAAGATCGCGTGATTCAGGGCGTCGATGTAGTCCAGGGGAAGCGTCCGCACCAGATCCGTTAGCAGGCACGCCCACCAGCGCAGCAGGCCGGGGACGCCCCCCCGACGATAGACCAGCCGGCAACGATCTGCGACGGCGCTGTCCATCGGCGTGCCGAACTGGCGGCGATGGGGCGCGGGATAGAGGTGGAGAAGCAGGCGATAGAGCGCGATGGACAGGGCGACGATCCGCGGCGTGTGGTCGCGATCGGGGGGCGCGCTCATATCAGCCCCCCGGCGCGCACCGCGCACGACCCGACCACGCGACACCAGAGAGCGCGCGCACTCCCCAGGTGCGGCCGTGCATCCATCGCGGCGACGACATCCACCATGCGTCTCCGCTCGGCCGCCGCCGCGCGGTGGCCTTCATCGGTCAGACGATAATAGCGCCGCCGTTCGTCGTCCCCCGCGGCGACCGGCCGATCGGACACCTCCACGATCAGACCCGTGTCGAGCATGCGTTTGATGGCCCGGTACAAGGTGCCCGGCGCCAGCACGACTTTCCCGCCGGTCGACGCCTCGACCTCCTGCATGATGGCATAACCGTGGCTCTCGCCCGCGCCAAGCGCGATCATGATGTGCAGGACGACCGGGCTGAGCGGACTCGCGACCGCCGGATCGCCGCCCTTGTCGGCTTTCATGGACACCCTCCCTACTCTATTACCATGGTATAGATACCATGGTAATAGAGTAAGGGACACCCGCGCGCCTGTCAAGTCGTCCCTGCTTGTCATGCCGTGCCCCCTCGTGCTATCATTGTGCCGGTGGCGGAACTATTACGCTCATTCTACCGCTGGCGTACTACTCTGTCAACGCATATTTCCAAGCGATGTACGCCGAGACAAGACAGGTTGTGTGGAGAGGGGAGGGCCCGAGGCGGCCATGCAACTCAAGGATCGGTTGGGGGAGCTGCGCCGCGAACGCGGCCTGACCCTGCGCGCACTGCGCGAACGCGTTCTGGAGCGCACCGGCGCCGTCCTCTCCATCTCCTACCTCTCCGAACTGGAGCGTACCGACGCGCTGCCCTCCCTGGAAACGCTGGCGCGCTTGGCGCGCGCCTACGACCTCTCGCCCCAGGACCTGCTCGCGCCGGTCGACCTGCCCGCGGGCGACCCCGCGCGTGGAGACGCTGGGGGCGGGGACACCCTGGCCCAATATCCCCCCGGCCTGCGCGCGCTCATCGTGCGGGGGACGGTGACGCCGGAGTGGGCGGGGGCGCTCGCCCGCATCGAGTTCCGCGGCCAGCGCCCCCGCACCGAGGACGAGTGGCAGGCCATCTACGGCCTGCTCAAGGCGTTTCTCGACCCGGCGACGGTCGGCGAAGCGCGCGCGGTCCCCGCCGTAGACCTGGCAAGCAACGCGGGCGACACGGATGATGCGAGCGACAGGGACGCGTGAGATGAACGAGAGGACAGGGCCAATGGACGCGCCGGATGCGTGGCTCACGCCGCACATGCTCGATGAGAAGATCTCGCGCGCTCGTCGCCGACGCGCGCCGGCGGCACGACCTCCCTGTGGGCTGCGCGGGCATGGTCGCCTGCGCGCGCCTGGGCCTGCGGCTCCATCGCGCCTCGTTGCCGGGCGGGATCGACGGCCCGCTCGCCGGCGATTGCGTGGTCGTCGATGAGGCCCTCACCCACCGGGCGCGCGTCGAGTTCAGCATCTATCACGAGATCATGCACCACCTGATCGAGGAGGACGGCGCGCTGATCGAATACTACACCGCGCGCCTGCGCCGCGACGACCGGGCCTACCACGCCGCCATCGAGCGCTGCTGCCAGCAGGGGGCGGCCGAGTTCCTGCTGCCGCGCGACCGCGTCCAGGCGGCCATCATCGCCGAGGGCGTCGCGCCCCACCTGGTGGGCCTCCTCGCCGACCGGGCGGGGGGTGTCCCTCGCCGCCGCGGCCATCCAGCTCGCGCACTGCGCGCCGGTGGAGTGCTACGTCGTCCTCTGCTGTCCGGGGCCGGCGGGGCTCATCGTCGAGTATGCCCCCACGAACGGACGCTACCCGCTCGCGCGGTCCAGCCCAATTCCCGCCGACCACCCGCTCGCACGCTCCTGGCGGGCGCACGGGTCGGCAGCCGGTTGGTCCTACGTGCCGTTCCCCTCGGGCAAGCGCATCCCGTGCCACTGCGAGGCCACCTACCGCGCGGGGCGCGTCATCGGTGTGTTGGCTCGCGAGCGGCCCGTCCCCCGCGCGCAACTGGCCCTCCCGTTCTAGAGCCTGTTATGCACTTCCGCTATCATTAAAGCAACCGTTTCGCCCTAAATGATGCGACTACGCTTGAAGTGAGTCGAAAAGGCGCATCCGCAGGCCAAGGTCGTCGTGCATCGGCTTGTCAGATAGCAGTGAATAGGCTCAGGAGTTCCTCTCGTCGCTTCGATGCTTTCCATCTTAACGATCCGTCGCGATTGTGGCAGAAAAGTGCATAACAGGCTCTAGGGATGCCTGGGTCGCGGCCGCGCGCCCTCGCGTCGGTCGGCCGCTGGCGCGACGCCCCGCGCCGTGTCCATCTGATGCAGCTCCCGGACGCGGCGGAAGAAGGCGTGGTCGTCGAACTGCGTCAGCGTCTCCCCACGCGCCGCGTCGAAGCGCTGGCGCACCTCCATGAACCCCTTGGCCTGGAGGCTACGTGTGTGCCGCTCGAACTGCTCGACGCTGATCCCCATGTTGGTGGCCATGCGCGCCAGGTCAGCCGCGCCCAGCCACGGCCGCTCGACGACGCACGCCCGCTCCAACTCCTTCGCCTCCCGCCGTCGCCGCTGTTTCCGTCCCATAGCTGTCCTCTGTTCTCAACGTCCCACACCGCCTGTACCCGCGCAGCCGGGGCCATGCGGTATAGTGGGATACACGTGTGTGGCGTGGATAGCCCAGCTCAATATAAATTATGTCGAGTTACCGCCCCTCCTCTCTCCCGACTCTCGCGGCGCCGCGCCTCCTCGCGCACGATGAGTCGGGAGAGCAGCACGATCTCCAGTTCGCCCGGCCAGCCCGGTTCGTCCGGTCGTCGCTCATGCGTCCTCCTCTGGTTGGCCCTGTACGAGCATGGAGAGGTCCGCCTGGTCGATGAGGCTGCGCACGATATCGTTGCGGTTAACGCCCTTGCGCTTCCCTGTGTGGCGCTTATAGGACGTTACGAGCTCGTCGAGCTTGTCGATCTGGTCGGGGCGCAGGTAGAACGTCGTCTTCTCGCCGGCTCCCTTCCCTGTCGCATGCTGCATCGCCGTATCACCGTTCTGCTGTATTACCGTATCACCGTTTTGACGTAGTGCTGTAGTACTGTCTTGCGGTGGGGTCGTATCCGCCTCCGGGGCGGCGCCCGTCAGCTTGTCCAGGGCGGATGGCCGCTTGGCGAATACCTCGCCTGGGACCTGGGCGCGTTTAGACGGCATACTCCACCTCCTCGGCCAGGGCGCGGTAGGCGTCGGCGGCCGCGCCTTTGGGGTCATAGGCCAGGACACTCTCGCCGGTGATCGGGGCCTCCTTGAGGCGCACGTTCATCTTCATCAGCGTCTCAAACACCCGGATCTGCCCCGCGAAGGTCCCCCGCGTTCGCTCGATGACCTCGCGCGTGTGCGCCGTCCGCTGGTCGGCGAGCGTCAGGACGATCCCGGTGATGCGCAGGTCGGGGTTGAGCTTCTCAGTGACGGCCTCGATGCTCTCCAGAAGCAGCTTGACGCCCTTGGTGGCGAGGTAGTCGGCCTGCAGAGGGATGATCACCTCATTTGAGGCCGCCAGCGCGTTGACGACGAGGAGCCCCAGGCTCGGGGGGCAGTCGAGCAGAATGTAGTCGTAGCGGTCGCGCAGTGGGGCGAGCGCCGCCTTGAGGATGTGCTCGCGGTTGTAGGCCCGCGTCAACTCCAGGTCAAGCGCCGCCAACTCAATATTCGCCGGTGCCAGGTCGAGGCCCGCGGCCGTGGTCGGCTGGACGATCGTGTCCAGCGTGCACGGCTGCTTCTCCTTGGGGTCGGCGTGACTGGAGAGGACGGTGTAGACCGTCTGGTCGAGCGCATCGGGGTCCAGGCCCGCGCTCATGGTGAGACTACCTTGCTGGTCCAGGTCGATGATGAGCACGCGCCGGCCACGCTCGGCGAGCGCCGCACCCACATTCAAGGTGGTCGTCGTCTTCGCGACCCCGCCCTTCTGGTTGGCTATACTAATGACGCGCGCCATAGGTCCTCCTCTTCATGTAACGACCGTGGGGCCACCTCGACTCCGGGGTGGCGCATCAACGCCGTAAAGCCGTTTTACGGTACTACCGTTAATTCGCTGCGCGTGCAACGACCAGATAGTGCACACACTGTGTGCACTATTCGCGCGATCTTGCGGCACTCCCCGTTACCCCTTTACTTGACATAAGTAAAGCCACGCATCCACAGAAGTCGCCAGGCGGTAGTCCGACGGCACGCCCTAGATAGTGCACGCGGTGCGTGTACTATCTAGGGCTCATCGCCACGATCCCCGGCCTCGGCGTCCTGCGACAGCGCACCAAGGCCGCGCTTGATTTTCTCCTCGCTCGGCAGCTTCACGCGGTACTCGGCCACGAAGATCTTTTCTTCCAGGCCACCCAGGGCGTAGCGCACCTCCTCCTGGCCGGCGCGCGCACAGATGATGAGGCCAATGGGCGGCTTTTCCCAGGGATAGCGGGGCACGCGTTCGCGGTAGTAGTTGACGTATTTGTTCATCTGACCGACGTCGCGATCGTCGAACGGGCCGAGCTTCAGATCGCAGATGACGACGGCGGGAATGGCGCGGCAGTACAGATCCAGGTCGATGCGGTGGACCTGGCCGTCGATGGTGAGCGGCTGCTGGCGCCGGCGGATGTAGAAGTCCGGCCCCAACTCGGCCACGAAACGCTCGAAGTGGGACAGCAACGCACGCTCCAGGTCGTCCTCAGAGAAAGCGGCCGGCAGCCCCGGCACCTCGAAGTGATAGACGCTGCGGAAGGCATCCTCCGGGCGTACGGCCTCCACCATGATCCCAGCTGGGACCGCTGGGACTGCTGGCGTGCCATCGCGCACGGAGCGCGTGTACAGATCGGAGCGCACCTGCTCCTCCAGGTCGCGCACGCTCCAGCCGTTGCGCACGGCCTGGCCCTCGTAGAACACGCGTGCCCGCGCGTCGCCCACACGCATCAAGACGCCGTACTGGCTCCATGAGAGTTCGGCGCGCAGCGTATGCACGAGCGGGTACGTCCGGTAGAACTGCACGATCTCGAAGAGCAGTCGCCGCGCCATACGGAGGTCGCGGGCCAATCGCTCCACGACCCGGCCGCCGTAATCGGCGCGCTCCTTGTGCTCCAACTCGGCGCGCACGATGCGCTCACCGACCTGCCAGTAGGCTTGCACCTTGATGTTGTCGACAGCCTGGTAGGCGCGGTTGCGCGACGTTTCGAGCAGCCCACGTACCTCGTGCAGCAGCGCGTCGTACTCCGGTAACGGCGCGATGTCGGTCATCGCATCACCTCCTTGCGGCATCACCGCATCACCTTTATACAGTACCACGGCTAGAAGGTAAAGAGGTTATGCGGCAACCCTGTGTAAAAGTAAGGCGGTAGAAAGGCAAGAAGGCTAAACGCTAATAAAGTAAAGAGGTAATACGGTAATAAAGTAAAGGGGTAATACGGTAATACTGCTCTATTGCCCATGTAAAGATCGAAGACCACCACCTGGGTCGGTCGCATCGTCGTCGCCCGGCCCGTCGTGCGCGCCTATCTCCGGCGTCTCGGGGCGAGGATGGGCGGCGATCCAGGGGCCGGACCACTCCTCATCAAACTCGATCATGCGCACCAGCATCTCCCGTTTCTCACTGAAGATGTAGTCGATGGGGGATACCCCCTTGCGGACGCGCCCCGCCGCCCGCGCTAGGTCCACATGGTCCAACTCGCCCGCCTCCCAGCGCTTGACCGCTGCGGCGAGCGGGTCGAGGACCTCGTGCCAGCGGTAGTCGTAGTAGGCGTCGATGAGCGCCTGCTCCCACGCCCACTCCGGCGTGTCCCGCCGCCTCTTCCCGCTCATGGGACATGCTCCACCGATGCCGCCATCACCGCAACGCCTCCAACGCCTTGGGGTTGTGGATGCCCTTCTCCTGGTCAAGGAACCCGAAGAACTTCTTGAGCGCGACGCGGGTCTCGTCGGGGTCCATGCGGTCGAGCACCTTGCGCTGGTACCAGCGCCGGAACTGGCTGTTGACCATACCGCGCGTCACGTCTTCCAGCCGCTCCACATCGGTGTAGTCCGTCAGGAAGATGATGAACAGGTCGACGATGCTCGTGTGCTTGTGCATCGTCTTCCGGCTGTACTTCTTTTCCAAGGAGACGCCGAACTCCCCATTCAGCCCCTCCAGCATCTCGCGGAACGGCGCGCGCGCCTCCTCGGCCTCCTTCAGGGCCGCGAGGTAGGCGTCGATCTGGTCGCCGGGGATCAGCACCTTGCCCGTGTATACCTCTGGCATGGCCCATCCTCCCTCACAGGGCGCACAGCGCCGACATGCCCCGCGTTCTGGCTGATCGTCCGCCGGGGACGCACCCCTACTTGGAAAAAGAATAACACGCCTGGATGTAGCCACCTAATCCACGGCCTGACCAGAACGTCGATCATCGTCTTCGACCATGGCGTTAGCATGGCTCGGCATCATCCATGGCCTGGGCGTTAGCATGGCTCGGCATCATCCATGGCCCGGAGGATAACAAGGGCCATCGTGCCCGCTGCCGGCTACGGTCTGGGTTCTGTGGCGTTTTTACGGCCGATACTCAAAATACGCCCGGCGGCACCGATGCTCAGGATCGAGCCGGCGCTACCGATGCTGAGGATGCTTCCGGTGCTGCCGATACTCAGGATCGAGCCAGCGCTGCCGATACTCAGGACGCTTGCGACGCTGAAAAGGCTCAGGATACTCCATATGCTGCGGCTGCTCCGATAGGAGCCATAGGACCGCACCATCCACCGGTTCTCCTGCGCTGGCTGTGCGTCGCGCTCCATCATTCCTCCTTCGCGGCGGCCTGCTCCACGCGCGTCGGCGGTTAAAGCCGCAAGTGTGCCTAATTGTACCACTAGCCGTAGGGACGCGTAAAGCGGAGTAGTCGATTAGCCAGGGTCTGTGAAAAGTCAGGCCGAGCGGGTTCTGGGGACAAGGAAGCGGAGGGCTTTGGTGGGGCGAGAACGTAAGTGTTGCCGGAAGGCGGCGATTTCGCTGGTGCCGGTGCGGCGGATGAGG
>JAABUL010007866.1_pt1 | contig 11173 bp, 13 predicted proteins | sample 5559151 | NCBI WGS metagenome assembly JAABUL01 (sample SAMN10711876, study PRJNA513368) | rock metagenome | isolation source: Antarctica rocks | place: Antarctica: Victoria Land, Pudding Butte sud | reverse complement strand
ACGGCCGCCAAGGCAGCCTCAGAGCTCCCGTAACCCTTCGAAGGAGCCACCGGAAGTGATAAAAGGACAAGTGCCATCGCTTGATGCCGTTTCCAGTGCCCTCCGCAATGCTGACTCCAACGACCTTCTCTCTGCCGTTCATATTCCCAATGACCCCAATGGCGTCCTCACCCCAGATCATCCGGCTACGAATATACTCTCGAACTCAGCCATAGTGGTGACAAGGCAGCTGGAATTCATGAACGTGATGCTGGGTTTTGAGCAGGCGAACAGATATGTGATCATGGATCCGCAGGGGAATCACATTGGATACATGGCTGAGAGGGACTTGGGCATGGGGAACATGATGGCGAGGCAGATGTTCAGTACGCATAGGAGCTTTACGACGCATGTCTTTGATAAGCATGGCAAGGAGGTCCTAAGGGTATGTCATTTGCTACAGGATTGGGAATTGAGAGCTGACCTGATGCTAGTTTCATCGGCCTTTTGCTTGGTTATCGAGTCGTATTGGTATCTACGATCCTACGGAGCCTGGAAAGCACTCTTACTCCTCGTCTACTACCCTGACCAACCCGAATTCTGGCGGCCTCTCCACCGGAATGGGCGCAGAATCGACCCAAGTGTCGCCCCTGGCTTTGTCCGATATGCGAATTATAGGAGAAGCACAGCAGCAGTGGGCTCCGTTGAGGAGAAAGTATAACCTATTCCTACATCGCAACGCTCCACCGCCTAACCAAAGGCCCGAGAGCCAGCAAAACCCGCCGCCAAGTCAGCCGCTTTCCAATTCACAAGCTCTGGATTTGACACCCTACAATAACAAAGGCGAATTCGCCCAGTTCGCTTACGTCGACGAGCCCTTCCTTTCCTGGGACTTCTCCCTTCTCTCTGACGACTCCAAGCTCATTGGCTCGGTGAACCGCAATTTTGCCGGCTTTGGTCGCGAGATCTTCACTGACACCGGAGTCTACGCTCTACGCATGGATGCCGCAGGACTAGCTCAAGAGCCAGGACATCTGATCTCTCAGACTGGACAATCAGCCCAAGCCGCAGACGAAGCACCAAGCACGGCAATGACTCTCGATCAGCGCGCTGTTATGCTGGCCACAGCTGTAAGCGTCGATTTCGACTACTTCAGCCGCAAAAGCGGCTCAGGCGGCGGCATGGGTTTCATGCCGCTATGGTTTCCATGGGGAGGCGGAGGGGCCGCAACAGGCGAAGCAGGCGCTGAGGCAGGTGCTGTGGAGGGTGCTAGTGGTGCTGGTGGAGGCGTAGCACGAGCAGGAGCTGGAGAAGTTGGAGAGGGTGCTGCTGTGGGTGCTGGCACGATGGCTGGATACGAAGCTATACAACGAGGAGGGCAGCGTCGTGAGGATGGTGCTGGTGGTGATGCACCCACAAATCCTGATCGGGATTCCAGTCTTTCCGGTGCAAGTGGGCAGCCGCCGCAACAGCAGCCGGGTCAGGTCAGCCAGGACGATGATGTTTGGGGCAATGACGATGACCCTTGGGGTGGCAGTTCAGGAGGGGGAAGTGACGGAGGCGACGGTGGTGGAGACGGGGGCGGTGGTTTTAATCTGGGGGATTTCTTCGACTCTTAGAGTATTACGTTTACAGGATATGACGAGCGTTTGGAGTTTGTCGGTATTCGGACGATACCCACGCTCACTGAGAAGGTTTTTGGTAAGCTTACACAACATGATGTATGATTAACGAGACATTGCACCATAATACATTAGATTCGGTCTTGTGATTGCCGTTGTACCCACTTTAGACGCTTTTGATCAGAAATCAAGCCTTCATCCTCCCAATCAAAAGTACAATATTCTTAGCCTGACTACATTTGAATAATCCACATCAACACAAAAGAAGAACTCCTCCCCATCTCCTCATACACCCCCCCCTCTCTCAAAATGGCATCAACAATAGCATCCAAACGCCTCTTCCACGAATACAAAAACCTCACCTCCTCCCCCCCCGACGGCATAACCGCCGGCCCCATCTCCGAAGACGACATCTTCCTCTGGGAAGCCCTCATCCAAGGCCCCGACGGCACCCCCTTCGAAGGCGGCATCTACCCCGCAGAACTCAGGTTCCCAAAGGATTACCCGTTGAACCCGCCCAGCATGCGCTTTTTGGGGGAGGTGTGGCATCCGAATGGTGTGTTTCCCCCCTCATCCATCTTTACTGATACGCCCCTCTCACCCCCATGTCCATAAAGCGCACAACTGACACAGAGGGTGGAAAAAGTCTACACAACAGGCCTCGTCTGCATCTCCATCCTGCACGCCCCAGGCGACGACCCGCACCACTACGAAACCGCCTCGGAGCGCTGGTCGCCTATCCAATCTGTGGAGAAGATTCTGATCAGCGTGATGAGTATGCTGGCGGAACCTAATGATGAGAGTCCGGCGAATGTGGAGGCGGCGGTTATGTGGAGGGAGCGGAGGGGGGAGTTTGAGAGGAGGGTTAGGGAGGGGGTTAGGAGGGGGTTGGGGGTTAGGTGAGGGGTGGGTGAGAGGTGGGGGGGGCGGGGGGGTGGGGTGGGGGGGGGGGGGGGGGGGGGGGGGGGGGTGGGGGGGGTGGGGGGGGGGGGGGGGGGCGGGGGGGGGGGGGGGGGGGGGGGGCGGGGGGGGGGAGGGAGAACGACGACCTGATATGATATTGGGTGGTTGATGGCGTATGGGTGGGGCATTAATATCTCACGGTAACTGCAGTCTCGTTAGAAGGTACTGGGGACCGAACAAATCACGCTCCTAGCTCTGCCTTCGTGATATCTATGGGTGTGCTATCTCTGTGTCTCCCAAGCGATTATATCCCATCTCCTATCCGGCGACTACGATATTGAAGCCTCATTTCCGCATTTGTTGCATCAACTTCAGGGTGAAAGGAGCTCTTGAGCACAGTGCTCCAGTTCATTTCTTGATTAGTTGATATGGGGTAAATAGATCTCTCTCGCTCTCTCTCATTACATGCTGCGACCGTCCTATGTGCCTCCTACCCTTTCTTTTCACTCCCAGAACATTACCAGTTGTCAATGAGTGACCTGTTCAGCCTCCTCAACCATTACCGCCCTATCACGCACACACAATTGTTCTGAAGATACCCCATGCCTCTCCCACTCACACCTCATTCCAATGGAAGCTTTACGATCTTTGTGGCATTGATAAATGTTTGGTGCCGGCGAATGATGAAACGTATAGGTACCGAAGATCGGATCGAGGTGAAGAGGAGGGGGTTGTTTGAGGTGTGTTCAGATCGCCTTTGGAGAGGGACTGTTTGGAGGGGGCGGTGGAGGGTGAGGAGTGCTTGGACGCGTCTTCGCCCAGCTGTTGGACATAGGTTTGGGGTCTGTTGTCGATTGATGCATGGTAGCTTGGAAGGGTGATGGGGTAGTGAAATTGGCTGTAGAGTTCGGGGTTTTTCGCTGTGCTTTGCGTTCTGGATTGAGCTGCTGGGAAGATGGCTGGCTTTGAAGAAAGGGAGTGAAGAGGCATCGAGGTGCGAATATATACTGCCATATCTTCACACGAAAAGGAGAGCGAGGAAGCAGAACGGCCGATGAAGCCTGAAATTGCGGACGACGTAAAAGAAATTGTCAACAAGTCGGCCATCTCTGGCTATACGCACCACTATCGCCCAATGCCCGGCCATCGTCGTTATATCTGATCCACTCGTGAGATCGCCTGCCCTCATAGGCCAGAGGGCTAACGAAGGTGAAGTGGCCATCCCTCGGCTCCTGGTAGGTAACATCAGTCTCATGCAAGTGATCTTGGCTTATACCGATGTGGACCTCTAGACCGACGCCAAGGTGACCGTCGTCAGCACATACGATCGTAATGACCGACATCGGAGGTTGTGGACAGTAGACGGCTCACTTGTTGCGAGGCCCAAAGTAGAAGGAGATTCTTGGGTTTCATCTATCAGACGCAGAGACGGCAATGTGTACCTTGCATTGTGCGCCGAAGACCGGCGGAGCTTTTTGAACCTCTAGGATCTAATGCCGATTGCAAGCATACAGGAACCCGCGCGCCAAAGCACGTCGTCGAATTTGATCGCCACTAAATCTATGCTCGAGTCCAACAAGGCCTGCAGCCCTAGAAGATATCTGCATGCACACAACACGTGGGGATCTCAATCGTCATCTGACAGCTGATATATCACTGGTTGAGTCAGTGTACCTAATCTGATTTAGTGGCTGAGTATTTGTCAAAATTGGAGCCGACATCGCATACCATGCACAGCCGATGAGAGCTTTTTCGACTTCACAAGACGCCTTGAAAATGCAAAGGCGGCCTTCACTTGGATAAGAGGAACTGTTGGCGGTGGAGTGGTTGGAGGTGACATCGGCGATCTCGACCTTCGGTGCGCATGTCGTGGCGAAGCAGATCGGGAGCACGGCTCACTGAGCATTGCCGGACTCGATGGAGGATTAGCCGGCATCCGATGGGAGGCTGCATGGCCGACATCGGAGTCCCCCGTAGGCTCACACGGCGGATTCGCACGAAGCGGATGTGGATGGTCGCTGTCTCTCCTGGAGCGTTCTGGAGGAGTTGGCGGTCGATCAAAGGGTAATTCCTTCGAAGATGAGAGGTCCGCGTTGGCCATTGTATTTGGAATGGACGTAAAGGCTCAGTCTGTAATTGTTCGAGGGATATTATGGATATATCTAAGAAGGGAGATCATTGGCTTCACGGTGTGGTGTCTGACGATAGGGTGATGACCATCCGCGGAGGTGTGAAATGCCACGTAACTTGAGCTTCATCATAGAAGGCTTGATTCCAAGATGTTGGGTCTTGTGTCGTTGGTCCAAACCACGGGTGGTCCTGCATCCGCTGCCTGAAATCGAACATGGTTCCTGACAGGGCTTCTCGGGCACGCGTGTGAACAACGTATTCCAGTGAAGACGGCCCAAAGCATCTTATACAATTCAAAATTTGCGAGGGTTTTCCAGCTCTGTGCCACGTTCGAAAGTAAATGAATGAGATGATGGTCGACTGATTTGGTGCAGGCATGCCCAACCACGGTATCCTGCAGAATTGGCTTGCATATGGCTTCATTTCTTTTGAAGAAGAGATCCTTGGGATCACGCAAACTGTGAATGCTGAATAATGCTCACAAGTTATTTTGGAGTCTCGATGTCCAACTGGGCTGGAGTCCGTCCTGGATTCGCCCTAACGTGACTAGCGCGGAAATCCTTGATCAACGAGTTCGCCTTGTGACGGCCTTTCCCAAACGACTCACTGCGCTGTATCAATTAGTGAGGCAATGCCGAACGAGAGGTCAAAGCTCGTCTCACTACGACGTATGAGCATTGAATATGGAGACCAAATGCGCATGAGGGGTTTTTCATGTTTCAGTGTGTGCAAGTAGTCAGATTAATTCCCTCCGTGTTCTTTGTAGGGCACCGTATGCCACTCGCTAACGACATGAATATTGGTCGCCTGATAGAGGTGAGAATCCTGATGTTGGGTATGCATATCCAATTGCGGCGACTGCACCTCCCTCAATTGGTCCAAGCCTGAGCTCGAGATACTTGCGTTGATCGAATTTTGATGAGCACAAAAGCTGTTGTCTTTAGCCTCCACGGCTGAAAGGCTGGACACGCATCGAAAAGGCACTCTTTCTTCGAGGCCCTGGATAAGCGAAGTCCTCACATCTTGTTTTAACAGTCTGAAACGATGAAGAGTGTAATTTCGATCTAAATGAGTGTTATTGAATCCACTATGAAGCCCTCAGGACCAACGATAGGGAAGTTTTGAAATGAGGACTAAGCCATGGGATCGAGCGATTGCTAACAAGACGCTAGCGAGATCGTCGATGAGTTATCGGCGTGTAATTAGATGATTTTGTAGTGATTCAGAGAGGACGATCATCAGACACGATGCGTTATTCAAGCCATCATAAATGTTTTCGCCGCCAATATGTGGAATTGGATACTGGGTCGATGCCGCACCGATTACCTAAGGTAATTGGTTCAGCAGACGGATGTCATACAGTAGACTTCGAGTCCATGTCTCGTTGACCGCCGTCATAAGCACTGTGCATATTGATATTGCTTGGTGCTGGCACAGGACTGAACAGGCCTGGTTCGGTTACACGCCTCAGCTGCGTCTTCATCATATTCCTTATCATACGAAGAGTTTGGAACTAGACGATCCTTTGCTGCTGTTTCGACCACAATGAAACATACAGCGCCAAAGGCGAGTGCATTCATGGAGTATCCCTGTCCGTGGCAGGGGGCCAATTTGGAGTGGTTGTGAACCCAGTCGTCGATCGTCCTGTACCTTGGGGCCAGCTATGCTTTGGAGAGAATCTTCGCAATCTCGAGCACATCGTAGAGGTGACAATGCTGTGGACCCTCTGAGCAACAACCTGGTGATAATAGCTATGCAAATGCTAACAAAGGTGTCGTAGAGCTCTCCCGACAAACCCGGGATCGCTTATGTTCACTGCAAAGGTCCAACGTTATTAAATTCGATGATGCTGTAGCTGCCTTTCAGCCTTGGTCAATATTTGGTCAATGATATCACCAGCATGGCTGCACCAACGGAGTGGTCGAAGGCAAGTTCGTTGGTAAGGGTCCGGTATAGTACATCACTAGAGAGATTAGGAATATTTGATTAGATCTCTAACATAATTATCACGGGAACAGGTAACAGTATAGAGTGCCAGCAGAGAAGGTGGCCCCAATCTGATTAGCGCCGGAATTGGCCGATAACAAACCTGTCGAGAGCAGCCTTTTGCAGCAACTCTGACAATGGCAAAACGTGGAACTTATGGAGTGAGTGCTTGATCTCGAGCGATGTAAGGAACGCTACGGCCTTACATCAACGCCGATAGCTATGACCATTGGCCAAATCTTTGTAGAGCGACATTGGAGTTAACCTATCTATCAGAGAAAGAGATGCATACTTGGCAATTGTTCTCCGTAGAAAGCTGCGATAGACCATGACGGATGCGAGGCCTAGCTACCGGGAAATCTGATACGCGGTAGTTGCGTGGATGCAGTTGCGGAACGGTCGGAGGCTCGGAGCTCGCTAGGAAAATATCCAAGGCGGGCGCTAAGCGCTCAACCAGGCTAACGCGGCAATCTCTCTGGGTTCCCTGAAGTGGACATTTGACGTTCCCAATGCCTGTAGCATCAAGAGAAATGAGTTGAAACGTAGCTCCGAAGTGTTCTGCTTGTCAATCTAGATATCTGCCAGTGCTGGCAAAACCTATGCGATCAGATTGGCACAGTCCATTGGATATCAGAACCGCAGAGTTGCACCAAGACGACTTTCAAGTTTCTTACAGGATGCTGCCTATGATACCGCGAAACCACACTCTCATATCAAAATCGTGACGTGAACACTGATGTGCCAGAGGTTTAATTCCGATTTGAACGAGACTCATCTGTTGCAAGAGTCAGCACCTGCACTGTCACAATGTCAGTATGGAATCCTGATAACATTAAAGACGTCGCAGAGTCGCTCGGCATCACCTCACTCAGTGATGACGTTCTTCAAGGCCTGTCTTCGGACATCGAATATAGATTGTCCCAGGTCTTGGAAGAAGCTCTGAAATTTATGCGGCATAGCAAGCGATCAATTCTATCAACGCAGGACATTGCGCAAGCATTACGAGTCCTAGATATTGAGCCATTATATGGCTATGAGTCTACGCGGCCCCTACGTTTCGGGGAGGCTTCCATAGGGCCCGGTCAACCGCTTTACTATGTTGAGGATGAGGAGGTAGACTTTGAGAAGCTCATAAATGCACCATTGCCGAAGGTTCCACGAGAAATCTCATTCACAGGTAAATAGCCTTCCTCGGGGCGGTGGAGACGAGACCTGACCTTGATGTAGCACATTGGCTTGCCGTTGAAGGTGTTCAACCGTCAATACCTCAAAATCCTACTACAGCAGATTCGCGAAACCAAGAGTTGATACCGAAAGGGCCTGGTGCAAATTCTAGTCTAGCAGCTATGAGTGGGAACGACAATGTCACTGTCAAGCCGCTGGTCAAGCACGTTCTATCAAAGGAGCTCCAACTATATTTCGAAAAAATCTGCAGTGCGCTTCTCGATGAATCGAACAACGAGTATCAAGTCGCAGCCTTGGCTAGCATTCGCAGTGATCCAGGCCTTCATCAGCTAGTGCCATACTTCGTGCAATTCATAGCCGAAAAGGTTACCCACAATCTCAAGAACCTCTTCATACTTACGCAGATGATGCAGCTAACAACCGCTATGCTTGAAAACAAGAATCTCTACGTTGATCCATATGTATGCTCTGCCCCTGAGGCATGAGCTTTCGACAGTAGCTGATAGTAGTCATAGATCGCGTCCATCATTCCCCCAGTGTTGACCTGTCTCGTTGGCCGGCGCCTAGGCAACTCTGCAGATCCACTCGCACCATATCACCTCCGCCGGATGGCAGCTTCGGTCTTGTCATCGATTACAAAGAAGTACAGCAAATCTTCCCACATACTAAAGCCTCGCCTCGCTCGCACCTGTCTCAAACACTTTCTTGATCCCAGCAAACCCATCGGCACCCATTATGGAGGTATCATTGGACTGCAGGCTATTGGAGGGTCAGAGCTTGTACGCGCATTGATTGTACCCAACTTGAAGGAATATGACGCATTTTTGATCGACTCGACTGAAGATACAGACAACGACAACAACAAGAAAGGAGGGGAGATGGTAATCGAAGCGCTGGTAGATGCCTTGATGTCATTGGAGGCGGACAGTATGGGAGCAATCAATGGACTAGCTAACGGCCACGCTGTTGAGACTAGGAAGCAAGTTGCGGAGAAAATTGGGGAGTTGCTTGCTGGAAGGATCATGGAGTTGGGAAGGCCGAGATTGGTCAAGGCCATACTAGAATGCTAGTGACCCTTTTCAGTGCTATTAGGAGCGTGAATGGAGATTTTCGCGGCTGAGAGGCACTTGTAACAATACGTTGTGGAGACTTAGAAGATACCTCTACACAATACGCTTGATGAAAGATGTTCCGAAAACGTGTGGTTTACCAACTTGCCTGCCTGATCTTAATCATCAATGTTTTTTGCATTCCCCATTGGTCATCAATGTTTCCGAATCAAGCCTCGAGGGGTATCGGATTAGTCTAGTCTATGCCAAGGTCATCCGCTCTTATCAGATGATCTGATTATAATCGCGGAATCACTCCTCCATTGTGCATCATCACATGCATGTGAGATCCATACTCCGTACACAGAGTATCCAATCTGTGCCCCTTGTGGCTAGAAAACCACCTCGCCAGTCATGCACCCGTACCAGATAGCACCCTCACGCCCATCATCCTCACTGAACGGTACCTCGCCCACAGCCACCGACTCCCCACCCGTCCTAACCCCAGCAACACCCTCGGCCATCAACAAACCACTTGTATCCATACCTGGTTCCGTCAACGTCCCTGCAATCTCCATAAATAAAACATGGGTCCTCCCTCCCAAACCCAAGCCCGGCCGCAAACCTGCCGTCGACACGCCACCCACGAAGCGGAAAGCACAGAACAGAGAGGCACAACGTGCCTTCCGCGAGCGGCGAGCCGCCAAAGTCGGCGAATTGGAAGAGGAGATGAAGAAGATAGAAGAGGAGGATGCTAGGGAGCAGGAAGGTTTAAGGGAGAGGATCCGGCAGTTGGAGAGTGATGTGGAGGATTACGGAAAGATGTTGGAGACATGGCGAGAGAGATTCAGTGAGATGCAGATGGCTTGTGGGAGGGAGAGACAATTAAGAGAGCGGGCGGAGAAGGAGGCGGAAAAATTAAGAGAGGTACTGAGAGGTGGAACGGAAGCTGTGGCGTTGCCATTGAGAACGGATAGGAGGAGCCGGTATGTGAGCGAGCAGACTGAAGAGAGGCTGGAGATGAACGGGCCTGGAGGAGAAGACGAAGGCGGAGAGCAAATCTCCATGACGTGTGGAAGATGCAGCATCGAAACCCGGTGTCAGTGCATCGAGGAGGCTTTTGATATGGGCAACATAGTAGACGATGCAACTGCACCGGCCTTCAAACGCCCGCACTCACCTCAATCAAGCAAAGACAACAAACGCGTCCGCCAGAGCCCTGATGACAACGGCATTACCGAGATCGATTTCACATCACAATTTGCCAACCAACGGCCTCCAGCCTTCACAACATCTACCTCTGCAGCATCCTCTACCATACCAGCAATAGCACCACCTGATCGATGCGGCTTCTGTTCAGACGATACACCCTGTATCTGCGCCGAGATGGCCAAAGAGCGCACCCGCCACAACCAAGACACAAAACCAGTGCCACCCTTACCACCGGCTGTGAGACAACAACTCACCAACGGCAGCACAGCCTCCAATCCCTGTTCCAACGGACCCGGCACCTGCCCCCAATGTCTCTCAAACCCAACCAGCGCCCTCTTCTGCAAATCCGTCGCCGCCAACCGCTTTTCTATCTTCAATAATGCCACCCCCACAGACCCAACCTCCACACCACCACCAGCCCTCACCTGCGCCGACGCGTTCACAGCCCTCAGTCAACATCCAGCCTTCTCTGCTGCCACCAACGAATTCAACACCTGGATTCCTCAACTGAACGCTATACCGAAAGCTTCAGATGTGCCCGAGAGGACGGCATTCGATATCGAAGCTGCGTCCGTGATGGCGGTGCTGAAACTATTTGATAGGCGCTTTGGCAGCCAGGGCGAGAGAATACGAGGGGAGGGTTCATGAAAGAGATGTAGGATCTATACACTCGGGGTGGAAAGGAGCTCCAATAGCCACGTCTCTTATTGCGTATACGTACGACGATCGTAGCAGTCTAGGCGATAAGCAGGCGAGGCCAAGGATTGATGAAGATGAATACGCAAAAGGAAGATCGGCAAGACTACCCAAACAGGGCTGGCACGAGGATACCTGATACAATCGACCGCCATTGTCAAATAGCATGGAATAGAAGTAGCTAAGCCACGAAAGCTAGCTTGCGATCCGGCTTATATCAACAAACGCATCTGTTTCAAAAGGATATGGATCTCAGAAATCCCTCTCTTAAACCCAGCCCAGCCACGATCGGGTAAAGTTCATTAATAATAAGATATCAAACTCGAACTCACACAGAAAGGACGAATGAAGTATACCGAATCCCACCGCATCAATCTCATAACATCATACAGAAACCCCCCCCCATCGAAC
>JAABUL010007864.1_pt1 | contig 11175 bp, 10 predicted proteins | sample 5559151 | NCBI WGS metagenome assembly JAABUL01 (sample SAMN10711876, study PRJNA513368) | rock metagenome | isolation source: Antarctica rocks | place: Antarctica: Victoria Land, Pudding Butte sud | reverse complement strand
CAGCTCGCCGAAGTCGAGACCGATCCCACGTCGATGGCGGAGTCTCGCCTGGCCCACCTGGATACCCTGGTGCACGGCGGGACGCAGCAGAGCGTCGAGACAATGATGGTGCACCAATGACCCCCGCCACCCAAGACCTGCACTCACTGCTGCCCTGGATCACCGGTCAACGCGAATCGATGCTGCACGACTTGGGTGAGTACGTCCGCATCGAAACGCCCAGCGACGACCCGCAGGCGCTGGCCCACGGGCGAGACTGGATCCGCACGTGGATCGGGCAACGGCTCGGCGAACCGGTCAGCGAACGTCGCGAGTCCGGCGACCAACCGTACGGCGACACCCTGGTCCTGGACTACCCCGGCACCGGAGACGCATCCACGGGCAGCATCGTGACCCTGCTCGCGCACTACGACACGGTCTGGCCGCTCGGCACACTGGACAGCATCCCGTTCACCGTCGAAGGCGACACCATCCGTGGTCCAGGGGTTTTCGACATGAAAGCTGGCCTGGTGCAAGCCGTGTGGGCCGTCGCCGCCCTGCGCCACGGCGGCTTGGCCCATCCCCCGCTGCGCTGGGTACTCAACGGTGACGAGGAGCTCGGTAGCCCCTCCTCACGCGCGGTCATCGAGGACAGTTGCCGCGACGCCAGCGCGGTCCTCGTCTTCGAAGCCAGCGCCGATGGCGCCGTCAAGACCGCCCGCAAGGGCGTCGGCCTGTTCGACGTCCACCTCACCGGCGTCGAAGCCCACGCCGGTCTCGACCCCACGGCAGGTGCCAGTGCCATCACCGCTCTGGCACACCTGATCGGCGAGCTGGACAGGACGCAGAATTTGGAGGCGGGAACGAGCATCAATGTCGGCCTCATCGACGGCGGAACCCGGCGCAACGTCGCCGCCGGTGCCGCTCACGCCGGCATCGACGTCCGCGTGAGCGATCCCCAGGAGGCCACCCGGATCGATGACCTCCTGAACCAATGGGCGCCCCCGGATTCGCGAGTGACGGCCAGGGTCACCGGCGGCTGGAACCGCCCCGTGATGACCCGAACACCCCAGATCGCCGCTCTGTACGAGCAAGCCCGCACCATCGCCGTCGAACTCGGGATCGACCTTCATGAAACGTCCGTCGGCGGCGCCAGCGACGGCAACTTCGCCGCCGCACTGGGCGTAGCCGTACTGGATGGCCTCGGTGCCGTCGGCGCTGGTGCGCACGCCCGACATGAACACGCCACCGTCAGCGGAAGCTGCAACGAACGGTCCTAACCGCTGGCCTTCTGCACCGCCTGAGCACCGCGTCGACGTCCGCCCATACCGCGCCATAAACGGGCGCATGACTCAGCATTTGACGGCGCCGACCATCGAACGAATACCCACAACCACAGCCGGTAGGACATTTTCTGCGGTGCCGGTTTCACCCCAGTGGGCACCGCCGCCGCCGGATCCACTCCAACACGGGTATGACAAGCCTGTAGCTGTTCGGGTGGGTGCGGTATTGCTCGCGGGTGCGCGGGTGCGCCTGAGCAGGTAGTGACGTCGACACCCAAAGCGTTCACATCGACGTCGGCGTTAGCGCCGATTTTCGCGCAGCGAATTCGACCCCAAGTTGGTTAGTCGAATTCGAAGTGGAGTCGTCGGCCTTCCCACCCTGGGACGGTGACGTCGGGGATGTTGGCTTGGCGTAGCACCGGGGAGTAGGTGCGTCGGTTGAGGCTGACGGTGATGGTGTCGCCGTGGTTCAGGATGGTGCCGCCGGTGGAGAGGAATCGTCGTTGCAGGGTGTCGGGGGTGACGTGGTGGTAGCCGGTGAGCCGGCGGCGCAGTGAGGCGCAGACGGCGCCGGCGAGCACGGACGGCGCGACGTCGAGGGCGACGTTGAGGGGGACCGCTCCGGCGAGTGCGTCGGTGTGGAAGGAGCGGATGGACTCGGCGAGGCGTTGTTCGATGTTCATCCGGCGTGCGTAGCGCTCGATGAGCCCTTTGGCGGTGGAGACCCGGTCGTTGGTGATGATCACGGTGGGGGCGTCGCGGCCGAGGCCGGTGACGATGAGCTGACGCAGGGGGCGTGGGTAGGCGGAGAGGGTGGCTTGTTCGTCGACGACCTTGGGGCGACGGTAGGCGCCGTCGCGGTCCAGGCGCACGGTGGTCAGGCGGTGGCCGGGAGTGCGGCGATGTGGGCGCGCAGCGCCGGTGAGCGCATGCGCAGAGTAAGGAAGGTGATGCCGCGGGCGTCGAGCTCGGCGAGCACCTGTTGGGTGGTGACCTTCTGGTCCATCACCAGCCGTGCGGGCCAGGCCCCGGTCAGGGTGCGCCAGTGTTCGGCGAAGACGAGGACCTCGTGGGCCTGGATGGCCTTGGTCAGGTCGGCGTTGGCATAGACCAGGGTTTGGCTGGCGCCGTTTTGGGCGAAAAACGACAGCACCGAGCGGGTGCGTTGGGAACGGCTGGGCACGTAGTGCTTGTCCAGTGCCACTTCTTCGCCCCAGTGCATGATGGCGTGAAAGTCCAGGTCGAGGTCGCCGCCGGCGTCGGTGAGCAGGTCGGCGCCCAGCAGCGCCTTGCCCAGCGCGGTGAGCAGCCGCGCCTGGTGGGTGTGCTCGCCCCGGTAGGAGTAGGTGGTCAGCGCGGTGGTCTTGGGCAGCGCGGCCAGCCCGGCGAACAGTCCGGCGCCGACGTCGGCGGCCAGGTCATCGACGTGGGAGACCCGCCGGATCCCAACCAGCTTCAAGGCCAGCAGCGACAGCAGGTAGCTGGTGGCGAGCAATGATCAGAACCTGTGGATGGCCCCCGGCGAGGTGACGTGAAAGTGGCGCACCTTCCCGAGGATGATCGCGAAGTTTGGAAGGTTCTGATCAGGACCGGCGTTGGCGCGCTGGTTCTCCGAAGGTACGCCCGTGCTCAAGGTAGTAGAAGAAGAGTCCGAGTCCAACGCGCACGCTCCGGCCGCCGTGGGTGGGTCGTTGCTCGATGAGATCGTCCGCGACGGTGCCCGGCAGATGCTGGCAGCGGCGCTGCAGGCCGAGGTCGCGGCCTATGTCGAGGACCACGCCGCGCAACTCGATGAGAACGGTCGACGGCTGGTGGTCCGCAACGGCCACCACCAGCCTCGCGAGGTGGCACCGCAGCCGGTGCGGTGGCGGTGCGGGCCCCGCGGGTCAACGACAAACGCACCGACGTCGAGACCGGTGAGCGCAAGCGGTTCGCCTCGGCGATCTTGCCGGCCTGGGCCAGGAAGTCTGCGCAGGTCGCCGAGGTGCTGCCGTTGCTCTACCTGCACGGTTTGTCCTCGGGCGACTTCGCGCCCGCGTTGGGGCAGTTCCTCGGCTCTGTTGCAGGCCACGATCACCCGGATGACGACGCAGTGGCAAGACGACGCGAACGCGTTCAACAAGCGTTCGCTGGCCGAGACCGGCAGATAACCCCAAGGGCGGATACGCAGATGCGGCATGAGGTTGCCACCGATGGCGGTGGTGAGGCAGAGATCAGGACACGCCTATCGGCCGACCCGACTCCACGTCGACGTGTGCTTCGACCCAAACGCCTACGGCGCCCTGCCTCGCGCAGACCAAAGGTTTCCCGCTGACCAATCTTGCGCTCGATCTCTGCCCGTCTACGGGTTCACTCAACGCCGAGCGCTACTCCTTGTTGGCGCGGGTCGGAGCCACCGCTGAGTATCCCGCACTCATCGACAGAGATGATCTGTGCGCTCCCCGCCGCCCCCCATGGATCCTGGACCACCACTGAATGCCCGGCTGCGCGTAGCGCCTCCCGCGTTTCCTCGGTAATCCGTGACTCCACCCGAAGCTCAGCCTTCCGGCCGACGACATCGGCATCGGACCCAGGGAAAACTGTAAACCGCGGAGCGGAGACCGCTTCCTGCGGATCGAGACCGTGATCGAGCAGATGTGAGAGGAGTTGCATGTTCCACTGCACTTGACCGTCACCGCCGGGGGTGTTGCCAACGTGCAGCAGATTCCCGCGACCTCCGGTGACGATCCATGCGTTGAGGGTGTGCAATGGCTTGCGCCGCGGTCGCACCTCGTTGGGGTGGTCAGGAATCAGATAGGCACCACGGCCGAGCCTGTTGTTCAACACAATTCCCGTTCCCGGAACCGTGAACTTGGCGCCGAAAAGGAACGCCAAGGAGTGGATGAAGCTGACTGCCCGGCCCTCATGGTCGACCGCGACGGTAGACGTAGTGTCACCACCCAACACGCTGAAACCCCGCCGGATACTTGTGTGCCCCGACAACTGACCACGTTGCCGTTCAATGGCTTCTGGGCTGAGAACGTCCTGCGAACCCGCACTGTCCGCACCGCAAAGGGCCATGCGGTCTTCGAACGACATCCGGGCGGCCCGGGCCATTCGGTCGATTGCTTCGGAACTCATCCAGGACGACGATCCCACTATTCGGTCACACAGTGCCGCCTGTTGAAGCAGCATCCAACCCGGCGTGGGCAGCGGGGTTTGATGCACCACCACCCCCGCATACTCACCGACCAGCGCCGGTTCCGCCGAAACCCGGGCGCATGCCTGCCATTCGTCACCGCTGAATGGTGCGCCGTGTGCACGTAGTGCTTCGACACAGTGTTCGGCGATCCTGCCGTGGTAGAAGTTGCTCGGATCGCGCGCTAGGGTCCGAATTGTCTGTGCAAGATCTGGCTGCGGGAGTAACGTTCCTACGTCGGGCAGGTTCCCATGTGGCGTGTAGACCGCGCTAAGCCCGGGATCCGACCGGACGGCAGCGAGGACGCTTCGGACATCGTCGCGTGTCTGCGCCGAGCACGGTAAGCCTTTGTCCGCGAGGCGGGCAACCGGTTCCCACAGCACGTCGAGAGAGCGGGTCGCACCGCGTGCGTGCAGTGCCGACAACGCGGCCGGTGCCCCCGGAACCGCGACAGCTAGGGCCCCATGCAAAGGTATTGCGCCGTAACCGCGTTCGGCAAAGAAGTCCGGTCCAGCGCCATCGGGTCCGTAGCCGCTGCCGCCAACGGTCCATACAGTTCCGTCGGGTTCACGGACAACAGCGAAGGCATCTCCACCGATACCACACTGTCCGGGAAGAGTAAGCCAGGTCATCGCTGCCATTGCCAGGGTCGCATCGACCGCGTTACCGCCCCCAGCGAGCATTTGGGCCCCGACGAAACTCACCGCGGAATGACTCGAAGTGACCATCGCACCACCCGACAGCGTAGGTGGTCTCGGCCGCATCGGAATCCGATCCCGCGTGTGGCCCGTCGGTCCCAAGTGCGTAACTCGCTCAAACGCCATGGTTATTCCTCGATGCGTGGCAGACGATTTCTCAGGCACGGGCATTAGGTAGATAGCTACTCACATTGACATCTCAAATCATCCCCCCAACCTCGCAATCTAGCAACTATCCGTGCACTTCCGTGTCGTGTCCGAACGCGTCACGGCGACGGACCGCGGCCAAACACTGATCAACCAGGCTAACGGTTGAAGATAGTATTCCACTCAGCGATCCACGGCTTGCGGTCGTTTAACCACTGGTCGTGAGACGGAAGAACCAGATTCGCGCGCTCGGAAGCCGGAAGCATCTCGGGAAGTTCGGACGCGGGATTTGACGAATACCCCCCAAATCCCTTGGCGATTATGCTCCCGCCGTGTTTAGATGCCGCCCATGCCTCGTAGACTAGGGCTGCATCAAACCTCTTGGTCGTCGCCGAAATCATCGAGGCGATGGGGTAGGCGGGTACACCGTCCTTGGGAAAGACGGCTTTGATAGGAGAGCCCGCGGCAGCCGTATTAGTCACTGGGCCGAAGTCTGTGACACCGACCAATATTTGACCCCGCGCAATCTCCTGCGTAAGGGGCACGATCGACGGGTACAATTTGGGCGCCTGCGCAACCATGGACTTCCAATAGTCGACACCGTATTTTGATCGTATCAAGGCTTCTCTGGCAATCGGACCTCCACCAGTCTCTATAGATGTAAGGCCGACCTTGCCCTTCCACTTCGGATTCAGCAGGTCTTTAAAGCTTGTCGGAGCATCTGCTGCTTTGACTTCGGCTGAGTTATATCCGATTACAGTTGGATTCAAGGCAACAACTTGAGAATAGTGTTGAGGGTCGCGGATAGCTTGAGGGATTTGGTCTTCATTCGGAGCAGTGAAGGGCTGGATGATTTTCTTACTCGCCAGCTCGACCGTTAAGCTTGGGTCGCCAAAATCGATGATATCCGCACCGAGATTTCCTGATGCCGCCTCGGCGACGACGCGTGAGTACAGCACGCCAGTTGGCGCTCGGGTTTTAGTAACATTGATACCCGTGTCCTTTGTAAACTGGTCCAGAACTTTGCTCCAATCGTCCTCAGGATAGATAAAGTAAGCCGACAACGCACCCTCTTTGCGTGCCGCATCCATTAACTTCGCTGGAGCGATCTGCTCACCGCCAATCACCAGCGCGTCGCCAGCTTTCGGGCCGGCACCGCTTGCGCCGACCCCGCACGCGGCTAGCGACGATAGGACAAGCGTAGCCCCAATTGTGAGTGCAATCTTCGGGCTCAGATAGCAACGTTTCGTCATGGTATCGCTCCTATTGTGATGTGGACAGCCACTATACGTTATTTAGCCATTTCCGACCAGCGATTACAAGTACAAGTAGAAGTCCCGAGTAGGCGAGACTGATTGAAGCGACGGCCGAAAACCGCCCGTTCTCATACAGGTTGAACAGATATATCGACAGCAGCTGCGTTTTCGGCGTATAGAGAAAGATCGCCGCGGATAACTCACGCATTGCGAGAATGAACAGCATTAGCCCGGTCGATGCTGCAGCGCTTTTCACCAGCGGCAGGGTAACCCAGGTAACGACCCTTAGTTTCGTGGCTCCCGATACCGACGCGGACTCCTCCAGATCCCGGTGAATGCGACCAATTGCACCTGACATATTCCCGACGCCTTGGGGGAGGAACTGCGTGACAAACGCTAGCACCAGGATCCCTAAGGTTCCGTAAAGTAAAATCGGGATTGCGGTATATGCCCATAGCATGCCCAGTCCGAGTACGACTCCGGGCACCGCGGCAGGTAGAATCGTCAACTGGCCGATGAGTCGACCCATTCGACTGCTACTTCGATGTGCATAATGAGCGAGGAAGAAACACAGCGTAGTCCCTAGGACTGCGGTTATAATGCCGACAATTATAGTGTTAGCAGCGGCAGCAAAGGCAGTAGGCTCGGTCAGGTTGCTTTTCAAGGCATTGAAGCTCATGGATGCAGTGTCGAACAAGCTGCCGAAAGATGGCGTATAAAGACTTGTTCGTAGTGCTCCGATGATGAGCGCCCCGATAGGAAGGACGACAGCCACAAACATGTAAATCATTACGAACGCAAAGCCAACCCAGCGGAACGGTCCAAGTTCCAACGGTGAGATTCTCAAGCCTTTGCCGGTTACCGTCGCAAAGGATTGCCGGCGGAGCAGTCGGTATTGTAAAGTTACGATAAGGAGGGTGAATATCATCAGAACAACACCGAGTGCGCTTGCAGCATTAACCGCAGGCGGTGCCTGGAACATCAGTATATAGACACGTGAAGACAAAGTCTGGATTCCAGCACTGTACCCTAGGACCATGGAGACCGGGAAATCCTGAAGTATGAGTACGAATGTCAGCAACCCTGCGTTTAATATCGCTGGTTTTGCCAATGGGATAGTAGTCCGGATGACCGTTTGTAACTTGCTGGCCCCGTGTACTGCAGCTGCCTCTTCCAGCTCAGAATTTACTAAGTTCAATGTATTATTTATAAAGATAAATGCGTACGGTACGTTGTATAGAGCGAATACAAACACCAAGCCTTTGAGCGAGTAGATGTTAAATTGCCAATTGATGCCAAGGGATTGCATCGCTAAGCTAAGGTAACCGGTTTGAGGGGCGGATAAAAAGGACCAGGCGGTTGCTCCTACTAACGAGGGGATAAATAGAGGGATAATCCCAGCCACTGAGACGAGGCCTCGGAACGGGACGTCGGTGCGTGCGGTGAGCCAGGCGATTATACCCCCAACGGCGACGGCGAGAATCGTCCCGGACACTCCTGCGATAAGTGAATTTGTAAGGGCCCGTGCGGTTGCGGTTGACCAGAGCCCAGCAAAGTTTCCAAGGCGTGGCGTTAAGTCGGTTCCGGTACCCGGCAAAGGCGTTCCATTAATGAACGAGGCGACCAGTACCATCGCCAGTGGATAGAGAACCAGGAAGCTCAGCAAAACGAAGGCGAGAGGGCCGGAGAGCTTCATTCGACCGCGGCCCCTTCGTCGAACTCTCGAGGTACCATCACTTCTGTCTGGGCTGTCAGCCTTCAGCGTCGTGGTCACGTGAAAGTGCCCTCTGTGGGAAGGTCAGCGTCGGAACCGTCGTATAAACTGAGGGCCGAAGGTGAGAAACTTAAATATACCTCGTCGCCGACCGCATGTGCGGGCGCACCTGAGCCAGGTACCAGAGCTTCGAACTGGCCTCCGCCGTCAATTTCTACAAAATAGCCAGTCTGGGAGCCGAGATAGGTGACTACGCTGACCCAACCGCGCAGCTCGTTGACCGCGGACGTTGGTTGCGACGAAATGGCCACGTCTTCGACACGCACCCGGCCGATAGCGCGCTCAGATGGCGGACCGGTATCGTCGCTTGAAACCGTGAGTCCGCCCTGGTTCAGCGTCAATGCCGTCCCGCGTGCTTGCCGCAATATGCGACCGGGTAGGAAGTTACTCCGACCTAGAAAGGCAGCGACCTGGATGGTTGCAGGCTTGATGTAGAGTTCTTGTGGCGTAGCGAACTGATGTATCTTTCCGCCGAAGATAACGGCGACTTTGTCCGCCATCGCCAACGCCTCAGATTGATCGTGTGTGACATAAACCGTGGTGATGCCGAGTTCTTGCTGCAGCCGCTTCAGTTCGACTCGAAGCCGATCACGGAGTTGTGCGTCCAGGTTGCTAAGAGGTTCGTCTAGCAATAGGAGCTTAGGATGCATCACGATGCTTCGTGCCAGCGCGACGCGCTGCATCTGACCACCGCTAAGGTTGCTCGCCCCCCTTGGTGCGAGATGCGCTAGGCCAACTAACTCAAGAGCCTCCATCGTTAGCCGCTTTATGTCGCTCGAGGAGCGTTTTTGAACCCGAAGCGCGAATGCGGTATTCTCAAACACGGTGCGGTGGGGCCAAATTGCATAACTTTGGAACACCATGCCCATCTCGCGCTTGTGAACCGGCACGTCAATTTTAGCTTCAGCATCGTACAAAGTACGGCCACCCAGGCTGATGCGACCGCCATTCGGTGTTTCCAAGCCAACGATCGATCGCATTGTGGTGGTCTTGCCACACCCAGACGGACCTAGCAGCACGAGAAACGAACCACGTGGCATTTTGAGGGATACGCCATCTAGCGCCTGAACGTCACCGTAGTACTTCGTGATGCTCTCCAGACATAGGAACGAATCGACCGTCTCCTCCGGGTCGGTTTGACCCGTCGTTCCAATACCTTCCGAAGATTGCTGCACCGTGGCCGTAAATGTCTCTGTCAATGACTTCTCGCTTCTTGTTATGCAGGCGCTGGCGTGTCTGCTCATGATGGCTGCTTCCCGTCGTCGCATCTTCTCCGGGACATCAACGCAATGGATTGAGCGGCTCTAATGCGGGTGGTGTGTGTCCGGTGACGACTTGCTCGGCGAGGAGTTGCCCGGTCACCGGTCCGAGAGTGACACCCCACATGCCATTGCCGCCAGCGACATAAACACCGGGGGTCGCGGTACGGGCCCACCAGCGGCACCCCGTCGGTCGTGAGTGGCCGAGGCCCTACCCAGTCGTTGGCGCGCCCGTCCCAGTCGAGCCCTGTGACCAACGGGCGGAGGGCCGTGATCATCGACTGAATCCGGGTCTGGGCCAGGGGGGCATCAGGGTCGGCGAACTCCATAATCCCGACCACGCGCACGCGGTCCCCTGCGGGCGTGAGAGCAATTCTGGTGGCGGGGAAGTGGACGGGCTGACGCAGCGGTTCGGCGGTGGGAAGGGTGAAACTGTAGCCGCGCCCTGCATGCACCGGAAGCGTGACCCCGTGGGGGGCGGCCAGGGTGCTCAGCCAAGCGCCGTTGGCGAGGACGACGGCATCGGCATCGATATCGCCGTCGGCAGTCCGGGCAACCACGGCCGTGCCGCGGCGGGCCACGGAGATGACCGGCGTCTGCTCAATGATTTTGCCGCCTCTTGCCCGGACGCTTTCGGCTAAGGCGGCCACGTAGGCGGCCGGGTCGAGATAGCGCTGGTCGCGGAGAAGGACGCCGAAGCGAACTTCGGGCGACAGTCGCGGTTCGCGGACTCGGACCTGCGCGCCGGTCAGTAGCTCGATGTCAACGGATTGGCCGCTACCGACCACGCCTTGGAGTTCCTCCAGTAGTCCGTGTGCCTCCTCGGCGGCAGTAAAGCCGGAGATGACGTCAGCCGGCGTGGTTTCCGCTGCCACGCCACCGACGCGTTGGATATCGTAGGCCTCGATGGCGGCCTCGTTGAGTGGTCGGTAAGCACTCATTGCCCGGTTCCACGAGGCTGTAGTGCAGTGCAGTGCCGCGCCAGTCCGGCAAGGAATCTCGCCCGACGGGTGTCGCCCCAAAGCGGCAGCGACACCGGCGACCGAGGATCGAGTACGGCACGCACGCCGTAACGGAGGATGCTGGGCCCGGGAAGCGGGGGGTGGGTGGTGTGACCTGGGCTCACGTAGCCAGCATTGCCCCATGATGCTCCCGCCCCTTCGTGGAGGCGGTCAACAACGCGTACTTCGACACCGTGGGACTGCAGCGACCATGCACATGACAACCCCACGATGCCGGCGCCTATCACCAGTACCTGGCTCGGCGACTTGTGCGCTGACGCGGACCAGTCGGCTGGCCCATCGATGCTCATCGGCAGAGCATACGAGCCATTACGCTTGTTTTGGTTGTCCGGTTGTTTGGTATGTAGCCCATTTCGTTGTGGGAAAGCACAAGCTTCCATGGCGATGAGCGGCCAGGATCCGCGCTGCCGCCGCATACCGCTCCGTCTGCACCAGGAGTCGCTTGGAAGCCATAGTGGAAGTAGGTCAGTAGCCAGGGCTCCGGCAAAGTCGTATTTCAGTAGGTCAGCAGGAGTGTGATTGGGCGGTGTGGGTTGCGGCTGTGATGTCGTAGGGCGGCGGCGATGCTGGTCTGGCTGC
>JAABUL010007863.1_pt1 | contig 11177 bp, 9 predicted proteins | sample 5559151 | NCBI WGS metagenome assembly JAABUL01 (sample SAMN10711876, study PRJNA513368) | rock metagenome | isolation source: Antarctica rocks | place: Antarctica: Victoria Land, Pudding Butte sud | reverse complement strand
CTGGGCGAATGCAAACCTGTGACTGTTATTTTCGCTCGAGGCACTATCGAGCTTGGCAACGTCGGTTCAATCACGGGCCCACCTTTCTTCAACGCCCTTGATCATCTCATCGGAGCCAACAACGTTGCCGTCCAAGGCGTTGACTACCCTGCTAATATACTAGGGTACTTGGAGGGTGGCGATCCAGGAGGAGCCGCAACCACGGCGAGCCTGCTTGAACAGGCCGCGAGTCAGTGTCCGGACACGCAAATCGTGCTGAGCGGGTATTCTCAGGGTGCCCAGGAGGTACACCTTGGTGAGGCGGAGGTCAGCGCAGAGGTTGCTGCAAGGATTGCCGCAGTTGTAAGTTGAAGACACCTGCTTGTCCCTGCCATATACTGATGAGCACACAGGTCGTGTTCGGCGACCCATTTGATGGAAGACCATTTCCCAATGTTGACTCGAGCAAAGTCAAGACGTTTTGTTTCGCTTTGGATTTGATTTGCAAGGACACTGTTGTTGTGGACAGCTATCATCTGTCGTACTCGCTTGATGCAAACCCAGCCGCGCAATTCGTACAGCAGCATATCAAAATTTGAGGTCCAATCGTCCAAGATCATTATAAGGTCTCTGCGACGCCCAGATTGGGGTATATAGTCTCATTTGTACAAATCAACTGGCTTGTCAAGTGTCAGCATGAGGTATCCTTCGTTGACTTCTTGAATCTTCCTTGCATCCAGCATCGATACATTTTGAGTTGGCGTTGACGGTTGACAAGCATCCTTCTGTCCACACCAAGACTGACTATCTCGAATGCTGCTACTTCATGCTGCGGAATTTCATATCCATTAACCTGCGGCAGTGGGTTGCACTCCCTCTCAGCGTCAGTTCTGGCGTCGCGGCGGTCTCTGGCTACTGCTTGCTCCCCGTCTCTTGGAAGCCCTTCCTTCAGCTCCTTCCCCTGCTGTGCTCCGAACCTGTCATTTAATGCGCCACCCCATATCCTTCTCAATTCGTTCTCCACAAAGAAATAGACTCTTGTCCCATCTCCTCGAATGTAGAAATTATCTTCCATGAACCTCCCCTTCTTGAATCTAATCTGGGTCAGATCCCCCTTTCCGTAATCTCTAAAGCACACCTCCCCGCCAGGTTTCAGCACTCTCCAAATGTTTCTCACAGCTGCATCCCATTGCCTCGGGCTCAGCGCACTAAAGATGAAGATTAAAAGAACGATATCCACACATCCTTCCTCTAGCCCTTCGGGCAGGTCATCGCCTGCAATGTCCCATACCGAAGCTTGTATGTGAGCGGGATCATACGCCTCGTTGCTTTTCATAAGTTCTACAGCCTTGCTCGAAAAGTCGCACGCATGCACCATCAAACAGGGATTCTCATTCACCCTCAGAATCGGAAATGCCGTATTGCCTGCTCCTGCACCAACTTCTAGTATTACTGCGGGCGGCGCATCGGTCTTGGTCAGCTGGGACAAGATCGGAAATTCTTGATGCAGCCATTTCCGATCTTTGAAGAAATTACTCGTATTGTTGGAGTAGAACTTGTTCCACCATTTCTCAGGCTGGTCGTTGAAGCGCTTCTTGTCGAATTCGGAGACTGGAGCTGCGCGTTGCGCAGTATATTGAGTTTCGGCGTATTCGTAGTAAGACGCATCAGGGACAACGTGATCCCAGGCATTGAATTCGAAAACATTGTCTGATTCTTGAAGATAGCGGGAGCCAAACTTGAAAGGATCTGTCCGTTTCAGATTGTTATTTGGATCATGGGAGCGGTGAGGTGGGACCTCAGCGTCTTCTTCATTGGGTTGAGACGGGTCTTTGGGCTCTGGTCCATTCGTAGCTTGAAGAGTGTCGAAAGAAAGAATAGATAGATCTAGAGCGGGTGCAGTGCTCGGGCCTAAAGATGCGTCTGCCATTCCCCAGAAATGAAACCCCTGCTTCTTCCTTGGGTTCTCGAGGTAGATAGCATCTATCAAAAGACGGTAGGGACAGGTATTGAGTGGCACATGTGAAAGAATGCAGCTTGTACCAGAGGAAATTTAAGGAGAATTCCTGCATAGGGCCAGTGTTCTGAGCATCTCCATATATTTCCCGACTCTACGGTCCGCCTTGCTTTTTGAAACCAACAAAAGTTGAACCAAAGTCCGAGGGTCGGTGGCAGAAGTCCCTGCCGACTTTCTCCCAGAATTAGGCTAGAAAGTCGGCAGGGACTTCTGCAACCGACCCTCGGTCGGTGTGAGGTGTGATGGAAAAAGTCTCACAATCTTATCTAGGGTTTGAACCCTGGAACTAGAGGCTCGGGACCCTTGTCCCTTGGCATCGAGAACGTTTTGGTTCTTTACAGTATCGAGACGTCATTCTAGAAGGCTTGATGAATTTCCACCAAGGATGATCCTGTGTTCGACATTGTATACAGTCCATGGCCTTGTTATCAGTCAGTTGACATAAATCGACCCTCTACTAATCCCATCCCCTTCGTCAACATGAAAGCCAACCCCCGTCTACTGCTCCTTCGCCCATCCTCCGCCCTGACTCCCAAGTCAAATTTACTCCTTACAAAGACGAAACCGGCACACATAAGACAGCCCCCGCAAATCCGATACTTCTCCAATCCTTTGACACCCCTCCAAACCCTCACCGCCTCCCGTATTCTCCCCTACCACTCGGCGCCCCTCTACAATTTGATTGCAGACATACAATCATACCCACAATTCATTCCCTACTGCACCTCGAGCTCCATAACCTCCCAATCGGCTCCAGAAAAGGCCTCGAATCAACGGTGGCCTCGAACCGCAGACCTCCACATCGGATACGGTGGTTATGACGAGAAATTTCGGTCGGCAGTCTACTGTCTACCCTACACCATGCTAGAAGCAGTAGCAGGGGCTGCAGAGCCGACAATACCAAGGAGCCAGTTACCGCACTACTATGAAGATTCTGATCATACGGATAATCCTGACGAAAGTGCTGGAAATGAGAAGATATTCACAAGTCTTTTGACGAGGTGGAATTTCAAAGAGTTCCCATTCAAGCCTCCACCTCCAGACGGAAAACCGCCGCAAGAGGGCAGTGCGAGCTCCCCGTCGAGTCCAAGGACAGAAGTTAGTTTGACGATTGAGGTGCAATTTGCCAGCGCCGTGTATAGTGCGCTGAGTCAAGCAGCGGCGCCGAAAGTCGCAGGGATGATGATCGAGGCGATGGAGAAAAGGGCTGCCGAGATGTTGGGGGACGGTGGCGGGCAGGTTAGTCAGACCGAAAAAGAGGGCGAGAAGGGGGCTATGGAGGGTGTCACGCGTGGGAAGAAGGGAATCATGGGGGCTTCGGCATGACATTCGGCTGGTGGTGATGCATTGGATGGCGCAGGATCCAGCAATTACACGAAGGCATCTGGAATTCATAGAATTCGATGAGCATATTTCGGCGCTTCCAGCATCGTCTAGGTCCAAGATGCAAGTTAGCTAAACACTCCCAGACCTACCGGACCCAGTTTCACGCACTCATGGTAAATAGCCAGCTGCGGGCTGTAGGTTAGCAATCAGAGTAAGTTGCAGTCTCAGCGTCACCATCATCATTACGACGCAATGACTAGTCCACAAGTGAATGGCGCAGTGCATCTCCTTATTGATCTAAGCCTTCAACCTTCTCTGCTGCTGCCTTCGAATACTAGCAGGGATAGAGCAATCTATGCTTTCCACACTGGCCTATCATCGCCGTCGAAGTTGTATGACGTGGACCTAGGATGTGACGGACTTTGGTATATGCTGCTAGGCGTGATATGAGCTTCCAATCTATAACCATCTACATTCACAAGAATCCTTTCTCTATCGAAATACCACCACACCGTGCTTACGCCTAATTCTCGGGATGACTTCGGGGTCTGGGAAATCGACGAGTTTGAGATTCCAAAGACTGGACCACACAGCACACATTCAGGCCCCAACTCATTGCAGCTGCACCTGTCCCGAGATCCTCCCTACCTCGCTCTCCAATGCCGGGAGATGGTCAAAATTCCAATCAGCGTCATGGCCGTTGGCAAGCTAAACCATTCGAATCTGCATCTTTGCCCGTATGTACAACCATCAATCGCCTCCCAAGCCCAAATCACGTACTACGCGTACAGAGTTCCTCTATTCTTCCCAACCAGGCCCCGGATCGTAAGTATTCGTCCAAGTGTCAAAGTACACATTGCACCAGTAGTCCGGTCCCGAGTCTCGGCAACCAAGAATCATTTCTGCCTTCACCAACACGGCAGAGTAATGCTCGCTCAACTTGCGTCTGAGTGAGGACTACATGCACATCGACTCTACAACATATATTGACTTATCTCCGGCCAATTAGCTCTGTACTAAGACCTGTGGAGAAAACACGTGGAGAATCCTGTTATGTGGGGGCAAAACAGGTATCAACGTCTAAATTCTGGCCGCCTTTATAGTTCCTTGTTGAGCGCACGTGACAGAAGATCTTCAGTATGAGAATCCCTCTTGTTACTATGTTCGAGAGATATTACAGCAAAAGCTAAGCTTTTATATGTTTGATAATAGAGTCGTCAAGATTTAGGGTTCCATACGTTCACATTTAGTTTTACCCCAGTGTGCCTGTCATAACGCTTGTTAGAATGCACTGCTCAGAGGCGGAAAGAGGACCCCTTGAGCACCCGTTTCCAGCGGTTGCTTGGGCGTTCCATAATCTTTGTCCGATCCTATACCAGTATCAGCGTACTGCCTCGCATGATCAGCCACGCCTAGCATGTCCAAAAGTTGTTTCATCTTGGACGGCATGTAAGGTTGCAGCAGAATCCCACAAATCCGCATTGACTCAGAACAAATAAAGATGACGCGATCAAGTAGCACTTGGTCTTCTGGTTTAGTGAGATCCCATGGGGCGCTAATTTGCATGAATGCATTTGTCTGTAAGGAGGGTCAGAATCGATACTTAAGAAGGAGCTTGTCAGGGCAGGTTCGTACTCGGAATATTGTAGTCATGATATATGCCAATGCTTCGCCTGGATCCGGTTTCTCCATGAGTTTGGAGACTTCTGTTGGCAGGATTTCAAGACGATAGCATAGAGGTCCTGACGCTTCGCCTGCCTTGTCAAGTTGTGCGATGGAGTCTTGGCAATTTTGCACAGCTCTTCTGACATTCCAACTTTTGCCACGGGTGACACGACTAACTAGATTCCCGAGTCCGCTCTGGAGGCCTTTCTTGTAGCGTTCAATGATGAAAGCATTATCATACATAGCATCGTCCTTGATGCCCCCTTCAAGAGCGAGATAGTATCGCATACAATCAACGCCGAAGCGATTGATTGCGAAGAATGGGTTGACTACCATCCCCGTAGATTTTGACATCTTTTCTCGGCCAAGCGTCCAGTGGGCGTGGGTCAGAATTTGTTTCGGTAGCGGCAGATTGAGAGCCATAAGGAACGCAGGCCAGTATATGCAGTGAAAGCGAACAATGTCTTTTCCAATGACATGACAATCTGCAGGCCATCCAGCAGCGCTTTCGTGGCCCGGAATCTGAAAAGGATAATTCGCTTTTGTAAGGTAATTAATTAACGCATCGAGCCAGACGTAGATGGTCTGGGACTCGTCGTCTGGGACAGGTATCCCCCATCTTAGTCTTTCCACAGGCCGAGATATCGAGAGATCTTGAAGTCCGGCTGTGACTTCCTGCACAACATTTTTCATCCTGACTTCTGGGACTATGAAACGTGGGTTCTTCGCGTAAAAGTCCAGCAGCTGCCCCTGAAATGCTGACATCCGGAAATGGTAATTGATCTCAGAAGTCCATTCTACTTCTTTCCCCGTCTCTTTTGAAGCCATGAATTTCCGTCCCGTGGCTGGATCCAGAGCCCATTGCACGGTAGATTCTGGGTAGAAAGTCTCATCACTGACCGAATACCATCCTTCATGTTTCTTAGCATATATCCAACCTCTTTCTTTCAGCATCAGCCAAAAATGTTGCACGGCGAAACGATGATCAGGCTCCGAAGTCCGTACGAAGTGATTCCAGTCCACCTGAATCTCCCTTGCCAGGGATTCGAATGGTTTGTAGCTCTCGTCGCAAAACGCTCGCACATCTTTTTCAGCTTTTGCGGCGGCTTGCTGGATCTTCATGCCATGTTCGTCCGTGCCAGTACATAATATCGCCCTTTTCCCTAGTAGAGCATGCCATCTTTTTAGGACATCGGTGAGGACCAAAGTATAGAGATGTCCCACATGGGGGGCTGCATGATTGTTAGACGTATCCTGGAAAGTACTCAATATAGATTGATTACCAGCATTAACGTAGAAGATAGGACTCGTGATATAGTATGGTTTCTCTGTCAACGGAGGCAGAGACGCTGAGTGCTGCCAGCGGATTTTGCTCCGAGCACGGCACTGGTGACACACCCATCCTCGAGATTGTCGTATTGAAGTAGCCTCCAGAGCATTGACGAGCCACGATCTCATGACATTTAGTAGGGGCATCTGTTGTAGACGCAGGACGGAAAAGACTCGATCCGCGCTACATGGCGGCTTCTTTCCGCACTTTCTCCGCCGAGGCGCCCCTTCGTCTCGGCCATCGAAGCCCATTGACTGGACGAAGACAAAGAGATGGGGTGGAGAACATCAATAAAGCTGATTTCCGGGAGATGCTTTCTATACGCTAAAAGTATGGCGACCTTGAGCGCAGATAGATGCCAACGTTGAAGATCCTGGACTGGAGGTCTGCTGCTTCGATACCCTCACTGTTTACCTTTCCAGCTTAGCTAGCTAGTAGCTCCATCGATACCTGATATTGTACCCTTGGATCCTCCACTGTTGAAATGAAGTCCTTTTACATGTCACATTCTCGAGGGAAACTCTACCGAGCAATCCCGAAAAGGTAGTCAAATCTTGTAACAAGAAGACACCATACCATACAGAACTAGGAATGTTAGCTCCTGAAGTATCATGATGTCACTGAGGATTAGCACGCGAGCCCCGAAGGAAGACTCTGGGTGTACTAATCACGGTCAGCGGTACTGTGATGTATGATTACAGAACCGCTAGCAACTCAGTTCCAACAGAGTTCAGTGAGAGTAATGTGCTGATCCCAATACCAGCTACAGAAGCTAAGGCTCACTAAAAGCCTGTCAAGAGTTGATTAATTTAGAGCCAAACTTTCCGGCATGCGTTTCGAGGTCGCTTAGAAAGGTCTGGTCGTGGGAACCGTGTGCTCACTATCGAAAAATTTCGTTCAGATCGAATAGATGGGCCAGGTCATTTCGACTCTAGGCCAAAGTGCGAAGATGTTGCGTATTCTTGCTCATTCATTGGCAGAGCCGACTTCCAAGAGCTTGGAATAGATGCCGCAGTAGCCTCAATTGGACGAACGGGACGATTTCATGTAATCGTGCAAGTGGCTTTTGATCTGATGTTGGACTGGTGCCCATGGATAACTGCGTCTTTGATTCACAACGCCCCTCGAAAGTTCGAATCAAGAGCTTCTCCCACTGCTCAACGATAGTGTCACCTCGTGCATCCTTCCATGATTGGTGTGCATGCAATGGCGGACCTACCGCTGCGATACTAGTACAGACTCCTTGCTCCCTACATTTAAGCTCTGGGCGACGGCCTCATATTCGCCCTAACACGCTCGAGGAGGTCCTCCCTCGTAGCTCTTCGGTCCGGAAACAGTCCTCTCTTCAGATAAAAAGACGTCAGTGCTAGCCAAGAGGATTCACAAGTCATATTCAAGTATGAAGAAGGGCGCTAACTCGTTCCAGCCACGACTTCAATTCCGAGTCTGCCCACATCGATGGATCTATTTTGTTCCCTTAGCATACCAAGAGAAATGCATCAGAGGGAAAGGAAAGGTGAGAATACCTCCTGTTGGATCTGCTGCCGGAAACATATCACCACCCCAGATTGACCATGCTGCTACTGCGGTGACCATGCCTGCGAAACCTATAACAATGTGAGCAGAGCAGGGAAGGATAAGCTGGGAATGAATAACGTACCGAGAAACGCGTTCTAAAAGAGTACATATATCAGAGTTTTGTACTAGAAGTTCGAGGTATGACAACTCACTCGAGAAGTCATTGCTCTATCTAGAGGCGTAGGCATCAAGAATGTAATGAGGGGTTCAATCTGTTAAAAAGACGCTTTGGTCTGATAGACAGCACTTGTTCGCTCGAAGCCGGGAGAGTTAGGTTGAACAACTGGCTAAACGGCAAAGGAGAACAACAAAGATGATCAGATATCTACAAATGGTTGCCTTGCAGCAAGATGGAGAGGCACTGAGCCACGTGGCGTCGATAGCCTTAGCGGCGGGCTCTTCCCGCGATACGCCTCGCTTAGAACACCCACCAAAATCCCTACTTCAAACGACCTTAACGAACGCGGCGCACCAAACAGCAATCGTTCCCTCAATTCCTCTCGCCCATCATGCCTCGCGAAGTCTCCGATATCAAGCAGTTCATCGAGATCTGCCGGAGAAAGGATGCCAAGTGTTCGCCCTCCAAGCCAGAATCACACTTCTTCCGAGGAATACATGGCTAACGACATTGATACCTAGCTGGCCACATCAAGCGCAACTCCCACAACCAGATCAAATTCAAAGTCCGATGTTCGCGATTTCTGTACACGCTAGTCCTGAAAGACTCGGAGAAGGCGGATAAGCTGAAGCAGAGTCTACCTCCTGGTACGTCCAATTCTCACCAAGATAACAGGCCACTGGTGAAGGGGTTATGCGATGGCACTTGGAACATAAGGTACCTGTGAGGAGCGGTGGCTGACTGGATCGCAAATCGTAGGCCTGACAATGACGGACGTACCTAAAAAGAATAAGAAGGGAAAGAGGGTTGCATGAGTGCGTGACAAATGGATCATTGAGGGAGTAGGTTGGAAGAACTGCATCTGCTAGCAGCGAGCATTCACGAGACTGTCACATGCAAATTGCACCCACTAAGATCAATATGATCGAGGACTATATCAGTCTCAGCAGGGACGAGGTGCAATATACAAACATTCATCGGCTTGTGATACGAATCGTGGCGCGTGGAGAGCACTTTAGAGCTCTCCTCTATTTTCAACCTCCCTACTCATAAGCCTCTACTTTGCCCTTCTGTTGTGAAGCTTTGGGATATGCCCATTCCGTGGAGTTGTGTCTTCTCGCGCCTGGATAATGAATCGTCGTCTCTAAAGGCGTTCTATTAGACGCTTGTCCCTCTAGCTTAGAGGGCACGATCCGTTGAGTTCGATTACGACTGACTGAATCGTATCATTTTGTCATTTCTCATTGAAGATCTCGAACTTTACGGACTCGATATCTAGAGTATCTGTGTCCAGCAAGATCAGTTCACCCGTCTCCTTGAATTTTGGCACGGCAATTAGCCGAACGCTTTGACCAGCTGTACCCTCAATGACAGTCGTCTCAAAGCCGGGCTGGCTCCCCACAAAGTAGACGTGCGGGCATTCTTCGATTACAAACTGGTCCTTGTCTTGGAACGGATAGCACCCTAAAAGGTGGTAGTCAGCAATTGTTTCACTGGAACTTTGGATATTCTTACACAGGGTATCAGGGGCAGTAGGTGCACCACATCTCCACCGCAATAGATTCTCAATCATATCCAGCCGTTCGTCACCTTCCACATATTTGAATATGTCATCGATCGGCTGGCCTCCATTCCCCATCATCCTCCATCCATCCACATCGCCTTCCCACGGATTCGTGACACTGTCAAACCAGCCTGGCTCTTCGGATCCTAACGTTGTCCCATAATTTCTACTCCGGGGGAACATTGCAGGGTGGATGGGTTGCTGGGGCAAAGACACATTGGCGGGATCGTCCTCTCCAGGAAGTAATGTGATCGGCATCGAAGGGAGTAGAGTTGCGAGAAACTCGTCAAAACGTTGGGTGGGAACCGGGTTGTACGTCGATGAATCGTAGCCGTACTTCTTGCCTGATTTTTTGCCATCCAGCTCGTCTCGAACTTGTAAGGGGGAGCCTTCCGAGATAGAGTTGCCGGCTATTATCAATCGTGATATCTTTCCCACTTCTTGTTGGGTTGATGGGCCGCATGCTTCCCCTAATAAAAATTCCATAAGGAGATCGAGGGTCAAAGTATCGCCCTCGTCGCCATTGATGCCCAGCCCACTGACTATAGCTATTTTGCCTCCTTTTTGCCGACCACTCTGTTGTCTGCTATTCGACTTCCCATTCCCATTCGCCAATGCTGCGTCTCCTTCGTCTCGTTCCCATCGCTGTGGTTGCCGAGGCAGATCCGGGACCTTCATGTCCACTACCTCGAAATCTCCATCCGCATTTTCTGTACCCATTACCGCGACGATGCATCCAGTCACTAACATCGATATCTGTAAAGGTGTACCAATCAAGCGTAGTCGACCTGATTCATCCTCCAGCATGGTCTGATCCTGGCCTGATGGCGAAACATATTTTTCGCGGGGTGGAGGTGCAGCAATCCAGTTCTAGAACGGAATGAGTTGATTGAACATACGACCAACAGTAGCTGGACACACGTCTTTTGAGATGTCATCAAGAATGTTCGGCTTCAACGGCATGTCCATGTATACTGTTCCAGCAACCCAACAAAGATCACCTTGCCGCACGTCGAGAACGCGATCAACGCGACGGACGCTTTCCCCTGCTATCTGATACACTGAGCATCCTGAGAATCATGCCCCATATGTCGTGAACGGAATCTGTTGTACCTCTAATTCTCCCCATGCCTCCTTCGCTATCTCTTCGACCGCAGGTTTGAGCATCGCCAACCGTAAGAAGTACATGTCGCCATACTGCTGCTGGTAATGTTTCTCGTCGCCCTTTGCTAGACTGAAGGAGTGCAGCGGGTTGTATGAGGAAGGCAGGCGCTGGATAGTAGGATAATGATCGTCCCTTGAATGCGGTCAGTAGTACATCTCGTCTCGAAGTCAGAGGACTTACGCAGGACTCCGGAGTAAATCATCACCAACGCCATCTGCCATTGTCGCCGTTGGTAGCATTCAATCTGAATGTGAATGCGCGCATAGACGTGACGCACATCGAGATAAAAATACGCGCTCGATTAGGACTAGTGGTATCTACTAGCGCTTTTTCCTTTGACTGGTGATCGTTTCTTCGCTACGTTTGTGTCCGAGCGAGATTGATTGCTGCAAAGGACAAGTAACTGTGTCCCTCATATCATGGAACGCGTCCAGA
>JAABUL010007861.1_pt1 | contig 11180 bp, 11 predicted proteins | sample 5559151 | NCBI WGS metagenome assembly JAABUL01 (sample SAMN10711876, study PRJNA513368) | rock metagenome | isolation source: Antarctica rocks | place: Antarctica: Victoria Land, Pudding Butte sud | reverse complement strand
AGCATCATCGGCGGCGGACTGCAGGGAGTTCTGCAGCAACCACAACAAAGCGACCGCAGCCAACGCCAACGCCACGGTCAACACCACCACCGCCGCCACAGCAGCCCGGACCCGCACACCCCAGCGCGCCGACACTCTCACCCCGCCGCGCACCGCCATGACCGATCATCCTGCCCCGAACAAATGCACACCAGGATGCGCCCGGTAAAGCGGCGCACCCTGGTGTGATCCCGACAGCTCAGTTACCGGCTTCGGTCGCCGCACCAGGCGCGTCGGGGCCGGTCTGGTCACCACTCTGACCGCCCTGCTGCACGTTCGGCCCGCTGTCTGCGGCACCGGCCGCTCCGGGAGCATCCGCGGTGTCCCCGGCCTCCGGGGTGTCCGTGGCACCCGCCACGTCCGGGGTGCTCTGGTCACCCTGCTGAACATTGGCACCAGCCGTCCCGGGCGCATCGGGGGTGTCACCCGGCGTCGGAGTGTCCACCGCCGAAGAACTGGGTGCAGGAGATGACGGGGTGGCCGCGTTCGCGACACCGGCGCCGATCCCGCCCAACGCCAAAACGCTGAACGCGCCAGCAGCAAGCTTCTTCTTCAAAGCCATGGGAAATTCCTTTCGCTCGGACCAACCGGCTGGCTGCTCCGACCAGCACACTGCCCCGGGGCACCTGTAAATCCGCTGAAAGACCCTGAGAAAAGCCCACCGAATCCGCCGCCCGAGTGGCGCTCGTGCGGTGCGTCGAAGCGCTGCGGTGGCCGCCGATTCACCTCAGGACATCTGGCGGGTCAGATCGGAGCGGGGTGAGCAGGGTGAATGTCGGCTGCTGTGGGTCGGCGAGGGTCACCCGGGCGCCTTCGGATTCGGCGAGGCTGCGGGCGAGGGCGAGGCCGATGCCGGTCCCGGCTGCGTCACGAGAGCGGCGGACGAAAAGCTCGTGTGTGTCCCGGGTGATGGGAGGGCCCTCGTTGGTGACGTCGATGGCAAGGACGTCCCCCGCGTCGCGGACGGTGATTGTGACGGCGCCATGGCCGTGCCGGCGTGCGTTGTCGATGAGCACCTCGAGGATGTGCAGCGCACTCGTCGGCGCCAGGCCGCTGGGCGGTAGTGGTGGGTGCTGCACGATCCGCAGCGGGCGACCCTCGGCGGCCAGGACCCCGTTCCAACGCGCACGAATCTGCTGCAGGAGTGGGTCGAGGTCCAGCGCGGTCGGGGCGCGGGGGATGTCCCTGGCCAGGGTGAGGAGGTCGGTGATGGTGGCCTGGAGGCGGTCGGCGGCGGCGAGTGCGTCCCGCATCGCCGGGCCTGGGTCGGCCGCCGGGTCGTCCAGTGCGGCCTCGAGTCCCAGACGTAGGCCGGTCAATGGCGTGCGGAGCTGATGGGAGACGTCCGCGGTAAAGGTGCGCTCGCGGTCGATGAGGGCGCCGAGCCGGTCGGCGGTGCGGTTCAGCGAGGCGTTCACGGAGTCGATCTCGGCGATACCCGCCGGGTGCGTGCGGACGCTGAAGTCGCCGGCCCCCAGACGTTCGGCGGCCAGGGTCAACGCGTCCAACGGACCAGTGAGGCGTCGTACCTGTCGGCGGGCGAGCAACCAGGCGGCGGCGACTGCGGCAGCGGCAAGCGTGCACATCGCCAACCATGCCTCCCCGATCCGTCGGTACACCTGCGCGTGGCCGGCAGTGACGAGTACGGCCCCGACGACGGTGTCGCCGTCGGATACCGGTACCGCGACGGCGAAGCGCCCGTTGATCTTCCCGGATGTGACGGTGCCCTGGGTGGCCCGGGCGAGCAGGGGTCCCGGTGTCGCGGGCCCCGTTCCAGTGAGGCGCAGACCGCTGCTGTCGTAGACGCTCACCTCGGTGTCAGCCTCCAGCGCACTCGCAGTCGCACGGTCGCGAGAGCGCATGAGGTCGCCAGAGGCAGCCAGGGCCACGGTGTCAGCGATGTGCTCGAGCTCGGTGTGCTCGTCGGCGACGAAGTACCGCGCGGCGGCGACGGCCAGTGGGATGCCGAACAGCGCTGTGGTGAGCACGGCGGCGAGCACCGTCAACCCGACGATCCGTCGTCGCATCGCGTCCGCTCCCGTCCTCGCTGAACTTCTTGCCCTCCGTTAACCCTTGCCGAACCCTCCCCTATCGCGGGCATGCCTACGGTCGCAACCATGACGAAACTGCAGCGCACGGTCCGGATAAGCGCCGCTTGCGTGGCCGCGCTCGCCCTGCTCAGCGCGTGCAGCAGCGGCACATCTCAATCATCAGCCCCTGCGCCTGGAGCAAGTGGAACCCAGAACCCGAATGCCATCGAGACCAACCCGGCAGGCGACATCCCCGACACCCAGGCGTTTGTCGCCTACACCCCGCCGGACAAGACCTACACCGTGCAAGTCCCGTCGGGGTGGGCGCGCACCGGGTCAGGTACAGAGGTGACCTTCACCGACAAGTACAACAGCATCCGCGTGGCGACGATGCCGAGCCCCAGTGCTCCGACCGTCAACTCCGCGCAAACCAGCACAGTGCCGACGATCCAGTCCAGCGCCCAGGGGTACAAGCCCGGCAAGGTGTCCACCGTCGCGCGCACGGCAGGGCAGGCGGTCCTGATCACCTACGAAGCCCTCTCGGCGCCGAACCCGGTCACCGGAAAAGTCGCCGTCGAAGCGGTTGAGCGGTACGAGTTCTGGAAGGGCGGCACCCTCGCAGTGCTGATGTTGTCTGCGCCCGCCGGCTCAGACAACGTGGACCCGTGGCGCAAGGTCACCGACTCCTTCGGCTGGCAAGGATGAGTACCCCCGTCGACGCCCCCGACCGGGTACATCCGGACGCAAACGACTCCGCTGCCGCGTTGGACGCGCATTCCTTGTATCGCTTCTTCCGCGCGGGCGACGAGGAAACCTTGGCGCTGCAGGGAGTCTCCTTGCGGATGATGGCTGGTGAGCTCATCGTGGTCGTCGGGCCCTCCGGCTCGGGAAAGTCCACGCTGCTGGCGTGCTTGGCCGGAATCGACGAACCCGACGGCGGCACCGTCCGCGTCGCCGGAGCGCGGCTGAGCCACCAGCCCGAGGCTGTGCGCGCCCGCTTGCGCGCACAGCACATCGGATTGCTGTTTCAGAGCGCCAATTTGCTGCAGCATCTGACCGTCACGCAGAACGTCCGGCTCGCGCAGAGCCTCACCACACCGACACAACGGCCCACGATCGACGCATTGTTGGGCACCCTCGGCTTGCGTGCCCGCGCGGGCGCTTACCCCAGCCAGTTGTCCGGGGGCGAGCTGGCCCGCGCGGGACTGGCCGTCGCACTGGCCAACGACCCGGCAGTGCTGCTGGCCGATGAGCCGACCGGTGAGCTGGACCTCGCCACCGAGGCCGGCGTGCTCGACCTGCTGCGCGAACGGGCCGGCAGCGGAGTCGCGATCCTCGTCGCCAGCCACAGCCCAGCCGTGGCCGCGTCGGCCGATCGGGTCGTCACGATGTCCGACGGAAGGATCACCGGATGAGTACGGCTGCAGCACAGGATGAAGCCCCGATGGTCGTGTGCCAGGAGGTGGCGTGCACCTTCGGTAGCGGAACAGCTGCCGTCGTCGCCGTCCATGGCGTCAGTGCGACCGTGACGCCCAGCACCCGCGTCGCGCTCACCGGTCCGTCCGGGTCGGGCAAGTCGACGTTGCTGCACCTGATGGCCGGCCTGGAAACGCCTACCGCGGGCACCGTGTCCTGGCCCGGGCTCGGTGGTCACCCGCTCGCCGTACCGGGGCGCATCGGGGTCGTGTTCCAGGGTCCGAGCCTGCTCCCCGCCCTCGACGTCGTCGAGAACGTCGCGTTGCCGCTGCTGTTGGCCGACACCGCCGAGGACGAGGCCACGACCCGGGCCGTGGCCGCCCTCGATCTGCTCGCGATCGGCGACCTCGCCCGCAAGCTGCCGGAGCAGCTCTCCGGTGGACAGGCCCAACGCGTCGCGGTGGCCCGCGCGCTGGCTGCCCGCCCCGCGCTGATCCTCGCGGACGAACCGACCGGCCAGCTCGACCACGAGGCGGCCACACTCGTCATCGACGTGTTGCTGCACGCCACCACGGCCCTCGACGCGGCGCTGGTCGTGTCCACCCACGACCCGCTGATCGCCCAACGCCTCCCCATCCAATGGGCCATGCGGGACGGCACGCTCAGCTCCGCCACCATGACGGGTGCGCAGCGATGACGGGGACCTGGCTCGGCGGCCTCCTGCGCCGACGCCCGGTGCGACTGCTGGCGGCCGCCGTCGGCGTGGCGGTGGCCGTGGCGCTGCTCGCCTCGCTCGGATCCTTCCTCGCCCACTCCAAGGCCACGATGACCGACCGGGCCGTGCGCGGCGTCGCCGTCGACTGGCAGGTCCAGGTTCAGCCGGGCACCGATCCGGCCACCATCAACCAGATCACGAACGCCGGCCCCGGCGTGCGATCGACCGCCACCGTCAACTTCGCCCAGACCACAGGGCTCACCGCCAAGACCGGCGGCAGCACCCAGTCCACCGGTCCCGGTGTGGTCCTCGGAATTACCGCCGACTACCAAGCCCTGTTCCCCACCGAGATCCGCCCCCTCGCCGGCGCCGCCGGTGGGGTGTTGCTGGCCCAGCAGACCGCGGCGAACCTGCACGCCGCACCCGGTGACGTCATCACCATCGGGTCCGCCGGAGCGCCCCCCGCGCAGGTCACCGTCGCCGGCGTCGTCGACCTTCCCCACGCCGACTCGCTCTTCCAGAAGGTCGGCGCCCCTGTTGGTGCCCAGCGCACCGCTCCACCGGACAATGTGGTCCTGCTCCCCCAGCCGCAGTGGCACAGCGTCTTCGGCTCCCTTGCGGCGGCTCGCCCCGACCAGGTGAGCACGCAGATTCATGTTCTCCGCGACCACAGGCTGCCGCAAGACCCGGCCGCGGCATACACCGTCGTCACCGCCGCCGCGCACAACCTCGAAGCCCGCAGTGCCGGCGGCGCTGTGGTCGGCGACAACCTCGGTGCCGCCCTCGGGGCTGCCCGTCAGGACGCGGCATACGCCCAGGTCCTGTTCCTGTTCCTGGGACTGCCCGGAGCGATCCTGGCTGCGCTGCTCACGGCGACGATCGCCGCGGCCGGGGCCGCCCGTCGCCGCGGCGAGCAGTCACTGCTGCGGGCCCGTGGCGCATCGACGCGTCAGCTGATCCGCCTGGCCGGTATGGAAGCTGCGCTCATCGGCGTCGGCGGAGCCGTCCTGGGACTCGCCGCCGCCGCTGTGGTGGGCGAGCTGGCGTTCGGGACCCCCCGCTTCGGTACCACCACGGCCATCGCGATCGGCTGGGCCGCCGTAGCCGCCGCCATCGGTCTGGCCATCGCCGCGGCCGCCGTGCTCGTCCCCGCCCGGCGTGATCTCCGCGAGTCCACTGTGGCCGCCGGACGGGCCACGGTCGGCGCCCTGCACTACCCGCGGTGGGCCAGGTACGGACTTGACGCGATCCTGCTGATCATCGCGGGCCTGGTCTTCTCCGCCACCAGCCGCAACGGCTACCAGCTCGTCTTCGCCCCCGAGGGCGTCCCGACGATCTCGGTGTCCTACTGGGCGTTCGCCGGTCCGGCGTTGGTGTGGCTCGGCGCCGGGCTGTTGGTCTGGCGTCTCGCCGACCTGCTCCTCGGGAGGGGACGCCACCTCATCGCCCGCGTGCTGCACCCGGCGAACGGTGCGCTGTCGGGCAGCATCGCCTCGAGCATGGCCCGGCAACGCCGCCCTCTCGTCCGGGCCATCGTGCTGCTCGCCCTAGCACTGGCCTTCGCGGCCTCGACCGCGACGTTCAACGCCACCTACGGCCAGCAGGCCGAAGCCGACGCGCAGCTCACCAACGGTGCCGACGTCACCGTCACCCCGGCGCCAGGTGTGAACGTGCCTCCCGCGACTGCGCAGAAGCTGGCGGCCGTCCCCGGGGTGCAGGCGGTGGAACCCATCCAGCACCGCTTCGCCTACATCGGGACCGACCTGCAAGACCTGTACGGGGTGCGCCCGAGCACCATCACCAACGCGACCGCCCTGCAGAACACCTACTTCCAGGGCGGAACCGCGAACGGACTGATGCACACCCTCGCCACCCAACCCGACTCCATCCTGGTATCGGCGGAGACGGTGAAGGACTACCAGCTGCATGTGGGTGACCCGGTGACCCTGCGGTTGCCCGACGCCCAAACCCACCAACCGCGGGCAGTGACCTTCCGCTACGTCGGGGTGGTAAGCGAGTTTCCCACCGCACCGAAGGACAGCTTTTTCGTCGCGAACTCCTCCTACGTCGCGCAACAGACCGGCAGCGACACCGTCGGCGCGTTCCTGGTCAACACCGGTGGGCAGCACAGCGCGGCCGTGGCGCAGCAGATCCAGACACTGCTGGGCACCTCGGCGACCGTCACCGACATCAACAGCGTCCGCAAGAGCGTGGGTTCCAGCCTGACCGCGGTGGATCTGGCCGGGCTCACCCGCGTCGAGCTGTCTTTTGCCCTGGTGCTCGCCGCAGCGGCCGGTGGGCTGGTGTTCGCACTCGGGTTGTCCGAGCGTCGGCGCACCTTTGCGATCGTGAGCGCCCTCGGTGCAAAGCCTCGACACCTACGTCGGATGATCTTCAGCGAAGCCGGGGTGCTCATCGTCGTCGGAGCGCTGACCGGCGCGCTGCTGGGCTGGGTCCTCGCGGAAATGCTCGTCAAGGTGCTCACCGGGGTGTTCGACCCGCCCCCCTCGGTGATCGCCATCCCGTGGCTCTACCTCACCACGGTCGGCGTCATCACGATCGGTGCGGTGGCCGCGGTGAGCGCGGCGGCAGCCCGCATCGCCCGGCGTCCGGCGATCAGCGTGCTGCGCGAGCTGTGACCCCCTCCCACGGCTCGCGCAGCGCTGCGGGTCAGCCACGTTCGAGGCGGTAGCCCCGGCCGCGCAGCGTGGCGATCTCCGGAGCCCGGCCACCGCATTCCTGAGCGGCCGCAGCCAGCTTGCGACGGAGCGCCGACACATGGACATCGAGGGTCTTTGTCGATCCGAACCAGTTCTCGTCCCACACGTCGGCCATCAACGCTTCCCGGCTGACCGCTGTCCCCGGCTCGGCGGCCAGCCGGGCGATGAGGTCGAACTCCTTGGCGCGCATCACCAGCTCCCTACCGTCCAGGTAGGCTCGCCGGGCCGCCGTGTCCACCTCCAGACCCCCCACCCGCAGCACCGTGCCGGCACCGGCCGCGCCTCGTCGGAGGTGCGCGCGGATCCGGGCGAGCAGCTCGGCGAGGCGAAACGGCTTCGTAAGGTAGTCGTCGGCGCCGGCCTCCAGCCCCACGACGACCTCAATCTCCTCGTCGCGTGCGGTGAGGATGACCAGGACACAGTTGGGCTGGGCCGACCGCACCCGCCGACACACCTCGACGCCGTCGATGTCGGGCAGCCCGAGGTCGATCAGGGCGAGATCGAAGACCTCATCGGATGCGGTCTGCACCGCTTCGGCGCCGGTCTGTGCCCAGTGCACGGTGTAGCTGTGGGCCGCCAGCGCGGCGTGCAGGGCGCGGCCGATCGTGACGTCGTCCTCGATGACGAGCAACCGGGCCATCAGGTGACTCTAGGTCCTCGGCTACGCAGCGCCGCCGCGGTCAGTGGGCACCCGCCTGCCACTGTGCCCAGCTCTGGGCCCAGTCGCCGTAGGTGTCCCACACCGGCAGGGGTGGACCGGCCGGAGTGAGTGACGGTCACGACGTCGCCGAGACCGAAGTGGTCGTAGAACCATTGCGCGTTGGCTGGGGAGAGGTTGACGCAGCCGTGCGAGAAGTTGCTGTGGCCCTGTTGGGCGTTCGACCAGGGTGCGGCGTGCACGAACCCGCCGTCGTTGGAGATCCGCGCATCGAGCTTCACGGTTTCCTTGTAGTAGCCGAGTTGCCCCTGGCACACACCGTAGGTACAGGAGTCCATGACGATCGAGGGTTGTTTGCTGGACACGACGTGGATACCGCTGTGCGTCGGGGTGGCGGGGGCACCGAGGGAGATCGGCATCGTTGTCACGAGTGCCCCGTTGTGCCGGATCTCCATCTGCTTGCTCGCGCCGTCGGCAGTGGCGATCCAGGAGTCGTGCACGTGATAGGTCGCCGTGTGATCCTCCGCCCCGTAAACCCCACCACCGAGGTTCAGCCCGTACACCTTCGCGCTGACGGCGACGGTAGTGCCCGGTGTCCAGAACTGGCGCGGCCGGTAGTGCATCGTCGTGGCGTCGATCTAGTACCAGGCTCCTGCCTGCGGGGGACTGCTCGTGACGTGCAAGTGCGCCCGGACCTGCACCTTGTTCGTCACGGGACGGGTGAACCGGAACACGATCGGCTGGCCGACACCGATACCGCCCCGGGCCACCGTGGCCGGTGCGGGAATCAGACTCGCACACGCCTGCGCGGCCGGGGTGATCGTGGTGATTGCCGCGGTCGCCGACCCGGTGGTGCCCGCGGTGTTCTGGGTGGCGGTGCTGATGGCGTCGTGCGCGCCGTAACCCAGTGCTTCGCTGGAGCCCCACCGCCGGCGATCGGCGAAGAAGCTACCGGTCACGGCACCGCGGCTCACCGTGTTGGTCACGTCCACGCGGGTCAACGTCCCCCGTGGGAGGTGACGACGATGGGGGTGGTTGGTTCGATGGGTGCGCTACCGGTCGGGGTGACCGTGACCGACGGCGATGAGACAGCCGCTGGTGTGACGCCGAGAGCGCCACCCGGGTGCCCCGAGGTGGTCGCCGCACCGGCCGCGGCCCCGCACGCGGTCAGCGCGAGCCCCCCGACCACCGCCAGTACCGGGAGGAATATCCACCGGCGTCCTCTGCGGTGCACGCGTGGACTTGGCATGGTCTGGGGCTCCTTCGGTGCGGCGTGGCTAACGGTTCAGCGGGTATGCAGGGTGACGAAGTCGCGGGCGGAGGTGGTGTTGTACCGGTCCGGGGAGCGCTTCATCGTGGGCAGCAGATTCACCGCTTGCGGCTGGGTCGGGTCGGCGGTGGGGTGATAGTCGATGAACGAGGTCCAGTCCGGGTTGATGTCCAGCTGCATGGCCCGCACAGCGCCGGAGCGCTGCAACAGGCTCGCCAGGGTGTGCGCGGACAACCGAGGCCCGATGACCGAGACGAGGCCACCGGATGCGGTCACCCCGATGCCGGAGCGCCACACGTACTTCTTGGAGCCGATGGTCGAGCCCCACGTCTGCTGTGTGTCGGCATTGATCCCGGGCACCACCTGCCCGTGGTCCACCAGCAACGTCAGGTTCTGCCGGACCGCCGCCACGTTCGGGCTCATCGTGACACCGCGGCCCCACTGCCCGACGGTCATGGTGCCATCGGTGTAAAACACCATCGACGCCGCACCGCCCACCAACGGTTTCGCGTAACGACCGCCCTCATAGAAGCCGCCGTGCGCGTCGGCCAGCTTGAACCCCGAGTTGAATGCCGCGAGCAACCCGGCCCGCTGGCTCGGCGGGATGAACGAGGGCACCTTCCACCCGGTGCCCCCGGGCTGGGATGCCCCGGGATGCAGCTGCGCGCGGACCAGGTGCGGGTCGAACCAGGTAGCCGCCGCGGTGTAGGAGGTGTGGGTGGCATCAGGACGCAGAAAGGTCTGCGCCATCGCGGGGAAACCGTGCACCGTGGCGGTCACCTTCCATTGCCCTTCCCCGGGCAGCGACGGTTGGGCCGGGGTGCTGATAGGGGCGGGCAAGGTGGCTCCGGCGGGTGGCGGTGGTGGTGGGCTCCGGTGGTGCAGCGGCGAGCCCGCCGCCGGGGCACCCCCAACCTTCGGGGGCTGATAGGTCAACTGCTCAGCCCAGGTGACCAACGGGCTCATCCCGTTGTTCCGTGCCCACTCCGCGATCCGCGCTGTGGTGCCCTGAGTACCCGGGGCGGTCAACGCCGAGGCGACCGATGCGCCGACCGTCCCGAGAAACACCAGCTCCACCACCAGCAACGCCCACCACACCCGGCGCAACAGCCGGCGCCGACGGGGTGACCCCCGACGCGGCGGTCGGGGCGGCGATGGATGCCCGCTGCCCACGGACGACCCCGTATGCGGCGCTCGCACCGTCGTCATCTGGTCACGCCCCGCGGCAAGCGAGCCGGTATGCCCGCGGTGATCATCGTGTCGGTCAGCGTCTTCACGAGCTGGCCGGCACTCCCGGGTCGGGCAGCGAACAACCCGCTCCGAGCCGGCTCACAGCTACATCGGCACGTGGACATGCACTCACCATGCATAGGCTTCGCTGTGACTACGCTGAACGTGCCAGGTTCGGCCCTTGCCAGGCGCCGACCGCAACCCAGACCACTGACGCCTGCCGATTGGTACTCACCCGCGGCCGTGCTCCCACACCTTTCGCAACCTCGTCTGAAGAGGCCCAGTCATGACGTTTTGAGACGGTGGCGGGCAGGCCAGCGTCGACGTCAGATAACCCTCGATTACCGACACTCCTCGCGTGCTGAACCGTGCGCAGGTGATCAGTGTCGACAACTCGCGTCGGGAAACAACGTCGAGTAACCTGACCGCCGAATTATTGTCGACGGCTGCTGGTCGGGTACGCGCGGGTCTCCACCTCCGAGCAGAACCCAACCACCAAACCGATGCCCTGCGACGGGCCGGGTGAACACCATCCATTCCAATGGGGTGGCAACCGGGATGACGCCCAAGCACGCCCGCTCCACCGAAATGCTGCCGTTCATGACCCAGCACGCGCACACGCTTGCCGCTGGTGAGCGGGGGCCGGCGGTGCAGCGGGGTCGCATCGGGTGCTGACGGTGGTGTGGCTGGTGTCAGGGGAGCTCGTTTCGATATGCCACGGTCCCCCACCGGTCTGTAGCGTTTGTCACATTGCCCGGGTCGGGCACAGCGACCCAGCCCCTCACCTCTGGAGTTTACGTGCGCCGAATAACCACGCTTGTTGCCTGCGCTGCCCTCACTGGTGCGGGCCTGCTCAGCGTCGCGGCACCCGCCGTCGCGAATACCACCCCGCCGACGGCCGCGGCAGCGTCAATCAAAACCTCGCCCGACGTGGCGCTTGGCGACAGCTACTCCTCCGCCGCCGGGGTCAACCCACAGGTCGTCGGGTCCCCACCGACCTGCAGCCGCTCCCAGCTGAACTACGCCCACGACATCGCGGCGAGCACGCATCCGGCAGCGTTCACCGACGTGACGTGCAGTGGCGCCAAGACCTCCGACTTCT
>JAABUL010007860.1_pt1 | contig 11181 bp, 11 predicted proteins | sample 5559151 | NCBI WGS metagenome assembly JAABUL01 (sample SAMN10711876, study PRJNA513368) | rock metagenome | isolation source: Antarctica rocks | place: Antarctica: Victoria Land, Pudding Butte sud | reverse complement strand
GTCTTCACGTCGGGGATGCTGCAGCATGTCGACCTGCAGGTAATTCCCTACCTGGTCGTTCATGTGTTTTCTGGCGGCGGCCGCATTTAAACGACTGTACGGGCGGTTCGTTGCCCACAACTGCCCACAAACGGGCAGTCGACGAAACCACCCGATTGATGATCATGCCCTTGACCTGCGCTTTTGTCGTAGCGGGGGCAGGATTTGAACCTGCGACCTCTGGGTTATGAGTAACTCGCCTAGACAAGTAGCACAGGCGCGCCTACGCTGCAAACGCGCAGGTCAGAGCCGCTGAACATCCTGCCCGGTGACGGCAGGTGTCGTCCGGTGGTGCAGGGTCCGCCCACAAAGCGCCCACAAGGAAGAGGCGACCACCATGCCATGAGTGGAGAAGCGCCCGGGTCGCACCGGCAGCAGCAGCCGCTACATCGCCGTCTACCGCGACCCCGCCGGCCGCAAGCGCTCCGCTGGCACCTTCTCCTCCCGCCGGGCCGCCGAACGCGCCGCCCACCAGGTCGACGAGAAGGTGCTCGACCGCAGCTGGGTCGACCCGCACCACAGCAAGATCACCTTCCGCCGGTACGTTGAAGAGCAGTGGTGGCCCAGCCGACACCCGGAGGTCAGCACCCGGGCGGCCTCCGCTCCTACGTCGACGGCCACTTCCTGCCCTACTTCGGCGACATGCCCCTGTTCACGATCTTCCCCACCACCTTCCGGGCCTGGGTTATCGCCGCCATCGCCGGCGCGCCGTCACAGACCGCCTCCTGCCGGCCACGCGCCGGGCGTAGAAGGCTCCCGATTCCGCGACGAGACCCGAGAGGCGGGGGTCAGTGAGACGGACAAGCCCGAACATCACGGTGACTCAGCCTAGGGAGGAGCAACCGACGTGACCGCCACGGCACGCCGGCCCGGGTCCGCACCGACGACTCGGTGTGCGGTCGCCGGCTCAATCCGGGTACCATGCGCGCTCATGCCGCTGACACGTCGAGCGCCTGCGGCCGTCCCTAGCCTCGTAGGCATAGCGCCGCGGCTAGAGTTCGCGATCGACAAGGCGGTGTGGGGATGGATCAGGCAGCGACATACCAGGCCAGCAGCGTGACGTTGACCAGTGCGGTTATGGCGGGACCGACGGTCTTGAGACGGTCGTAAGTCCAAAGTCGAACTACGGCATCGCCAGCTTGGACTGATAGCCGCCACGGTGTCAGGTAGCGCTTCGTACCGCGTGGCGCACGTAGATCACACCATTGCCGAACCGTCGATGGTCCAGCAGGTCGAGGTCGAGTCGTACGCCCCGGGGCAGCGCCGGCTTGCCGCCGCCCACCAGCACCGGGCACAGGAGCAGCACGCACTCGTCGACCAGCCCGTGCCGGAACGCCTCCGCCGCGAGGGCCGCGCCGCCGATGCTCAGGTCCGAGCTGGACGTCTCCTTGAGCTGTCGTACCGCCTCGGGCTCGAACTGCCGCTCGATTCTCGTACGCGCCGTCGATACCTCTTCCAGCGTCGAGGAGTAGACGACTTTGTCGGCGTCGCGCCAGACCTCGGCGTACTCGCGGACGACCGCCGGCTCGGTCGTCAACCAGTCGTCGCTCTCCCAGACGCGCATCGTCTCGTACATGCGGCGGCCGTAGAGCGACATGCCGATGTGCCGCTCATGGTCGTTCCAGAACGCGTGCACCTCGTCGTCAGGCACGGACCAGTCGAAGGAGCCGGTCTCGTCCTCGAGGTAGCCGTCGAGCGAGGTGTTGGCAGCGTAGATCAGCTTGCCCATGGGTGCCTCCGTCCGGACAGGGGGCTACAGCCTGCAGCGTCACGGCGGCACCGGCAAGAGCATCGACGGTGAGATCCCCTAGCCGGCCGCCGTAGAGGGGAGGTCGGGGTCAACGCCGATCGAGGGAGGGTCCATGGGCCCGTATTCGCTCAAATCGAAAGACGCGCTGCTCGGCTCGGACACGGTCACCGCTGCGGTCGTCGGCCCATGCTCCGGGCCGCCGCGGGCGCCCGCACATGCCGCTGAGGGCGCGTCTGCACCCCGGATCAACGCGGCGCACAATGTGCTCGGGTAAGGAACGCGCCCCCTGGGTCCGGGGGCAACAAGTGGCCCCTTGGCCACGACCAGGTCCGGTTCGTAGCGGCAGGGATGTTCTCACGCGCCGAATCTTGCGACCGCTGCACAGCTGGCATTACCCCTCGGATCGTGGCCTGCTGCGACAGTCGTCGCTGCGCGGCACTCACCGCACGCAATCTGGGTGAGACCTCGAAGGCACCGTCCCCGCGCAGCAGGGAACTAGAAGCAGCGCACGGTCGGGGCGATTGAGACACCATGGAGGCGACCCCCACGCGCGCATATTTAGTGTCTTGGCGCTCCAGAGAGGTAGGTCTCTAGCACAGAAATGCTAGTTAAGTTCTCAGTAGCCAGCTGGGTCGGATCGTCGTCGAGCAGGACAAGGTCGGCTAGCTTGCCCGGCCGCAGCGAGCCCACCTGGTGTTCGCGATGCAGCGCGTGGGCTGCGTTGATGGTGTGTGCGTGGAGTGCTTGCTCGACACTGATTCGCAGGGACTCCGGTCCGAGCGCTTTACCTCGTGCAGTGACTCGGGTGGCCGCTGCCATCACGGCCTCCAGCGGGTTGGGGTCTGCGACGGGTGCGTCGCTGGACAGGGTCACGGGCACGCCGGCGGCCGCGAACTCGCCTAGTGGGTTGAATCGCTGGCCGACCTCCTCGCCTACAGCGCTGAGCACTCCCTCGCCCCAGTTGTAGTGGTGCTGGCTCTGGCTCACCGGGTAAACATTTAGTGCCGCCATCTGGTTGATCTGAGCGGTTGTTGGCAGGCCGCAGTGTTCGATGCGGTGGCGTACATCCGTGCGTGGGTGGCGCTGCTGCGCCTGGGCCACGGCGTCCAGGACGAGTTGGATTGCCGTGGGGGATTGGGCGTGCGTGCAGATCTGCAGTCCGGCGGCGTGTGCTCGTTGGATGATGTCGATGTACTCGGCGGGCTCGTGATAGAGCACACCGTGGCGGCAGGGGTCGGCGGCGTAGCCTTCGGGAAAATACGCTGTCCATCCGCCGAGCGTCCCGTCGGCATAGCACTTGAGGCCTGCGAAGCGGAACTGATCATCACCTAACGGACTGGTCAACCCTAGGTCCAGCAACTCGTCGAACAGGCTGGAGATCACGTAACCATTGACCCGGACGCGTAGCGCGTCCTCGGCTCGGGCGGCGAGGTAGGTCTCCATCTCCCGGCGCGACACTTGGGCGTCTCCTACGGTGGTGACGCCGACTGCGAGGAAACGTTGCTCCGCCCGTCGCAGGTGAGCGCGCATCGTCGTGGCCGGTTCGTCGATGTGGAAGTTTGGGCCGTGCCGCCCCACCTTGACTCCGTGCGGTCCAGTCAGTCGGTCGCACGCGGCGTCCCAAAGAGCACCCGTCGGTTCACCGTCGCGATCCCGGTCGATCTGGCCGCCGGCCGGGTCAGGGGTGTCTCGGGTGATGCCGTACTTGGCCAGGGTAAAGCTATTGACTACGCCACCGTGGCCACTTGCGTTCATGACATACACCTCCCGGTCCGTCGCGACCAGGTCGAGGTCGTATCGGGTCGGATGGCGAGCCTCAGCAAGGTTGCGGTGTTCATAGCCGAACGCGCGCACTGGCGCTCCAGCTTCAATGTGCGCAGCAGCGGCAGTCATCCGGGTCACAATGTCGGCAATGCTTTTGACCTGACTCGGTGAGACAGAAGCCCAACCCAACATCTGGCCGAACATGACAGGGTGACAATGGGGGTCTACGAAACCGGGTAGCAGAGCCCGTCCGTCCAGGTCGACGCGGTTCGCGGGTGCTGAAGTGGCTCGGCCTAATGCGTCCAGGCAGTAAGCCTCGCTTCCGACGGCAACGATCCGCTCGCCGAGCACCGCCACGGCTTCGGCACGAGGCTGATCCCGGTCCATGGTCAAGATAGGTCCGCCCGCAAACAGCGTTGGCGTTGTCACGGGTGACCTCCTTGTGTTGACACTGCCGGTGATCCCGGTTCGGTGACCACGATGACGCTAGGTCGATCGTCCATATTCAAGCCGTCCTCCATGGCTAGGGCGAGCTCGTGCGGTGTGGTGACGCGCACGGCGTACGCACCGAAGCCGGCACAGATCGCTCGGAGATCGAAAGCACTCGTCTCAGTCCCCACCCTGGGGGCGCCGGCGCGGTCAAAGCTGTCGCGGATCTCGCCGTAGCCATGGTTGTCCCACAAGACCAGCGTCAGCTGCTGTGCCAGGTCCGCTGCAGTCGCCAGCTCCGTCAGCGTGAATAGCGCCCCCCCGTCTCCGGCCAGGGCAATGACCGGCCTGTACGGTGCGGCCACTCGTGCGCCTATCGCCATCGGCAATGCGGTGCCCAAGGTGCCTAGGCCGTACGGAGCCAGCCACGAGAACGGCTTCGACCACGGCAGGTAGTGGTGCGCGCTGTATGCCAGCTGGGTCGAGTCCACCGCCATGACCGCCTCGGCCGGAATGTGGGCCGCAAGGACGTCGAGCCACGGGCGGTGGGACTCGGTCTGATCGGTCCACCGGACACCGTCCCGCGCAGCCCAGGCACGGGCGACTCCTGATCGTTCCGTTGCCACGTCACCGAGCAGTTGGAGAAGTTGTCGGCACGCCGCAGCGGCGTCGGCGGCAATCCCAATGGTCGCCGGCACCGGTTCATTCAGTTGGGCGGGATCGATGTCGACCCGGACCAATGATCCATCGATCTGCACGCGTGCGCCGGTGTACAGCACGTCGGTGTCTGAGAACTCGGTGCCGATCGCAAGCACCACGTCAGCGGTGCGGAGGAGCTCGTGTGCGCCCGCGAAGGGAAGCAGGGAGCCGACCGAGAGAGGGTGAGCCGCCGGGAGCAGGCCGCGAGCGTTACCGGTGGTTACGACCGATGCGTCCAAGTGTTCGGCAAGACGGCGGACCATCTCTGCGGCACCGACTGCCCCGCCGCCCGCCATGATGACCGGCGTGGAGGCGCCGGCTAGGAGGCTGGCAGCCGTTGCAAGTTCCGCGGTCCCAGCAGCGGGGGCCGCGACGTGCGAGCGGTCGAGGCGCTGCAGGCGGCTGACGTCGCGATCGAGAACGTCTACCGGCACGGCCAGGTGAACGGGTCGAGGTCGACTGCTTCGCCAACCGGCGTAGGCATCGGCGACGATTTCGCTGAACTGGTCCGGGTCGGTCACCGTCGCGCTGATGGAGCAAAGCGAGGACAGCGTCCCCGATTGGTCCGGGATGTCGTGCAGCGTGCCACGTCCGCGCCCCAGATCCCCCGTCGCGGTGGTTGACGCGATCACCAGCATGGCGACGGAGTCGTGCCACGCCTGAGCAATCGGGGTCATTGCGTTAAGCACTCCCGGCCCAGTTACGAGATAGCACACACCGGGGGTCCGGTGGACGCGGCTGTAGGCGTCCGCCATGAACCCGGCGCCCTGTTCGTGCCTCGGTACGACGGCGCGAATGCCAAGGTCGCCAATGTCTCGGTAGAGCTCGATGGTGTGGACGCCCGGGATCCCAAAGACGGTTTCGACCTCGTAGTCGCGGAGCAGGGTGGAGATCGCGCGTCCAAACTTCATCGGTGCCCTTCGGCTGGCTCGTTGACCGGAGACAGTGGCCGTCCGGTAGTCGCCCACTGCACGACATTGCGGGCCTGGACGTCGATGTAGGCGCGTGCCGATGCCTGGGACAGGTAACCGACGTGCGGGGTGAGCCACACCTTTGGGTGGCGGAGCAGTGCGTCCTCGGGGTCGGGCGGTTCTTGCTCCAAGACGTCCAATCCTGCACCGGCCAGGTGACCTGCGTTCAATGCCGCGAGCAGCGCAGCAGAATCCACTAAAGCGCCGCGCGACACGTTGACCAGAAAGGCGTCTTGAGGCATCGCCGCCAGCACCGAGGCGTTCACCAGGTGGGTGGTCTCCGGAGTCAGCGGCAAGTGCAGCGACAGCACGTTCGAAGTCTGCACGACCTCGTCAAACGAGGCTGAGCGAACGCCGTCCGGCCAGCTTCGTACATTCGGGTCATAGGCGACGATGTCAGCAACGGAACCGTTGGCCAGCCGTGCCAGCGCCGCTCCGATCCGCCCCATACCAATCAGTCCGAGCCGCACGGTGGAGAGACGGCGCGGTGCTGGCTCGGGTCGCAGGTTCCACTCAGTCGCCAGATCCAGCCGGTGGTAGAAGGCGAGCCCTCGGAGCAGGGTCAGCGCCAGCATCCAGGCGTGCGCAGCCACGTCCTCGGTGGCGGCGTCGACGACATTGGTAACCCAAACGCCGGCCCTTGTAGCGGCGGGCACGTCCACCATGTCCGTTCCCGCTGACAACAGTGCGATAACCCGGAGTGCGGGAAGCGCGGCGATGGTCTCTGCGGACAGACGTGTATAGCCGTTGAGTATGGCCACGCACCCTGCGGCGTCCTGGGTGACCTGTTCTGTAGGCGAGAGTCGTCGGACCTCAAAGCCGGCGGCGCCCAACGCGGCAATGCCCGGGGCCGGATCTAGGTCCTCGACGTCGGTGTAGACGGCCAGCGGCTGGTCAGCCGTCATGAGCGCACGTGCTCGAGGAATTGACGGGTGCGTGCGTGCTGCGGCCTGCCGAAGAAGTCCTCTGGTCGGCCCTGCTCCACAATGAGGCCGTCGTCGAACATGACGACCTCACCGGCTACTCGCTTGGCGAAGCCCACCTCATGGGTGACGATGACCATGGTCATGCCTTCCTCGGCAAGGCGTTCCATGACTCGCAGCACCTCGCCCACCAGCTCTGGGTCCAGGGCGGACGTGGGTTCGTCGAAGAGCATGACTTTGGGCTTCATGACCAACGCGCGGGCGATCGCGACCCGCTGTTGCTGACCACCGGACAGCTCCGAAGGGAACTGGGAAGCGCGGTTGCTGAGTCCCACGTGAGCGAGCATCTCCACCGCCTGATCGTGGGCCTCCTTCTTGGAAAGACCTTGCACCGCGGTGAGTCCCACCATGACGTTGCCGGTCGCGTTCAGGTGGGGGAACAGGTTAAATCGCTGGAACACCATGCCGATGTCTCGACGCTGCTGCGCCAGGTGTTTCTCGCGCGTGGGCTTGCCTTGGGCTCCGATTCCGATGCGCCGCCCGGCGAGGATGATCTCACCGTCGTCGGCATTCTCCAGCAGCGCCATCAGCCGCAACATGGTGCTCTTGCCTGAACCCGAGGGCCCGAGGACTGCCTTGACTTGGCCGGCGGCAACACGGAGGTCGACGCCTTTGAGGATCTCCCGCTGCCCGTACTTCTTACGCAGGTTGCGGACCTCGAGGAGCGGCTCGGCCGCCGCTGGGGCGCCGCTCGCCTCCGTCATGCCCCGGCTCCGACCCGCCCAGCCAGGGCGGGTCCGACGGTTCTCGCACCGTCTGGGTCGGCGGCGATGCCCTTGGACAGCCACCGGTAGCGCCTTTCGAGCCGTGATTGGAAGAACATCACCACTGACACGATCACCAAGTAGTACATCGCGGCCGCGGAGTAGTACTCGGCGTACCGGAACGTGACAGAAACTTGGTTCCCGGCCTTAGTCAGCAGCTCGCTAAGTGCGATGACGCTGGCCAGGCTGGTGTACTTGATCATGCCGATGAACTCGTTCCCGGTCGCTGGGATGGCGACCCGGATGGCTTGAGGGAGGACGACCTTGCTCATTACCTTGGCAGGTGTCATGCCCAGCGCCCGAGCGGCCAGGCCTTGCCCCTCGTCCACGCTGAGCAGCGCGGCACGAATGATCTCAGCCATGTACGCCGCTTCTACGATGGCAAGCCCGACGACGGCAGCAACAAACGATGACAGGTAGTTGCGCAGCACGGGGATCAGCTGGGGGACCGCGAAGTAGACCATGAACAGCACTAGTAGCGTCGGCAGGGCGCGGAAGAACCACACATACGTCCATCCCGCGGCCCGGACCCCCAGGAGGTGGGATCGGCGTAGTAGCGCCACGATGAAGCCGAGGACGACCGCGCCTGCCTGTGCGACGAAAGCCGCTTCGATTGCGGTGATGGCGCCGTGCAGGAACTCCGGTGAGGTCAGTGCCTTGAGAAACTCGTGCGTGTCAAAGTCCACTGGCTCGACCCCTCCCATAGTTGTCGAGACTCGCGGCTCCGGCGGGCGCCGCATTGTTCAGAAACGCCGCATGAGTTGGCTTCAACTGGTGGCCAGCTTCGCCGGGTCTAGTCCGTAGGTCTTAGCAATGCTTGCGAGTTTGCCGTTCTTGAGCAGGGCCGTGATCGCCGTCTTAGTTGCGGCCGAAACAGGGCTGCCCTTATCGGTGAAGACGCCGAATACTGTGGACGTATTGAAGATGTTGGGGACGACTACGAGCTTGCCGCTGCTCTTCTTCACTATGCCCGGCAGGGCGACGTCGGTCTCGATGAGTGCATCAGCCTTGCCACCGGTCACCGCCGCGACGGTCGGGGCAGTCTGTGGGTACGCCTGGACAGTGATGGGCATCTTTCCTGCTTTCTTTAGCTCATCACTGAGCGCCCTAATGATCTTCTCATTCGTGCCCCCGGCCTGCACCGCCACCGTCTTGCCGGCGAGGTCGGCTTTGGTCTTGATCTGGCCCGTCTCGGCAGCGTTGATTATCAGGCCAGGACCGGTCTTCAGCACGCCGGCGGCGTCGGCCACCTTCAGGCGGTCGGGGCTGATGTACAGCCCCGACCACATGACGTCACACCGCTTGGCTTTCAACGCCGGGACCAGGCCCTGGAACGCCGTGTTGACCAGCGTCGTCTTTACCCCCCAGTAGTCGCCGAGAGCCCGAGCCCCGTCGGCGTCAAAGCCGACAGTCTTGCCGTTTTGCACATACTCCAGCGGCGGGTACTCAGGGTCGATGCAGACCGCCAAGGTTCCGCTGTTGTGCAGCCCTACGGGTGCACTAGCCGTTGCGGAGCTGCCGGTGCCGCCGCTCGCACTCTTGGGGGTGTGGCTTGCGCCGGCGCCGGCCTTGGTGCCACCGCATGCCGTGACGGTCAGGGCCACTGCAAACGCGGTCAGCGCGTAGGCGCCCCTGTTGCGGTTCGTCATGCTTCCTCCACAGACCAACTGAGGCGCCTGCCGTCAAGCACCGGATGCGCAACCTTAAAGAGTCGCTTCGAGACGCACAAGCACTTCCTTCGTTCCCTGTGGGCTCCGACTGCCGATTCGCATCGTGTCTGGTCCCGAACCGGCTGACAAGCTCGCCATGCGGGCTCCGCGCCGACAGAATGGATGGCACCAGTGCACAAAAGAGCTGCATCACGAAAGAGTCACGGAGTGGAGCATGGACGACATAGACATAGCCTTGGCGTCGGCGCTTCAAAGCGACGGTCGAGCCACACTCAAGGCCCTGAGCGCCGCTGTCAGGTTGTCTCGCGCGGCGACCGCCGCCCGCGTCCATCGGTTACTGGCGACGGGCACGCTACGAATCACCGGCGTGGTGCATCCCTTCGTGCTGGGCCATCGGGAACTGGCACACGTCTCCGTCGATGTCGATGGACCGGTGGCTCCGGTCGCTCGCGCGATCGCCGCGATGGCGTCATCGCCGTTCGTGTCCATGGTGACGGGGCGGTACGGCGTCGTCGCGGAGCTCCGGGTTGCCGATCGGGGCACCCTAACCCGCACGATTCGGGATATCCGCTCGGTTCCCGGCGTGGCGGGGGTCGACACCCTCAGCTACGTCGACGTCGTCCGCGACGTCATGGGCCCCACCGGAACCCCGACCGTGGCGCCGGACCTCACCGATCTGCAACTCCTTCACCGATTGCAACAAGATGGTCGAAGCTCCTTCGCCGCCTTGGGGGCATTCGTCGGGATGTCTCCCGGCGCCGCCAGGATGCGCGTGCGCCGCCTCATTGACGGCGGCGTAGTACACGTCGGAGCACTGTTACGCCGATCGACCCAGGACCGCCAGAGTGCACTGGGAATCGGTATCCGGGTACGTGGGGATGACCGGCACATCGTCGACACCCTGCAGACGGTTGGGACGGTCGAATTCACCGCGCGTACCTTGGGCCGCTTCGATATCGTCCTCACCGTCAGAGGCGCATATCCGACCGACCTCCGCGAAACCGTAGACCGTGTTCGGTCCATCGCCGATGTTGTCAGTACGGAGACCTGGATGCACCTTCAGGTGCTCAAGGAGACCTACGAGTCGAAGCAGCCGATCCCTCCCACGGCAGAACCTGATCATGCGTAGCAAACTTCACTAAGGCAATCCATCGGATCCTGCAGCCAGTGCCCAGGCCCCACAACCGACGTCTCCAACCGCGGCCCCGAATCCACGCAGCATCCTTCAGCCCACGCGGCCGGGTCAATGGCTCCTCGGGAAGGTAGCCAGACCCCGTGCCGGCTTCGCAGGCATGTGCCGGTCGTCCCGAGCTCAAGCAGGCCACGCCGTCTATAGAAATGAGCAGCGAAGCCGCCAAGGCCTTCACGAGTGCGCTCCCGGTTCGGATCACGTGCATATCAAGCGTGAGTGGACGTCAGAGCTGGCTATCGTTCGGTTGCGTCACCGGCATTGCCGCGGGCGACAACCTCCAACTGGGAGGGAAGTGTCTGAGGCACAGTGACTCTGTGCACATGTTGAGCTTGTGCCGCGGCTCACGGACGGTGTCGTCGTGTTGGAATCGCATCGCCTTGGGCGGCTGCAGAAGTCACGGACCGCCGACATGCGCGACGTCAGAGCTGGCTACCCAGCGGCTCTGCTGGCGGGACAGGATGATGTTTAACGGCGCTTATGGGTGACGGCTTGGGAGGTGGCGGTGATGTGCGGCGCCGGACTGGCGGGGGCTGCCACGCCCTTTCCATCGCCCACAGAGGGCGGGTTGATGCCATGCCATTTGCTAGCGCTCGACCAAGAATCACGACATCCTGTCAATTGCCCCGGCTTGCGAAGAAGCTGGATTGACCGCCAGTTCGCCAGTGATATGGGGCGGCGGCTGGCTCCCGGCACTGTCCGGCCGACCTCCAAGTGGTACCCCATCCACGCGCTCCCTCCAGGCGGAAGGATCGCTGGAGTCGTCGGAGGCCCCTATCGCATCGGGTACGGGCGTCTGGCCGGCCGGGACGGCGGTCGAGTCCACGGTGGTGGTGTGTGAGGCGGTCACCACATAATCCGGTGGTTGCAGGTTAGGGCATGGGCGCCTCGATGAGGTCGGTGATGGTGATGACGTCGCCGCA
>JAABUL010007859.1_pt1 | contig 11181 bp, 7 predicted proteins | sample 5559151 | NCBI WGS metagenome assembly JAABUL01 (sample SAMN10711876, study PRJNA513368) | rock metagenome | isolation source: Antarctica rocks | place: Antarctica: Victoria Land, Pudding Butte sud | reverse complement strand
TTATAATAATAAGGAAATTATTTGATATAATAATATATAAGATATAAGATATAAGTATCTATTTTTAATATAAAAAAATTATAAATAATTAAAGAGAAGATTTAATAAGAGAATAAAATCCTCTATACTAACTTAAATATAATAAAGGGGAGATAGCTAATAAATAGATATATATTTAAAAAGACCTACTCTTTATTTATAATAAATATTATATTATTAATAATAATAAATAAGTTAATTGAAAAGGATATAATAAAGGTAAGAAAGATAAAATTTTTAAAATAATATAAATAAAGGACTAGATTAATATAATATTTTAAATTTTAATTATATAAATATATAAATATATATATTATAATTATCCTAATAATATATAATATACTAATTATAATTAGGATTATAATATAATAAAATATAAAGTAAAGGTTATAAGTACCCCTTAAAGGTATATTATATATAAATAATAAGGCTACTCCTCTTAATCTAATAAATACCTAATAAGAATTAAAGAGAAGTAATATACTAAATAATAAATTATAAATAAGACCCTATTTTATAAAATTAAATAGGAGTAGATAATAATAATAATAAATATTAAGAGATTTATAACTATAAGAATAAAGAAAAAGAGGAAAGTTATAATTAATTGAAAAATATATAATATACTTAATAATAGGAAGTAGTTAAGATTATAAAGACTTAAGTATAAGTTAAGGAAACTACCTATCTTTAAAAGACTCCTAATAAAGGAGCTAGGTTAAAAGATATTAGAAGTTGAAATAAATAATAATAAAAAGTTATTAAATGATATTAATAAGCTATTTATAAAGGTAATAATAAATAGTCTTATTTACCTTACTAAGATAAATAAGTATATTATCCTTAAAAAGATAAATATATAAGAGGAAAGTAATAATATCTAAAGCTAAGATATTTAATATATTAATTTTAAAAATATTATAATATAATATTAAGGATAATATAGGTATAATAAAAACCTTATTAATAGATTAAATTATTTAAATTATTTAAAATCTTAAAAATTTAAGAATTATATTATAATATTAGGAATTACTTATTATATAATCTTAATTCTAAGGCGTTCTTTCTAATATATAAGGTAAAATAAGGTATATAAATATATTTTTATATTAATAAAAGACTTTAAATAAACAATTAAGATATAAAATTCCTTATAAAGGATATTAATACTTTAAAGTTCTAGCTTTATACTTAAAAGAATAAAGAATACCTTATATATTATTAATTATATAATATATATAACTTAAGCCTATTATTAATAATAAATAAGAGCCTATTAAATTTCTTAATAATAAGAGAAGAGGTTAATTATCTTAGGAAATATATTATAATAAAAGATTTTAACTTTTATTATTTTAATTTAAATAATATAAGATATCTCTTATATTACTTTAAAGTAAATTAACTAGTAAGAATTATATTTAATAATAAAATAAATTTAATATTATTAAATAAGATAATTATATAAAGGATAAGAGGATTTAAAAGTATAATTAATTTAATTTCTATTATACTTAGGCTTCTTAATATAATATAAGCTTATTAAGTATATATTAAATTATAATTTAACTTTAATTACCTCCTTATATATATTAAACTTAAATTAAGGATAAAAGAATAATAATATATACTTAAAAGATTATAGAAAATAGTAGACTTAAGAGAAATTAAAAATAAGGTTTAAATATTAAATTAAAAGCTAGGTCTTAAGCTATTAAAAATTATAAATTAAATAAATAATTACCTTTTATAATTATAATAGGACTTAAAGGGGATAATAAAAGAAATAATCCCTTAAATAAAAATAAAGAATAAAGGGAAAACCTTTTAAAACTCTAAATATTAACTTTTTATAAAGAATATTATAAAGAATATAAAGGTATTTTAATAAAATAAGGATATTATTATAAAGGAAGCTAAGAATATAATTATTAAGGAAAGAAATAAGATATTATAAATAAAAAAGATAATTAATTTTAAAAGGAAGATTTATAATATTATTAAATTATAGAAGGGAATAATAGCTTATTATTATAACTCCTTCCTAAATTCCCTCCTTTAATAAGGGGTAATAAAGATAGGATAGTTATAACTTTTTAAGAAAAAATAAAGGTCTTAAAAATAATATTCTTCTTATCCTCCTTATAAATTAACTTAAATAATATTAAAGATATAAAATACCTATTACTTATAAGTCCTAATAATAGGATAATATATAAAGAAGTTTAATAAGCTATTTATAAATTAAAATAAGATAAGGCCTTAAAGATAAATAAAATCTTAAATAAATTTTTTAAGTTAATAATTAATAAGCTCTTTAAGAAGCTTATTTATTTATTTAATATATACTTCTCCTTTAAGTATTATCTAAGAGAATTTAAGAAAACTAATATAATTATCTTAAAGAAATTAAAGAAGGAGGATTATATAATACTTAAAATATATTATTTAATAATATTATTAAATATCTTTAATAAGGCCTTAAAGCTAATAATAATAATATAATTTAATAATTATATTAAAAGTTATAAACTCCTCCTATTAAAGTAAATAAAGATATAAAGGAAGACATTAATTAAAATAATATTAAAAATTATAATAAAAATAATATATATAATATAAGATTATAATAAGATTAATATAATTACCTTTATTTTATTAAATATTATAAGGGCTTTTAATAACATCTTTTATTAAAGACTTATTTATAATCTTAAAAGAAAGAGGATTCCTTATTATATTATAAATTAAATAAAAAGCTTCTTAAAAGAAAAGTTCTTATTTATTATTATTAAGAGAAAATAAAGTAAAATAAAATTAATAAAGATAGGAATTTCTTAGAAATTATTATTTTCTCTTATTTTCTTTTTATTCTTTAACGCGCCTTTTATTAAAGAGTATATAATAGTTAGATTATAATTATAAGTTAAAGGATTTATTAATAATATCTACTTACTAATATATAAGAAAATTATAAAGAGAAATTATAAAACTTTAAAATTAATATATAAGATTTACCTTAAATAGGCTTTAATATATAAAGTAAGCTTTACTCTTTAAAAGTATAAATTAGTTTATTTTACTTATTACCTCTATTACTTTAATATAAGTATAATAATTAACTTAAAGTATATAATAATTAAATTATAAATAGAGATTTAATTCTTAAGGTTATATATTAATAATAAATTATAATAGGACTTATACTTAAAGAGGATATAAATAAAACTTATTATTTAAAATCTTATCCTTTTTATAATATTAATATTAATATAAAAAGCTATTCTTAATAAGATTAAGAGGATATATAATATAATAATAAGACTAGTAATAACTTATATATTTATTATATAATATATGTTATAAGGCCTAAGGGAAATAAAGAAGATATATATAAAAAAAATTAAAGTTATTTAAAATAAATACTTAAAATATATACATCTGCAATTCGGGAACCCCCGCCCTGGCGGCCCTGGAGGCCCGTGGGGGTATACATAGGCCCGGGGGGTTATCAGGCTAGCCCTAGTAGGAAATCAATATATTTTAGCGCGGTATTATAAACTTATACTATTTTTCTATATTATATTAAAATTATAGCTAGAAATAACTAAGACTGGACTAGCTGTAATTCACTAAAAACTACGCCTTAAAAAAAAGTAGGGCTTAACTTCTCTTAAGGCGTAGTTTTTAGAAAATTACAGCTAGTCTAGTCTTAGTTTATTCTAGCTGTAGTTTTGATATAGTATAGAAAAATCGTATAAGTTTATAATACCGCGCTAAGATATACTAATTTCCTACTAGGGCTAGCCTGATAACCCCCTAGGCCTATGTATGCCCCTACGGGCCTCTAGGGCCGCTAGGGCGGGGGTCTCCGAATTGCTAATGTATTAAGAGTGTATAAAGCTATCCTAATATAAGTATTAAAGATGAAAGTAAGGAAAGTCCTTATATAATTAATATTAAATTACTTAATTCTTTATTAATATATATTAAAAGGGATTTACTTAATAATAGTAATAGGGAATAAATATATCTAAAGGAAGCTAAGAGCTAGGAGGAAGAGGAAAAGAAAGGTAATAAAGTCTCTTATAAAGGAAAAGGATAAATAGGCTTTATATTCTATATACCTAGATAATTAAAATATAATTATAATTAGGAAAATAGCCTAATATCTTTAAAAAATTAAAAAGATAATATATTATTAATAAAAGTCCTCCTAAGATATAATATAAAGCGGATATTAAATAAGATTAAGAATTAAGGATTATCCTCCTACCTAGTTTAAGGATTTATAAATTAGTAGGAGGACCTTTTATAAAGGCCTTTAAAAAGCTAAAAGCTCCGTCCTTATATAAATAAAAATAGGGAAGATAGAATTAACTATCTTCTTACATTAATATAAAGTCCCTAGCTTTATATTTATAAGCTATAAATATAATTAGTAAAAGTAAGATATAAAGTATATTTTTATTAATTATCCTAAGTATTATAACTACTATTAAGAGTTAATAGATATTATAAGTATATTAGATACTTATAAGATACTTATAAGTATAAAGAGGATAAAGTAAATAATAAATTAAATAATTTAAATTAAGATATTAAGTTAATTTTTACTTATTATAATATAATTTTATTAAGGCTAGGTTAAAGTATAAGTCTTTATTACTAAAGTAATATTATTATTATAATATATAATCTAGTTTTAGGAAGCTAGGATAATAAGATAATAAATATAAGTATCTAATATAAAAAGCTAAATATAATATAAAGAGAAAAGAATTAATAGTTTAAAAAGAGGTAAGAATAATAAGGGTTTTTACCTAGACTTATATAAGATATAAGCTATAATTTCCTATATAAGTTAGCTATTATAATAATAATTATAATATACTTATAAGCCCTTATAATTATCTTTTAATAGTTTAGATAAATATAAGTATAAATTATTAATTAAAAAGGATAATATTTTATAAAGTTAAGAAAAAAATTAAATTTTTTAAATTTAATATATTTACTTTTATTTAATATATTTACTTATATTCATAATATTTATTATATTCATAATATTTATTATATTCATAATATTTATTATATTCATAATATTTATTATATTCATAATATTTATTACATTTATTATATTTATTATATTTATTATATTTATTATATTTATTATATTTATTATATTTCTTATATTTCTTATATTCATTATATTTCTTAAAATCTTTAAAGATCTTTTATTATAATAAATATTATAAACTTATATATATATACCTTAATTAAGAGTTTAAAATTATAAATTATTTAAACTTTAATTTAAAATTCTTAAATTCTAGCCTTAATAGGATACTTTAATAAAATGTTAAGGCTAAGGCTACTACGCTCCTAGAAGCCTTAGTTAAGCTTAGTTCTAGTTACTATTCAAGTATACTAGGACTATTATCTAGCCTAAATAAAGGTTATTTTAAGGATAGAAGAATATTTTTTATAATCCTTATAAGAGTCTATTAGGAATATCTAAAATCTATAATAATACTTATAAAAGGTACTTTAAGATATTATATTAATACCTTAGTATTAGGAAATCTTATTATACTAAAATCTATTAAGATAACTTTTAAATTTCAAAATCTTTTAAGTAAAGGATCTTATTAAGATTTAGCGCTAATAACTAAGTAGTATTATACTATTTTAGGATCTATAATATATTATAGGATACTAGGAGTATAAGATACTTAGAGGTACCTAAAATATATAGTATTATCTAAGATATATATCTAGGTACTTTATATATATACTTAATAAGATATATATAATACCTCTACGTAAATTTTAGCTAAATTATCTAAATCTAATATTAGAAAATAGAAAGTATAGATATATATAAAAATATCTTAATCTTAAAAGAAAGACTTAGCGCTTCCTATACTTTATTAATATAGAAATCTTATAATAAGATTCTTTAACTTAAGAGACTCTTAGGAGGAATTCTAGGATATAAGATTTAAATAATTAGGAGACTATATAATTATAAGCTACTAATAGGAAATAATTAAATTATAAGAATATTCTAATATATAACGTCTTTCTTATATTAGATACTACTCATATCCTTATTGATTACAAAGGCTACTAGGAGTCTTACGAAAACCCCCATGCGCCCTTAAAGTACAATATCGTCAAAGGGCAGAAAATCAGGCCTTCCAATCAATTCGTTCCGCCAATCACAGAACGTCCACGGCCCATTCCCTGCTGACATAAGCTTTGCTCCGCCTCCCGCAATCCACAATCTCAACACCTGCGTTAGACACTCCAACACCTACATCCATTCCATCCAACACACTGTCATACCATCAATAAGTGCTTCACTTACTAGAGGCCCCTCCACCAAGCCTACAGCCAAAGTCAAGTGTATGTGCTTTCCTCCATCGTCCAGTCAAGGCGCGCAGTAGAATAGCTTGGGGGCGTTCTTGAGTTGAGCTCAGCTGACACCGTCTTCAGTTCATACACAGCGCCTCACATCACTATGGCAAGCCAAGGCTACTACAATCAGGGCCCGCAATATCCTCAGCAAAGGTATGTGACTCTTCCCACGACTCAAGAGATGCTACGCCGATGGGACAGAGGCCGCTGTGTGGCGCGCCGAGGTTTGGCGCAGCATGTCGGCCTGCGCCTGGGAGAAACATTGAAGCACTTTGGCTCACAGAGGAACTTGAGGCTGACTTATGTGCTGCAGCTACGGTGGCTACCCTCCTCAACAGCAAGGCTACCCGCCTCAGCAATACGGTGGCTATAATCAAGGTCCCCCGGTACGTTCTCTCTACCTCATCTCGAACCTTCGTCGAGCCTCAGCGTCGATCGAGGCACTGCGAGCAGATGCGATAGGAGACATTATAGACCAAAGGACTGACATGAGGGGGATTTACAGATGCAATACCAGCAAGGCCCACCTCAGCAAGTAGTCGTGAAGCAGAAGAAAGACCGCGGATGTTTGGGAGCCTGGTGAGCCACAAGACCGCCCCGATATCGTTCACCTTTTCACGTTCAAGTTCACGACCAAGCTCGCAGAATTGAGCCTGCTATACGTCGCCTCAACGCGCCCTAGTCTTGACGAAGGGATCTTAAACAAATGCTGACACCTCTCATCAACAGTCTCGCAGCCCTCTGCTGTTGTTTCGTCGCCGAAGAAGGCTGCGAATGCTGCGCCGACTGCTGTGAGTGTTGCGCGGATTGCTGCTAAGCATCTTCGTTGCACCAACGCATCAAACAGTGATGTAACGCTGGACACGTCACCTAAATCGAAGTGATCAACAAGACTGAACATGGGCAAAGAGCATGCGTGCAGCGGTGTTTAGAGCGCTGGATGTCGAATTTCAGAGGACCCTTGACATGAATGGGGAACGCTCTAGCGATATAATTATGCCGTCATCTCCCCTTTCCCTCCCCACACTACCATTGTTTCAATGATGCTGGGAGCTGGTTTGGGTTTACGGCCTTGTACATTTGCACCCGGAAGCACTTTGTCTTTTACTCCCCCTAGGTTAACCACTCAGATCAAGCAAGCAAATTCACGAAAGTCTACACTCAGGGCAATTGCAACGTATTTGACTTAAGACTAGACACAATCCGCCATGATGGATCACGCTGCTAACGTCCACTAACGTACCATGTGGCTTTCTCCCAGCATTCCACCCAGGAGGCGTTATGAGTATGTATCAAGCATGGAACGTTCGTCAGAAGCCAATGTCGCACGAAAGAAACCCTGGACCAGGTCAACCACACGACCATCTCCACAGTAGCGATGCCAACTATCCTTTTCACGTCCGGAGCGCAAATCTCGATGTCCCTACAGTCAAATTCCAGCTTCGAACGCTTCCCACTGTTGATGCAATGTCGTCTTTGAGCGCTAGCCTTTGCACATTGTTCCACGAGCGCATATTGTACTCGATGTACCTCTCCATCATCCCAAAACGCGATCTTGTAACATCTGCACCGTTCACTGCACAGACTACCATGATCGGACTAGGCGCGAGGAAGCTGCTCTTAGGCATTCTCTGTCTCCACGGGGACATCGTCATACGAACCTATCCTGCTGGGATTCGCCACTAGACTTGACACGCTCTTTCTTCAATGTCGATTCCGTCGAGCCTAGCTGGGGTAGGAGCTTGGCTAGCTGCTAGTTGACACAATAGCTTTACTCTTCCCGTTGTGGCAAGCGTATAGATGGTCCTCATCGAAACGATCTCTACGTCCGGCATGATGGTGAGGCTTTCACACCGGACAAGTGCCAAATTGTTGATAATCCAAGATCAGATCTTCGCTGGAAAGAATTCGCCATTAGCAATAAAGAGTCTTCTGAGCGGTGGGGGTCGTACGCACCAGCAGGATGATATTCTTCAAGTATCGATCAGGATTGTAAATCGCCCAACGGTAGCGGCCACGCCATCTATGCCCCGTCGCATACATCCTCAAATAGAGCGTGTTGTTTTACTTCGACTCTATCCCCAGTCTTGTTGGATGAAGGTGGTCCCAGAAGGCCTACTCACCGCAACGGCAACGATCAAAGCTCCCCATCCCAAGCTCCGCTTTCAAAAAGATAGCGAAGAAGCCCGCGGTGAGGTGCGCTATGAGCACGAAGGACTGCTCGAATTCAATGCGGGCCCCCAGCGAATATCACTTGCGACCGGCTACAGATCGACGACGCCGCGCAGGTCCGTAACATGACACCCTGCGCCCGCGGAGCATTCCTAGCGATGTTTGTGATCTATACATCCATTCACAGGCGGGTGGTTACCGAGCTCTTCTACAACCGGTCTCGTAGCCCTGAAATCTCCGAACCTCAAGCTCCTTGGGTCTGTACCATTTATTCCCTGCCCTATATGAGCTTTGAAAAGCTGAGGAAAATTGCATGGGTTCGAGAAGTGAGTGAGAGCTGGTATCGAGAGCTCTTCAATAGGTACGTCGAGGTTTTGAAGCGCTCAATTCTCACGATGCGGGCGATTGCGAATGATTAGGTTCTGACCTAGGTGGAATGGATGAAGAGCCAAAGGGTGAGGGTTTGGGGGCTGAGTCTGACATTCGTACATGGGCTGGAAAGGTCGATGGGTGGCTTGCGGTGAGAGTCAACTGACATTGGTATTCTTCTAGATCCAGGTTTCTCTGCCCAAAAACATCGGGCATTGGCAAGGAGCGTTGACGAGGCTGCGTGCTTGGGGGATGAGAGAGAGTGAGGTGGAATGAGGCATCACTTTCAGTATGCTAGCGATTGCGTAAGGTTAAAGCCATGGCGAACTTGATGAGATGGCTCGCTGGATAGGAGGCAGGATTTCAGGGAGCGAAGAGAGGGGGTGTGATATTTCCTTGCGAACTTTGGCTTCAAGGACGTGAGACGGACGGTCAATTGGCGCGCCGTATAATGATGCGACGTCCTATCAAGAACGCTGAGGTGAACGCGGTGGAGTTGATCATGTTCGTGCCTTGTCTACTGCATGCGCAGCTAGCGCTGAGTAGGTGGGGAGACATGCAATATAGGATAACGCTATCCAATAACGGGCTCAGCCAAATATGGTATATCATCAGATTCTCTCCGAGGCCTATGATCGTGGAAAAGGAAACACTCATTTGTCATGACTTTCAGTAGATTTTCGTCAGCAGCGTGAGAAGATATTCTAAAATTCACCTTATGCAAAAACACAGAGAAAGTGGCCAATGTATGACCAATATCAGAGTCCCTGTACGATTATATCGCAATGCAAATTTCCAAACACGTGATATCGGGAAGCCTTTCTTCCGTCTCCGTCTCAAAGAGCTGCAAGAACAGACCCTGTCGCAACATCGTTTCCATGAGCTCGCTCTCTTTCGTCCACTCCCTGCCATCAGGCAAAGCCAGCGGCCTCGAGGTATTCATGGTTGCGCTTCCCAATTTGCTCCAAAAATCTCATGAGAAGACAACAACGGCGATCTGGAATTCAAACAAGCTGTTGCGTTCGTTGGTGGTTTGCAAAGGATGATCGTGAGTACTGTTATCGCCTCTGCCCTCGCATAGACCACATCCTGGTCAACGATCCGAAGTGTATGAACCAGCTTGGCATTTAATGAGTCTCTTTTTGCCCGCTTCGCTCCTGGTATCTTTAATTTTGAAGCCTGGCATCTCGAAATCGCAGATCGCCATGATAAAGTGGCCAAGCCAGGAGGAAGAGAGATTATTATATAAATGGGGTCGCTATCACCTTCCCCAATTCCCTAAGTCGCTATTGCCTTGATGTCTTTAGGCATGCTAGAGCTCTTAGCCAGGAAAATCTAAAGTCAATACGTCAAACTTGATAGAGAGCCCTTGGCGACGTCGCTCACGGGCTATCGATACTTGATCAAAAGTCGCGGAGTAGTCGTCTATAAAGTCCGGTGAGTCTCTTGTCCTCTTCCAGGGCACCCCAATCATCTAGCCGCTCTTCGTCCCAGAACACATAGCCCCAGCTTCTTAACTCTCTTGTCTCAGGTCTGAAATGCCATGTTTCGTCCCTGTAATCATTCGACCATGTCCAGGCGGCGTTTGGATCTGCCATCGAGGTCCTCATTGATTCCCTGCAGCTCGGCCTCGTCGATTGGATTCCCATAATTGTCAGCGATGCCTAAGAAGCCTGGGGGCTCTCTAGCAAGAGCACCAGACAAGAAGCAATCTACAACACGGACGTTTTTTCGCAGCATGAGGAAACTTTCTTCTGAAGCTTTGCTGATTTTGTTGAAGAAACACAGCCCAAGAGACAAGTATTGCTCTTGGCAGGCCTTGATGTTGTAGTCTGGCCAACAATATCAGCCCTGGCTTAGCGCACTTGAGTCTGCAGTCCCAATTCCTTACTCCAAGTCTCCAGGTCGGTCCCAGATTAGGCATCCAGATATAGCCAACGCACGACCTTTCGGTAGCATTGCTTCTGAAGCTCAGGCTCGCATTGTTGGATCAGAGCTTTGTAATGTCGTATGATGTAGTCCCGCGTACAAGCTATTTCCTCGACTTTCCAAGCTTTGAACAGGGCCAGAAAGAGAAAACTTTTAGTATGCAAATGTACAAAACTTCTATCTGGCTGCTCCAGACCCGACGCCATGTGGCCATCTCCTCTTGTCCGCGCATCAGCTATGGAGAAT
>JAABUL010007857.1_pt1 | contig 11182 bp, 12 predicted proteins | sample 5559151 | NCBI WGS metagenome assembly JAABUL01 (sample SAMN10711876, study PRJNA513368) | rock metagenome | isolation source: Antarctica rocks | place: Antarctica: Victoria Land, Pudding Butte sud | reverse complement strand
AAGACCAATGGGAAGTCCGTGGATCGTGCCACATTGAATCCACGCCTCGTTGAACCCTACACGGCCTGCGGACGCAGCCGGAGCCGATATTAGTCTACTTCGAGTTGATTACACAGCAAGGTACATACCTTAGTAGACTCGAGCTACCCTGACAAAATCAAGACATCTTGTGACCAAAGCAAAAATTGCCCGTGAAAATCCTGCACGTCTGAGCGCATACTGTACGATAGCTTGCGGGGAAAGGAATCGATGGTGTGCATTTACTAATGTCGATGGAAATGTCGAGAACATCCTACCTACTTCATCGGATGCGACCGAGATTCCAATGAGAAAAGGTAGCAATAACCTCCTACCTCATGATGACCTCATATCCTGACGATATGGCATTTTCAAATTGCATGTAACGAAGTAGGTGGAGTGTGACGAGCGAAACAGTAGGAAAATGCAAAGCGGCGTGGGTTTTGCCCCTTCTTTAACCCTAAGTGATAAAGCGATCGACCAGGATAAGATGCAGTCAAGCTTTTCTCTGAGGGGAGGGGCGGGGGCTCCAGCCGTTTCGCTTGCTCGGCACTGCAGAATCAGGGATATACCCCAGTCGCGTTGCATGGGAGCTCTTTCGCGCTATACATCACCACTTGCATGTGTCGATGATGCACCACCCGAATCTAGTACTAGAATATAGTAAATCTTCCCTTCACCGCAATGGGGCCGATGGCGAGACCTCTGTTCCCGCCATGGTACGGATAGCAAATACTCCGAATCATGAGAACAAACCGGGAGACGCTTCCGCTTCTTATTAACCATGTGATATTCTATAGCGAAAAGTCTGGAATGCTTCATCTCCGATGGGGATAGCGAGGAATTGGCATGACTGCCCGGAGTGTGTCGGCAACTAAGGACAAGTAATGTGTGAAGGATGAGGTGAGCATGAAGTTTTCATTGGACGGCGGCGATTGGAAGCTCTGGCAATCACGTCAACTAACTGCCATAGGGACTGCCATACTCCGTAGGGTCACGGAAGGCAATGGAAACTGTGCGGTATGGAAAGCCAGCACACTTTCCGCGTTTCAGAGCTAGCGCCCTTTCACTTCATATACAAACACTGCCCTGCCATCTTGTGACCTTCTCTCCCTCTACTCCCAACGCACAAACATTAACTAATCTTCAACTTTACCAAACACCCCCATTGTATCACACCTTGGAGCATCAGCTTTGAGCGCTCAATACCGTCAACATGGTTAACACCGCCATTATCAGTAAGTCTCACTGTCGTTTGATGCGGGTCGAAGGTGCGGCCACTGACACGATCAACAGAGAATGGCAACCACTATGTCAATGGTGCCATGGCCTCCATCGCCATCACCACCCATGGTTCTGATTGGTACTATGTGCGACACCTTGCTCCTTGTTGATTGGAATACAGTCTGACAGGTTTCAGGCGGTCTGCGCTGTGATGTTCGTGTCGACCTTGGTCATCATGGGCATGTCCTTCACCAAGCCGCGCTCGCATCGTATCTTCCATTACATTACGGCCGCCATCACCTTGGTTGCTGCGATCGCCTACTTCACCATGGGTTCCGACCTTGGAATGACGCCCATCGCCGTCGAGTTTCCTCGACCGAACAACCCCAAGGTCAGCGGCTCAGGGGACAATCACAACGGCCTCCGTGAGATCTTCTACGTTCGATACATTGATTGGTGAGTCTTGTTTTTTTTCCTTCCACAATCCGGCAAACCATCATTGACATGATCAGGGTCATTACCACCCCACTGCTGCTCATGGATCTGCTCTTGACCGCCGGTCTACCATGGCCCACAATCCTATACACCATCCTGATCGACGAGGTTATGATCATCGCTGGTCTGGTCGGTGCTTTGGTTGCCTCGTCGTACAAGTGGGGATACTTCGTTTTCGGAATGGTAGCGATCCTGTTTGTCGCATGGACCGTCACCTGGACTGCCCGCAAGCACGCTGCGGCGCTTGGCAGTGATATCTCTAGGACCTACCTCATTTGCGGTGTATGGACCATGTTCCTCTGGTTCCTCTACCCGATCGCCTGGGGACTGTCGGAGGGTGGAAACGTCATCTCCTCCGATTCTGAGGCTGTGTTCTACGGTATCCTCGACATTCTCGCCAAGCCAGTCTTCGGTGCTCTCCTCCTCTGGGGCCACCGCAACATCGACCCTACTCGCCTTGGCCTTCACATCCGTGACTACGACGACGAAATCTATAGTGGCACTCGTGGTGCTCACCACGGTGAGAAGCACCACAACGGCGCCAATAACGGTCTCGCGACTGGGGTCGACAATGGAGTCACTGCAACCGTCTAAATATATTGTCCTCGGCTTACTAGGACAATCTTGTTCCAGCAATAATAAATTGGAATGGCAAGGTTTAAGCGACGGTGTTTTGAAATCATTTTCTTACCAATACCACTCTGTTGTATGTTCGCGATGGGGATGATGATGGCTTAGAAAAGCAAGCTCTTAATAGTCTAATATTTGGTTGGATGTGTCGATCATCAATTAAACGCTCGTTCATATCTATTTCATTGCCACAGTCGTGACATCTCTACGCATGCCTTGAGTGATTGTATTCTCCCGCCAATTCTGCAATCCATTCCGGTAACTTGGATAGCAGTCTAATCAGAACCGTTTGCCGACGTGAGTAAAAGTCCAGAAACAACCATCCTACCTTCCTCACTTACCTACAGCATCGTATGTGTAGCCAACACATCGCCCATTCAAGCACCCGCCCCCCCGGTCCTCCCCACCCCAACATTCACAACCAACCCCTTCATCTCATACACACATATATCTCTATACTACAGCTACAAATCCCACCCCATCCCATCCCATCCCATTAAATCACCATCTTCAAACCCCCACCCACACATCAAAATACACATCCCATTCCCATTAAACACATTCCCTTCCCATTAAAACCTAACAACCCCCCCCTAATTCTATCGATGTGACTGCTCAAATGAAAAGATAGAAAGCAGGGCCAGATTACATGTGATTTGGCATACACACAGCGCCTAGATAGTGTAGTGCCATAGATAGCCATAGGTTGCGTGCACTTGATGAAGGAAAAAAATGAAAAATGAAGAGAAAAAACATAATCCGGGGCCCGCAGCGCAGCGCAGCGCAGCGTAATTCAGCAGTCAGAAAGTAATTATCCCATCGACCCATCCATCGACCCATCTAAACCCCAGAAGTCAGAAGGCATCTATCGTCGCAAGCGAAAAACACTCGCTTTGCTCTCCCCCCATCAATAAATAAACAGACCGAGTTTCCCTTGGATCGGATCTCCCCGGCCATCTATCTCGTGGATAAATATCTCAAAAAGTACGTATACGTATGCGGATGTGGGTGTGGGGGGGAGGGGGGGGGTTTATTTCGTGCAGGGGATTGGATGGTGGTGATGGTGATGGTGGTGGTGCGTTGCTTTGAAGAAAATCGAATACAAATCGAATCTTGTCTTCTTGAGCTCGCCGAATACACTAAATACATTAAATAAATAGATACATAGATAGATAGATAGGGGTGCAATTCGAAAGCGGGAAAAAACGACAATGGAAATACAGTATGTGAAAGAGATTCGTTGAAAACACGGAATTGGGGTTGGTTGGGCGGTTGGGCGGTTGGGTGGGTGGGTGGGTCTATCTGTCTGGTGGAGGCTAATTAGTGGTGGTTTTCGTTGGATTGGAAAGGCGAGTTTCATGGCATGATGATTTCTCTTTGCGTGCGCGTGGAAAGTTTATTTTTTTTTGGGGGGGGGGGGTATGAGACGACGGGATGGGAGGGGGGGGGAGGTTCAGCAACTGGGGTGGTTCTGAGCTTGGAAAATTTTGTTTGGGATGTGGATGGGCTTTTTTTTTTCCCTAAGAGGCGGTTTGAGTTATGGACTCATGGCTGGTTTTTGGGGTGTTTTTTCGGGATTTGGCGTAGATGAGAGGGAGGGTGGGTGGTAGGAGGGGTTTGATGAGGTTGATGGATTGGAGACGGCGTTGGGTAGGTGTGCAAGTTATTTGGTTTGGGGGTTTGGAAGAAAAGAGAGTTTGGTGGGTGGTGGATGTGGGGTTTGGGGTTTGAGGGGGAGGGGGAGGGTTTGGTGTTGGAATTTTGACGTGTGGGGATCAAAGAAGGCGGGGGCTTGATGGTGTGGGGGGTGGTTTGAGGACCAAGGGGAAGGGGATGAGGGCTGATGGTGGGAGGGTTGGCGAGGAGGGGGAATGAGTGTGTGAGAGGGGAGAGGCGAGGGCATTGGCTGGAAGAGAAGGAGGTGGTGGTGGTGGCGGGGTCAGGGATTGCTTGCTGGGATGAGAGGGAGGTTGGAGGAGTTGCTGGGAATGATTGGAGGTTGGGAGCATTTGCAAAACGAGAGGGTGAGGGTTGGGCGTGTAGGTGTGCTTGGGGGGGTGGGGAGCGTGGATTGATGGGAGGGAATGGTTGGGCGAGGTAGAGAGTCGAAGTTCGGATTTCGTGAAGGAAGGTGGAGGAAGTGGAGTGATTTGAAAAGGGTGAGGGTGGGGGGTTGTGGGGTAGGTGGAGATGGAGATGGGGATGAAGATGGAGATGAAGGTGAGAAGGTAGTTGGTAAGAGATAGGGAGATGGTTGAGTTGGCGCGCTCGCTATAAGATTACGTCGTGAGATGAAGAATGGGTCGTTGGAAGATGAGCAGCGTCGAGTTCGGATATTGTAAAACGAATCATATAAACGTCGGGTCATTGATTTTTTTCTGTGTTGGAATTCTCAAATCATTCCAGTTTCGCCCCCACGCCCCATCTGTAGCGGTCGAAGCAGCACAACAAGAAAAGCATACTAGAGTAAGCTAAAGCGCGTTGTCCGTGAATACGTTTGGGCATCTTGGTGAGTGTAAGTTCACCGTCTCGTGGACACATTGCAATGCAAACCCAGGTGAGCCGTGACTATTATGTATCAGGAATAACAACGAAATCTCCAAGCTTATCGGAAAGATGGTCGTAAAGACTGGACTGAGGTGGCGTTGAGGTCTCGTCAGTACGGGTCTAAAATCTAAGAATAACAACTCGTCGTCGCATGCTCTGTTGGTAAGAACCAAGACCATCTGTGTATCTTCAAACCAAACACATGAAAGCGCAACGATTGTTGGTATCATAAGCTTCATATGAAAGCTGTGACAACCTTGCTCGCACTTGGAATGTCTCGACGAAAAGTCGAATTGTGTATTCGGCGGCATTTATGCGGATTGAGTACTGAGAGGCGAGTTCTTTTGGGGGATCTCATGCACAACAATACTTAGGCAATGATTCTGTGCCGTCCTTCGAAGGGAACAGCTGGCAGCTCGGACATGTGGCATCACTGTCTGGATCATCTGGGGGATTGCTATGCAAGAGGATTCCCTTTGCATCGCACGCATTCCGTAGGTCCAAATACCAAGGATCGAGATTTACGGGCCTCATGATCCTAGGGCCAGCACTATCAGCAAAACCATGGTTGTGGAGGGACCGAGATAGGATATTGCCTATGCAGATTTCGCAAAGATTTGAAAATTGGTCGGAGCTCTTTGCTGCGACGAGTAGACTTAGTTGTTTTACGAGACCCTGAACCTCGTGCTCAAAGGATCTTTCGTGTAAAAAATAGATTGTGAGGGTCTCGAGAGTACTCGGCAGTGATGCAACGAAGTCTATCCAGTCTGCAACACCGAAAGTGCATCGGTCGAACTCATCAAACCGGTATCCCTTGTATGTCGTTGGATCTATCAGGAGCCTGTCAACAACTTCTAGACGGCGTAGATTTTCGAATCCCTTTAAAATCCTCATGTCACATGGTACGAAACTACGGTCAAGTCTCAGAACCTCGAGGGAGAGTTTGGCGTTCTTGAGTAGCGAAACAACAAGCTCTCTCTCGTTAAGATATCCGTTTACAAAAGTGAAGGACCTTAGAGCCTTTATGCCGCCTAACAAGCTTGTCACTGTCTCCAAAGCCAAAAAACAGTTGTTAAATTGAAGATCTTGACATGCTGATATATGAGATTCCCATTCCCATATGTAAGGGTACTCATCGTCGTCTTCGGGGTCACTACCGGCATGGGAATCCGCATCTGATAACGAATTTAGTGTCAATTTCTGTATGGTTGGTAGCAGCAACAGTGGCGCGATAGTGTATGGTGTAGGGTAATATTTTTCGTTGTCATATCGCAGGTTATGCGTCTGTCCCACTGTAACCTCCATCAAGGACTGAAAGCAAGGCCATTGCAGTGCAGGAAGTAAGGCTAGTCTTCTCAGCGACGCAGAAAAGAGCCGCAGCGGGTTTTTATTTGCAGAGCCACTGTTCTGCCAAGTGTCAAATAGCATGAAAGTGATTTTGTTCAGCCTGGGTAATAGTGCCATGAGCAGCACTTTCAGAGGCTCATCGTAGCCAGACTCTAATCTTTTCATCCATATTTCTGCCCTGGCCTCACTTAGATGTAATGTATGGAGCAAGAGGCTGTGATATTGATCAAGTTCATCATCGCCAAAGTAGGACAGACCGAGATGTGAATAATCGTAATGCTGCTCCGGCCAGTTACGATGCTCGTCTGAGTCTGGATCTTCGGCTGGGTTACCCTCATCGAAAACAGGGCTCTTCCACGTGCTGAAATTACGACGACACTCCCATACCTCGAGGCTGCGAGTATACCAGGCAAGGTTGGGCTCGGATACAGCATTACGCATTGCCGAGGGAACGTTGGTGGGGTTGCGATCGTGTATAAGACGAAGGTTGGAGAAACGATCGCGGTGTATCTGAAGGGAATGCAGAGACTTTGCGTAGATCTGCCTGTTGGCCAAAGCAAAGGAAACTAGGCTGTCAGGGTGAATGAGCTCTAAGATCCTGCAAACCAACTCATTTGGTAACGAAAGTAGATCAGGCATTTTGGAGGACGAGAGCGCCAGAATGTGTGAGAGACAGCGTTTAAAATTTCTGAGAACTGAAAGAATCCTAGGGAAACAATTCTAAGTGTGAGTCAGAGTTAGCTAAGAGGGATCAAACTGCAGGCTCGAGTGACAGCCTAACCCAATTGAGTAGTCTATCTTGATTACGTAATACGAAGTTAAACTTCATCAGCTTCACATTTCCAATATCGTCAGCAACACACGGTCCTCATCAACTTCCATGGGGCAGATCACTTCTGCTGACTGGCAATTGAAGGCTGGCTCAACAGCAACTGTTAGCTACTATACGTAGACCTCCCAGTCTACAAATCTCTCGAGATAAACGTGCACTTTTTCGACCTTGAGACTAATACAAAGCTACAAGGAACGAAGTCCATCCTTGTTGGTGAATGTTCCGCTCTCGCCATCCATTTCTTGAACCGCAAGCCTGCAAGCGTCGACAGCACCTTTACTAGAAGTCCCCCCAATGTCACCCGATCCTTTCTTGGACTTTGCGCCTTGCCACGCTTGACAGCGTAGGTAGCCTACCATATTCATGGCGGCTTCGGAGACCTTATAAGGGACGATGAAAACACTGTAGTATGAGAAGCCGAGGTCGATTCGGTGTGAACCCATATCGTGGGGTGATAAAGATTATGCGAAAGATATCTGGCTTCTTGAGCAAGGGGATGCATGCATCCGTAAGGCAGGCTGCGCCATCGGCCTTTGTATCCAGACATTTGGCAAACTTTCGTTGCAGGGTTGGCTCGCTGTCAGCGATGGAGCACTGATCCCGGCGTTGTTGATAAAAAGGTGAAGTAGGAAATCAAAGAGATTGGAGGCCGTTACTTCCCACTCATCGTCTGATTGTTATGATCGCTGAATTATGTATGTCCAATTATCGATGTGATCTTCTCGATGGCTCTTTATGATTCTCCTTCCTCGTTCATCTTACTTCTATGTAGAATAACCGAAATGTCGAGGTTTTCACCCATCATGGCAAAGAGCTAATGCTTCACACCAAGAAGATTAACAGCCTTGCACTTCGAAAATTCTTGCCACAGGCGCCAGCCATTGGTAAGAGCTGTGACAGACAGCGACTCAAATGGAAAGCCTGCAAGTTCAGCATACTCACTTAAGGTAATTGATGTGCTGATATACGATCTTAGGCATTAAGGATAACCTCGAACGCGGCTTTCGCTCTGGATGTCAGATGGGCGAGCCCTGAAGTTGGCCTAGTCCGCGCTCGTTCTCCCATGACATGCAAAACGGTACCGGAGCGGTCCCCCTCTCCTACTCTCACTGTATCGAGTGGCAGCTGTGAGGTTTGAAAATTGCTGCGGTACCATTGGTATTACGTCATAAAACCTACTTGTACCGCTCTCATGGCCGAAATGAAACCTTGACGTTTGATAATGCCACTGATCGCTGAGACCGAACGGTCGCAGAACGCAGTTATTTTACTTGAAGCTACTCACCGTCAACGTACTCTCACATATCGCCGGTCGAAAAACAAAACGTTGCAAATTTCTCGGGGCAATTACGGTCTCTATCGAGAACACTACTAAACCGGCGACAATTATAATCTTGCTCTTCGTTGAGTCATATAACGTGGCAACGGCGCAATCAACGTCTACAGGGGCTTTCTCCGAAGATCGAATTAGCATAAAAAGAGAGCTTGGAAGATATATTCGACTGCGCTGTAGGGTTTTCGGTGGTATTAGATGCTCCTTCAGCAGCTTCAGCACAACAATCAGGGAATATAAACGTTATACGCACTTTCCACTGTGCCCTCGCTACCACTCTATTCGCTTGCTCTTTGAATGCTCCAATGCAATCATCTTAGTCTCGGTCAAGACACGGATGTAGATAACCTAAAGTAAAGTATAGATCACAACCGATCTTACATCAGCTTTGGTGAGCCGAACCTCGAACTGTGCCGTTCTTATCTCGTGTTAGTACCAGTGAGCAGATGTACCAGGAATGCATCCTTCTGGAGTAAAAGACCAGTATCATTTTGAATGAACAAGTCACCTGCAGTCTTCGCATCTCCATTTCGGGAGCTGACGTCTGCACCCTTCTCGATAAGCGATTTCGCGGCCTCCATCCTGCCTTGTGCCATGTGGCCTGATAGACGACCATTCGCTAGGGCATGTAGTGCTGTATCTCCTCTGTTGTTCTTGGCATTGACGCCTACCGTACTTTGCATAACCATTTTGAAGGTCTCGAGCCGGGGATTGGTCCCACGGCCATCGAGATGGTGGTAATTGAGGCAGAATCCGGACATTTCGTAGGCGTATTTAATCAATGGTGTATCTCCATGGTTGTTGCGAATTGATGTATCTGCACCCGCGCTTAAAAGTAGCTGAACGCTCTCGGGATTGATCCATCGTGCGGCTTCATGGACTTGTCGGCAGGTCAGTGTAGGTTTTAGCACATAATGGCGGATGGAAACTTACGAGGCGCGTCGCCGGTAGTGGACTGAATCGAGATATTGGCTCCCCTCTCGAGCAATCTCCTAATTATGTGTGGGTATGGTTTCTTTCCCTGGCAAATGGCGAGAAGCGGAGTTTCCCCTATAGAGCAGTCCTTTGTGAAGGCATTGACGTCAAAGCCTTGCTCAACAAGGAGGTTCACAGTGTCTAATCGCCCACCGGCAGCGGCCCAGTTCAGAGCATCGCAACTACTCTTGAGTTCTGCATCGTCAGCATGAGAAAGTAGCAGTTGAACGATTTCTGTATCGCTGGTGCCCGCTGCATTGGTTATGGCAGATGTTTTTCCTGGCGCGGCGATAATCTTGGCACCTTGTCTGAGAAGGAATTTGACCATCTCATAATTGTCCACCGCGCAGAGCAGCGCACTATTGAGGCGTGCTCCTCTGTCAATCAAAACACGCACTAATTCAACACTTCGTAATGCGGAGGCTTGATCGATCTGTCTGTTGTTATTCATCGGTCCCAATTAGCACCCTAGATGAAGGCTTACTAGAGTACTCCCCCAACTGTCGGCTTCTGCGTTCACATGCGAGCCTCGATCCAGAAGGAGCTCGATAGCTTCAATCTGCTGTGATGTAATCGTATTTTTGTGTTTCAGGACATTATGCAGTGCAGTGTAACTATAATCCCCAGTTTTGAGATGGATGTTAGACCCAGCATCAAGCAGGGCCTTTATAGCTTCTGGATGGGCATAGAACGCCGCCTCGTGTAGCGGTGTTTCATACTCTGAATTACGCAAATCCACCTTGGCTCCACGGGTAAGGAGAAAATTTATGGCTTGAACACTTCCAGTCTGTGCAGCCATATGTAGAGCCGCTCGGCCTTGTAAGCGATCGGCTTCTAAGATATTAACATCGAGTGACGGTAGGAGAGCAGCTTCCAGGCGTTCAACATCGCCTCCGCTAGCTGCGTTGAAGAATTCTTCGTATTCGACACTGTCCTCTGTGGCACGGAACCTGTGCTCTTCCATCGTATAGAAATTACGGAGTAAGCTTTGGCGGCCAGACCGCTAGTCAAGCTGTGTAGAAAAAGGACTTCTGATTGTGGAAGCGAGAAAAGCAGGAAGGTGTTATTTCCAAGGCATGATCGTTCGACACCAGTCTAGCCGCTCTGGCCTCCATGGCTTGCGGCACAGATAAGTGTAGGGATGATGTTCCGTGTGGTAGACGCTGCAGAATCCTCCTCGTAGCGCTGAGGGTGTTTCGCCGCACCACGCCGTTATTCCTCCACACCCTCGGTGAAAAACGAGTTGTCCTGCCAGTTATCATATGCGTTGAGAGATACGGATGCCCTCTTTATACCCCTCTTCCTCAACCTGTTTTATAGACTCCCCAAAATTCGTCTCCCATTGCCTGCTCTTTGCTGAAGCGGTAGTAAGTAGCTAACGGCCGTGAGGGGTACACATTGTAGCTGTGAGGTCCATACTTGACAATGTATTACGTACGATCAATTAACAGAAACTGCTGCAGAATGAACTGCCCAGAGGCCTTGTGCTTCAGTTCTACTGGTGGGACACCATCGGTCGTCTGACCCCAACGAACGAATCAGTACTTCCAGCAAATCATTTGGTGGATGCCATCTTTGCTAACCGAAAACCGAGTCTGAATACAGTATTCGAGAGGCCAGATTTACGGCTACAAACCCTTATTGGCGAAATTTGACTGCTACGGATGACCCCCATCCCACGCTATGCTGTGTTGAGCAGGTCTTAATGTCATATCTTAGCCTTCCATACCCAGCGGTATTCCAAACATGCCCACCGAGCCATCGTAAAGCTCGCAAGCGCA
>JAABUL010007856.1_pt1 | contig 11182 bp, 10 predicted proteins | sample 5559151 | NCBI WGS metagenome assembly JAABUL01 (sample SAMN10711876, study PRJNA513368) | rock metagenome | isolation source: Antarctica rocks | place: Antarctica: Victoria Land, Pudding Butte sud | reverse complement strand
GAAGTCGAGGCGGGATGATGGACCAGCAAGCAACGTCGGCGACCGCCAGGGGGAGAGACCTGTTCCACCGCGTCGAGCAGATCGCCTACGTCGTCGTGGGTGCCCTGCTGGCGGTGGCGACGGTGATCGCGCTGGCCGGGGCGGTGTCGCTGCTGTGGCGCGGGGCGCTGGACTGGACCGGCACCGGCGAAGTGTTCGAAACCGTCGACCGGTTGCTGTTCGCGCTGATGCTGGTCGAGATCATGCACACCGTCAGCGCCTCGGTGCGGACCGGCGGCTTGACGGTGCAGCCGTTCCTGGTGGTTGGGCTGATCGCGACCATCCGCCGCATCTTGATGATCACCCTGGAATCGTCCGAGGCGATGCGGGGCCATGCCTTTACCGAGGAGGTCCGCTCGAAGCTGTATGCGTCGATGCTCGAGCTTGGGGTGCTCGGCGGGCTGATTCTGGTGATGGTGGTGTCGATCTGCCTGCTGCACCGAATGCCGCACCACGCCAAAAGTTCGGAGTGAGCGGCATGCGGGCGGCGCATCAGTGCAACGACTGCACGTGGGTCGCGTGCCGCACCGTGTCGCGCCGGATCGAGGGCCCGGCGGCGACGCGGATCGAGTGCAGCTTGCCATCGAGATTGGCCTGCCAGAAATCGAGGAAGCGTCGCAGTTCGGGATATTGCGGGGCCACGTCCATGCTTTGCCAGACATAGGTCTGCAGCAAGGCCGGATGATCCGGCAAGCGGTAGAGGATCTCGGCCGTGGTCAGGCGGTAGTCCTTGATCTGCAACATAACCATGCACGCGCTCCTGATAAAGTCGCTCCCAGGTGATCGGTGGTCGGCCGCATTGCCGATTCCGATCGCTCCGATGCTGCAGTAATCCTGTCACGAAAGTTATGGAAAAGTGTTTAACGCCAATTGATTAGCACTCAAGTCATGACAGTGCTGCTTCGACGTTGACAGGAAAGCGCCACGCGCCTACATCGCTGGCACTCTCCAGGCGAGAGTGCTAACGCCCCTCGAGGGGTCCCTGACACTTGGAGCGTTTCGATATGAAGTTCCGTCCTCTGCATGACCGCATCGTGGTCAAGCGCGTCACCGCCGAAGAGAAGACCACCGGCGGCATCATCATCCCCGACACCGCCAAGGAAAAGCCGATGGAAGGCGAAGTCGTCGCCGTCGGCCCCGGCGCGCGCAACGAGCAGGGCCAGGTCGTGGCGCTCGACGTCAAAGCCGGCGACCGCGTGCTGTTCGGCAAGTGGTCCGGCACCGAAGTCAAGCTCGATGGCGAAGAGCTCCTCATCATGAAGGAGAGCGACATCATGGGCATCGTCGAGGGCGGCGCCGAGCCGGCCAAGAAAGCCGCTTAAGCCTCCATCCACCAATAGACAGACAGGAATCCACACATGGCAGCTAAGGACGTAAGGTTCGGCGGCGATGCCCGTCAGCGCATGCTGCGCGGCGTCGACATCCTCGCCGACGCCGTCAAGGTGACGCTCGGCCCCAAGGGCCGCAACGTCGTGATCGACAAGAGCTTCGGCGCGCCGCGCATCACCAAGGACGGCGTCACCGTCGCCAAGGAGATCGAGCTTTCCGACAAGTTCGAGAACATGGGCGCGCAGATGCTGCGCGAGGTCGCGACCAAGACCAACGACATCGCCGGTGACGGCACCACCACCGCGACCGTGCTGGCCCAGGCCATCGTGCGCGAGGGCGCCAAGGGCGTGGCCGCCGGGTTGAACCCGATGGACCTCAAGCGCGGCGTCGACATGGCCGTCAAGGCGGTCGTCGAAGAGCTGAAAAACCGCACCAAGAAGATCACGACCCCGGCCGAGACGGCCCAGGTCGGCACGATCTCCGCCAATGGCGAGAGCGAGATCGGCCACATGATCTCCGAGGCCATGCAGAAGGTCGGCAACGAGGGCGTCATCACGGTCGAGGAAGCCAAGGGCATCCAGACCGAGCTCGACGTCGTCGAGGGCATGCAGTTCGACCGCGGCTACATCTCCCCGTATTTCATCACCAATGCGGAGAAGATGATCGCCGAGTTGGATCAGCCCTACATCCTGATCCACGAGAAGAAGCTGTCGGGGCTGCAGGCCATGTTGCCGCTGCTCGAGACGGTGGTGCAGAGCGGGCGTCCGCTGATGATCATCGCCGAGGACATCGAGGGCGAGGCGCTGGCCACCCTGGTCGTCAACAAGCTGCGCGGCGGCCTCAAGGTCGCAGCCGTCAAGGCGCCGGGCTTCGGTGATCGCCGCAAGGCGATGCTCGAGGACATCGCCATCCTGACCGGCGGCCAGGTGATCTCCGAGGACCTCGGCATCAAGCTCGAGAACGTCACGCTGGCGATGCTCGGCCGCGCCAAGCGCGTGCTGATCGAGAAGGAGAACACGACGCTGGTCGAAGGCGTCGGTTCGCAGGACGACATCAAGGGCCGCTGCAACCAGATCCGCGCGCAGATCGAGGAAACCACCTCGGACTACGACCGCGAGAAGCTGCAGGAGCGTCTGGCCAAGCTCGCGGGCGGCGTCGCCGTCATCCGCGTGGGCGGCTCGACCGAGGTCGAGGTCAAGGAGCGCAAGGACCGCGTTGACGACGCGCTGCATGCGACCCGTGCGGCGGTGGAAGAGGGCATCGTGCCGGGCGGCGGCGTGGCGCTCGCGCGGGCCAGCCTGATCCTGGCGCACCTCAAGCCCGAGAACGAGGACCAGAAGTTCGGCATCGAGATCGTGCGCAAGGCGGTGCAGACCCCGCTGCGTCAGATCGCCGAGAACGCTGGTGAAGACGGCGCCGTGATCGCCGGCAAGGTGCTGGAGAACCAGGAGTACAACTTCGGGTTCGACGCGCAGTCCGCCGAGTTCAAGGACATGGTCGGCGCCGGCATCATCGACCCGACCAAGGTGGTCCGCACCGCGTTGCAGGACGCGGCGTCGGTCTCCAGCCTGCTGATCACCACCGAGGCGATGATCGCCGAGCGGCCGGAGAAGAAGGCGCCGCCGATGGGCGGCCCGGGCGGCGGCGGCATGGGCGGCATGGGCGATATGGACTTCTAAACCGTCCGTCTCGTTTATGATCTGGGGGGTAGGCGGAAGCGCCTGCCCTCTTTTCTGTTGGATGGCCCGCACACTATCCTATTGACGTCCCTGCACTAGGTTAGTGATGACGAGAGTTTGATTGACTCGCAGATTCAAATCTGCAACTTGAAAGTGCGGTCGTTCAGTCTACGACGGTCATACACCGGCCCTTGCGGACACCTGGGCGGGACGAAAAACGGAGATTGAGGGGCGAATGGCTACTGGTTCGGTCAAATGGTTCAATGCCACCAAAGGGTTTGGCTTCATTATGCCGAAAGACGGAGGGAAGGACGTGTTCGTCCACATCACCGCGGTGCAGGCAGCCGGCCTTAAAGGGCTTAATGATGGCCAGGACGTCAGCTATGATGTCGTGATGGAGCGCGGCAAGGCCGCAGCGTCTAACCTGAAACTCGTCTAGAATCAGCGCCCCAGACGGGGGGACCTTCGATCTCTGAGCCACCCTCTTCCCCCTGGAAGAGGGTGTTGTTTTTTCAGCCTGCGCTTTCGGGCCGCACGGCCTCGGCCGACGAGCCGACCGTCATTCTGATCTCCGTCGCACCGCCGCCCCACGAGGCACGGCGGTGCCGTCGCGCTACTCGGAGACGGGCGCTGGGTCGGCCGCGGAGGAGGAGCCCGCCGCCGCGGCCGTGACGCCGGGCTTCGGCCGGTTCATCATCGCCCCGGTCATCGGAATGAAGAACACGCCGACATCCTTGCGCGAATGCACCTTGCCGTCCTCGTCCTTGGTGTAGACGTAGAGGATCTGGCCGCGCTTGAACGGTTGTCCGATCGGAATCAGCATCCGGCCGCCGGGCTTGAGCTGCTTGAACAGGTCCGGCGGCGCGTATTGCGCGGCGCAGGTGACGATGATGACGTCGAACCCGTCCTTCACCTCAGGCCAGCCGAAATAGCCGTCGCCGACGCGGGTCTCGATGTTGGTGTAGCCGAGCGGCGCGAAGACGCGGCTGACGGCGCGGCCCAGCGGCTCGATGATCTCAATCGAGTAGGCCTTCTTGACGATGCGCGACAGCAGGCTGCTCTGGAAACCGCTGCCGGTGCCGACCTCGAGGGTGACGTCGCCGGGCTGCGGCTTGCACACCTGGGTCATGTAAGCCTGGCCGAGATAGTCCGACAGGGCGGAGCCGTAACCGAGCGCCCAGGGCTTCGGGTCGTCCTCATAGGCGCTGCCGCCTTGGGACCGGTGCTCGGGATAGTAATAATGGTAGTATTCGCGCGGGACTTCCTGGAAGGCCTTCATCACCGCCGGATCGGCACTGCCGAAACGCTGGGTGAGGTAGCCCTCGATCCGCTTCATCGCGGCGGGCTTGCGGGCCTGGATGGCGGCGAACTGCGCATCGGTGATGTCGATGGCGCGGCCGGATTTGCGCATGGCCTCGTCGTAGGCCTCACGGGTCCAGCCGGAACTGGCGGCGCGGGCGATCTGGGGCGTCGCGAACGGCGCTGCAATTGCGCCGGCGAGAACGGATCGCCTGGCTACGAGCTTGGGGATGCTTGCCACTGTAACGACTTTCGAAACGAGGGATAGGCTAGGAGGACGATAGCATAGAGCCCGGCCGCGACCATCAGCACGCGATCGAACCCTTGATAGACCGTGAGCAGATTGGCCAACGGCGTGGCCACGACCGAGAACGCGCCGTTCAGCGCCCAAGCCCAGGGCAGCAGCGCGTCGCCGTTCGAGCCGGCACGCGACAGGCCGAGCGGGAAGGGCAGGCCGAGCGCCACCGAGACCGGGGCGGTGATGGCCAGCAGGATCAGCGCGCGTGCGGCCCAGGGCAGGGCGATGGTGTGCAATAGGAACGGTTCGAGCCCGACCAGCGCCAGCACGCACCAGCCGATGATCACGCAGACGGCGGTGGTGATGCCGCCCGGGAGCCGGTCGGCGATGAGGCTGCCGGCGCCGGAGAACACCAGCATGCCGGTCAGTACCAGGGCGAAGGCGCTGGTTCGATCGGCCAGATACAGGCTGGCCTTTTCGATTAGGTAGATCTCGATGAACAGGAAGCCGAGGCCGAGGCTGGCGAAGTAGAGCAGCGGGCGCAGGACCGAGCTGCGGCTCTCCCGTACGCCGGCCACGCGCGGGGCGATCAGCGGCACGGCGAGGACCAGGATCGCCAGTACCGCGGCCTGGGCCAGCACGGCGAGGTTGACCAGTTGGCCGACCTCGGCCTGCGGCAGGATCTCGAGCCGGCGCAGGATCTGCGGCAGCCGGTCGAGCCGCAGGATCGCGTAGTAGAACGGGCGGTCGAGCGTGATCGGGCGCAGGTTGAAGGCACGCTGCGACGGGCTCGACTGGCCGCGCAGCACCGCCTCGGCCTCGTCGGCCACCGCGTCCTGCGCCGTCGCCCCGGTCTCGACTTCGCCGCTCTCGAAGTCGACCGGCGGCAGGTCGTTGTAGATGCTGGCCCGGGCGGCTTCGGCGTCGAAGCCGGGATAATAGGAGACGTCGAACGACCGTTCGTCGCAGAAGGCGCGGGCGGCGGCGATCCGCTCCGGCGACCAGGCGTCGCGTGCGATCAGGATGCGGACGTTCCAGGCCGAGCGGTAGACGAGCACGTGGGCGGCCGGGTCGGCCCGGCCGGTGGTGAGCAGCGCCTCGCGGATGGTCGCGAGCACGCGCACGGCGTAGACCGGGAATTCGCGGATCGACACCGGGACCGAGACGAGCCCGCCAGGCCGCAGCGCCCGCAGATAGCCTTCGATCGCCTCCGAGGTGAAGCCGGTGGCGTTGGCCTCGGCGGCGTCGAGGAAGTCGCCGGCAATGTCGATCAGGTCGTATTGGCCGGTGATGGCCAAGGGCGAGGTCGGCAACAGCCGGACCTGGGGATTGGCGGCCGGCGCCGGGGCGGGGCCGAGGCCGTGTCGCATGGCGTCGAGCAGCACCGGGTCCGGCTCGAGCGCGGTGATCTCGCCCGCGCCCAGGGCGAGCGCGTGGGCGACGGCAAAGCCGCCGGAGCCGCCGACGAGCAAGGTCTCGGCGCCGGGGATGAGCCGGTAGGGCAGGGCGTCGAGCTCCGCGGGCGCGTAGGGGGCATCGGCGGCGCCGGGTTTGGGCATGGCGGCGATGCGGCTGCCGTCGCGGTAGAGGCCGAAGGATTGCGGCGGGCCAGGGATCCCCAGCATGCCGGCATTGTTGGACAGGTCGGTATCGACGCGCTCGGTGAAGTCGTCGAGCAGGGCGTAGAGGCCGCGCGGCGAGCGGATCTCGGCGACCTGCCTGGCGTCGGGCGTGTGCAACGGGGCGTAAATGGCCTTGAAATCGTTGTAGTCGGCGCGCGCGTCGAGCAGCAGCGCGGCCTCGCTGGCGAGCAGAACGCCGAAGGCAAGCAGGATCGCGGGCCGCCTGGCCGTGACCAGGGCGCTGGCCGCGAGCAGAAGGAGGAGCGCCGGGACCAGCAGGAACGGGTGCAGCACGAGCATCAGCGCCAGCACCAGCGCGGCGCCGGCGCCGGCGCCGGTCAGGTCGTAGCCATAGACGATGCCGACCCGGTCGCTATTGAGCACGAAGCTCAGGCTGATGTAGAGGCCGGTGAGGAAGAAGAACGGCAGCAGGGCCGCGTAATAGAGCCCGATATTGACCAGCTGCGGCAGGTAGGTGGCGGTATTCTGCAGCTGCAGCGGGTTGAACGGATTGACCGTGGTGGCCCAGAAGCCGAACGCGGCGGTGGCGATCAAGGGCGCCGGCAACCAGGTCAGCAGCCAGGCGCCATGCCGCACCATCGCGTCGCGCGCCAGAGCCACGGCGACGCCGCTGAGCGCGAAGCCGGCCATGACGATGGAGATGACCCAGTAGCCATACTCCGACCATTTCGCGACGGCGAAGTAACGGGTCAGCGCGATCTCGTAGCCGACCGCGGCGCCCGAGATGAGGAACAGCGGCCAGAGCGAGCGACGGGTCACGAGGGCGGCCAGACGCGGCGGCGGATGAACTCGGCGAGCAAGGCGTCGAACCGGGCGGCCTCGTCGACGAACAGCGCGTGGCCGGCGGTGTCGAACGTGACAGTCTCGGCCAGAGGGTCCTTCATGGCGAGATTGGCGGCCTGAGCGGCAAAGCGGGGGCGCACGACATAGAGGATCGGGCGGGCGACGGCGTAGACCGCATCGCGCCAATAGGTCCGCGGCACCCGGTAGTTAGAGAGCGCGGCGGCGGCCTCGGGCGGGGTGCGGAGCGCGTCCTCGGTCAACCGGTCGAGATAGGCCTCGCCGGGGCTGCGGGTGAACATGCCGCGCACGAAGCGGCGCATCTGTTCCTCGCGCGGGAGGCGCGGCATGCGGCGGGCCGGAAGGCGGGACGGCGTTGGCGCCGGGTCCTCGCCGATGGAGTTGTCGATCAGCACGAGGCCGGCGATCTGGCGGTCGCCGTATTGGGCGATGTAGGCGAGGCTGTCGAGCACGCCGAGCGACCAGCCGACCAGGATCACCGGGCGGCTGCCCGTGGCGGCGACGAGCTCGGCGATATCCTGGCCGCGGCGCAGATGGTCGTAGCCGGAGGCCGGCACCTCGCTCTCGCCCTGGCCGCGCGGGTCGAGGGCGATGACGTGGTAGTCGCGCGCGAAGGCGTCGATCTGCGGCTGGAAGATCCAGGCCGGCATGGTCCAGCCGGGCACGAACACGATCGTGTTGCGCTGGGGATCTCCGGCCTCGATCACGTGCAGGCGGACGCCGTCGCTGGTGGTGAACTGAGCGTCGCGCGCAAAGGCGGCGCCGGGCAGGAGCAGCGCGAGCAGGGTGAGCAGGGGGAAAGCCAGGCGCATGCGAAGGTTATGGCCGTCGCGTGAAGCGCCATGTCAACATAGAGTTCGTGCGCAGGTCAGTTTTTGGGGGCGGGTGTTGAGCGAGGGTGACGATCCCGGGCGGGTGCGCCAGTTGGTGGCGGCGTGCGTGCCCAGACTCGGTGCTACCAGACTCGGTGCTACGAGACTCGGTGCTACGAGACTCCGTGCTATGCCACCCCGATGGAGACCAAGCCCCCTACGCCCCGCTCCATCCTGGTCGGCATTCAGACACCGGAAGTCGACGACGTCGCGCACGAGGCCAGCCTCGAGGAACTCGCGCGACTGGTAAAGACGCTGGGCTACGAGGTGGTCGGACAGGTCTCGCAGCGGCGGGACGGCATCGGCGGCAGCGTCCTGCTCGGCAGTGGCAAGCTGGCCGAACTCGCGGCGTTGACGGGCGGCACCGGCGAGGTCGGCTCGATGGCGCCGGCCGTCAAGACCAAGGCGCGACAGCGTTTCGAGGGCGCGCCCGATCCCGCGGCGGCCACCGCGGACCCGGCCGATGACGCGCCGAAGCCGGAGTTCGTCATCGTCGACCACGAGCTCTCGCCGAGCCAGATCCGCAACCTCGAGCGCGCGACCGGGGCCCAGGTGCTGGACCGCACCGGCGTCATCGTCGAGATCTTCCATCGCCACGCCAACACCCGCGAGGCCAAGCTCCAGGTGGAGATGGCGCGCCTGAAATACGTGGCCCCGCGCATGCGCGAATCGTCGGCCGGGGGTGGACGGCAGCAAGGGCCCGGCGCCGGCGAGAGCACGCTCGACCTCGATCGGCGCAAGATCCGCGACCGGCTCTCGGAGCTGAAGGACCAGCTCGAGGCCGTGCAGCGCGACGGTGACCAGCGCCGCTCCGCCCGGCGGGACCAGCTCCGCGTCGCGCTGGTCGGCTACACCAACGCCGGCAAATCCTCGCTGATGCGAGCGCTGACCGGCAGCCAGGTGCTGGTCGAGGACAAGCTGTTCGCGACCCTCGACACCACCGTCCGCACCCTGCAGCCGGAGACGAGGCCGCGCGTTCTGGTGTCCGACACGGTCGGCTTCATCAAGCAATTGCCGCACGACCTGGTCGCCTCGTTCCGCTCGACCCTGGCCGAGGCCCTGGAAGCGTCGTTGCTGCTGTTCGTGGTCGACGCGTCGGACCCGACCTATGAAGCCCAGCTCGAGGTCAGCCGCAGCGTGCTGCGCGAGATCGGCGCCGACGCGGTGCCGTCCCGGCTGGTGCTCAACAAGCTGGACCGGGTGGACGCCGCCGGCCGCGCCGCACTGGTCGAGCGGCATCCGGACGCGATCCTGCTCTCGGCCCACGCGCCCGGCGACGTGAGCGCGCTGCGCAATACCATCATCGCCTTCTTCGAGGCGGCGATGGTCGAGGACGTGCTGGTGCTGCCCTATGCCAAGCAGGGTCTGATCGGTGAAGTCTATGAAAGCGCGCGGGTACTGTCTGAGGACTATGACGAGACCGGCCGGGTGCTGACCGTGCGCGGCCTGCCCGGCGCGCTGAACCGGCTGCGGCGGAGCCTTGCCAATTAGTGCGCGATCTCGTTGGTCGGCGCGGCGCCGGAACGCAGGGGAAGGTCCTTCATCACCGCGGCGATGAGGATTGCGATGCACATCAGGCCGAGGCAGACGCCGAACGCCAGCTGGAACCCGCCGGCCAGGGCGGTGCGGGCGCCGGCCAGTCCGGACGCGGCAGCGCTGCCGCGCAGGACGCTGAGGTCGACGGCCGGCAACCCGGCCTGCGCCAGGCCGGCGTTGAATTCAGACACCAGGACCGAGCCGACGATGGTACTGCCGAAGGCGCCGCCCATCGAGCGCAGGAACAAGAGCGACCCGGTCGCCGCGCCGACATCCGGCCGGTCGGCCGCATTCTGCACCTGCATCAATACGCTCGGCATGGTGATGCCGGTGCCCAGGCCCAGCACGGCCGAAGGCAGCAGCACCGTCCACACCGAACCGCCCCCGGCCAGCAGCGTGAGCCCGAGAAACCCGGCGATGGTGCCGAGCAGCCCGGCGACCACCAGGCCCTTGGTGCGGCCGACCCGGCGCGCGACCTGGCCGCCGACCAGCGCGCCCACCACGCTCGAGGTCAGGAACGGCATGACCAACAGGCCCGAGGTCTCCGCGTCGAAACCGAGCACCAGCTGGAAGTAGAGCGGCAACAGAAAGGTGGCGCCGAACAGGCCCAGGGACGTGAAAAACGCGATCAGCACGCCGCACAGGAACGTCCGGTTGCCGAACAAGCGCGGTGGCAGGATCGGGTCGGCCGCGCGGCGCTCCTGCCAGGTGAGCGACCCGAGCAGCAGCACGCCTGCGGTGCCGAGTGCGACCACCGGCGCCGACGACCACGGCAGCTCGACGCCGCCCCAGCTCAGCATCAGCAGTAGCGCAGTGACGCCGCCGACCAGGAGCGCCGAGCCGGCATAGTCGATCCGCACCGCGCGGGGATGGCGCTGCACGATGCGGAGCGCGCGATCGCAGAGCACCATGGCGACCAGGCCGACGGGCAGGTTGGCCCAGAAGATCCAGCGCCAGGAGAGATGATCGGTGACCCAGCCGCCGACGATCGGCCCGGCGATCGACGACAGGCCCCACATCGAGGCCATGTAGCCCTGGTAGCGCCCGCGCTCGCGCGGCGAGACCACGTCGGCGATGGCCGCCTGGGCCATCGACATCAGCCCGGCCCCGCCGAGCCCCTGCACCGCGCGGGCGACGATCAGCTGCGGCAGGGTCTGGGCGAAGCCGCAGCCGAGGCTGGCGACGATGAACAGCGCCAGGCTCGGCAGCAGCAGCGCCCGGCGGCCCCAGATGTCGGACAGCTTGCCGATGATCGGCGTCGCCGCGGTGCTGGTCAGCAGATAGGCAGTGACGATCCAGGAGAGATGGCCAAATGCATTCAGGTCCGCGGCCATGGCCGGGACCGCGGGGATGATGACGGTCTGGTCGAGCGAGGAGAGGAAGATGCACAGCATGATCCCGAAGATGACGCGCAGGATCTGCTGATGGCTGTAGGCCGGGATCGCGTCGGTGGCGGTGTTTGGGTGCGGTGCAGCGTCGGCCATACCGTTTGTTAGACCCGTCAGGCCGGATGCCAAAGCCCCCGCAGCAAGGCATCCACCGTGACGGCGCGTTGCGCGTAGGTGTGGTCGGCCAGGATGCGGCGGCGGGCGGCTGCCCCGATCTCATGTGCGCGTGCTGGGGTCAGGCGGCGCATGTGCTCGGCGACGTCCTGGCCGTCGCGGGCGACCAGGATTTCCCGGTCGGGCTCGAGGAACAGTTCGATGCCCTCCCAGGCGTCGGTGATCAGGCATGCGCCGGCGCCGG
>JAABUL010007855.1_pt1 | contig 11183 bp, 4 predicted proteins | sample 5559151 | NCBI WGS metagenome assembly JAABUL01 (sample SAMN10711876, study PRJNA513368) | rock metagenome | isolation source: Antarctica rocks | place: Antarctica: Victoria Land, Pudding Butte sud | reverse complement strand
AGGTGAGGACGCGTCCGATTCGCGATGGTCTCGACGCCGTTTAACGAGGCCTTCCCACTGTTTATTTTTAGCACATGAAATACGAAATGAATCTAACGGTATTGATCGGTAATTTTCAGAAACAATTTGATAGCTGGCCTGCATGTAAGCTGCTGTCTAGATGTTCTGCGAAGGATCGCTCCAGATAATGTAGGATGACTAATAAAGTCTAAAGTGCGACGACATTAAAAAATCTACTCTAATTGAGGTCGCTAAATATCAAGGCTGTCAACTTTAGACAGGAGCTTTGAAATTGTCTTGAACCAGGTAATAATCTGTAGCATTGCAAGGCTCGAGCAACTTTATTACACGTCTTAGTGACGTCTAGACCGAAAAACGCGTAAATATCAACTTTTTCGTTTTATGTTTACATACAAACGTACACACTTTTTAATCGAAACAAGATTTTACTTAACAGCAATATAATAAGAAAGTGCTAAATTTAAATAACTATTTCGATATTGCTATAATTTATAAGTTTAAAAAATAATTGTACTACAATTGCTATATACGTTGTAAATTGATTAAAGTTAATAATTAAAAAACTTAATTATTGCTAAAAAATTTACTATATTTAGACTAATTGCGTCGGATTAGATTATCAAATTTGAATTGCGTCGATTTCTAAAGTTGGAACCGAAAAATCGATTCGATTCCTAGAATCGAAATCGATAATTCGAGTCGATTCCTAGGGTTGAAACCAAAACTTAATCTAAAAAATTAACTCGAATTGCTAAGACTAATAGTTTAATTATATATAGACTAATCGTTCGAGTCGATTTTTCCCCAAAATCTATAACTCGACCCGAAAGTTATATCTAATTAGATCAAGTTTTAACCTAATATAGTTAGTATTTTCATAATTTATGCAATTCGATTTCAACTATTAGAATCAAACGATTAGTCTAAATTTATATATAGTTATTATATAGTTAATAATATTTGATTATCTAAATTATAATAAGATAATATATTGTAGCTAGGTAACCAAGTAATATTAGGCTATAAACTTAGGAATGCTTGTTATTAGTACTAGCGACCTATTTGCAATACATATGCGATTTCTCCCATTTAGATCTTAGAATCTTAGCTACTTAATATATTATTAAATTGTATAGTGCGATTTATGCATACATTGCGATAAGTCTCTATTGTTATAATTGTTTACTAACTAGAATTTTATTTTTATCTTGTTATATTGAAGCTTAATGCGAGAATTTAATTATAACAACAAACATTAAAACAACAAGTTGTTAACGTATCTCTAAAAACAATCTTAGAAATTTAGAAATTCAAAAATTCAAAAACACAAAAAAAAGAGTGTAAAAGACAAGTTAATCTTAACGAACTATTAAAATCAAAAATTTTAAAAATTAAAAATACGAGATTAATAACTTAAAAATTAAGATATTATTAAGTTAAAAAGCAAAAAAAGAAGAGACGAAATTAAAGCATTAGAAATAACAATAAAAGTTGTAAATTTAAAGATTAAGACGTTTTATTAAAATTGCAACTAATATTTATTGTTAAAACAATAAATTGTTCGCTAATTATAGTAACGTTATTGAAAGAAACTTCTTAACAATATAATTAATTTATTTGCTTAAGAGCGAAAACGCTATTTAAACTCTCTTTTTAATAAGAATTGAAACAAGTCTTCAACGCAAAAATATTCGTTAATAATAAATCGACAATTAATTAAAAGAAGCAATAGATTAAGAACGTCTATTTATAAACGATCAAAAAAATAAAGAAGCAATAAACAAAAAAATAACGCAAAGTTGAAAAAGAAAAAAAAAATCTCTTCTTAATGTTTTTGCAAAAAAAAGAAAAAAATTTGCAAATTGAAAGCATTATTTTTTAAATTAATTATTATTATTAGTTTTTTTAATTTAGTAATTGTTACTTTTATTATTTGTTATTAAGTTATTTTTTTAAAAACGATGTCTCAAAATAATAAAAAGATCGCAAAACTTTCTTTTGACGTATTTATATTAATAACAAGTTTACTTTATAATTTTATAGAAATCGTAAAACTCTATTATTACGTAATCTTTATATCTTTCTTAAAAACGTTAAAAGCATCGCACTTTAATAAACTTAATATTATTAATTTTTTAAATTAATTCTTGAATTTTTGTAATAAGCATAAAGTTATCTTTTAATATAAAATTATTAAGTTGTCTTAATATTGCAACAAGCTTATAGAGAACTTTATTAAGTTTATTGTCGCTTAAATAAATAAAAAGTAATTTAAAATAATAAGTAAATTGAAAAAGAAATATAAAGATAAGAATTTAAATTAGAAAATTAATTTTTGTACTTTTTTAAAGTTTTTAAAAGATATATTAAAAGCGAAGTCAAATAATATTCGTAAATATAATTAATAATTTAGAGTTATTTTTTTGAAATTTATTAAACTTGATTAAGTCGATAAATATATTAAGTTCTCGTAATATTTAAAGATTTTTTTTCGCAACATTTGCATTAAGATAATGCGAAAACATAAAATTAATTTAAACAACGCAATTATTATAATATTTAAATTGTTATACGAAACAATTATAAAATTGATTAAAAATAAGACGATTATGCGAGAAATAAACATTAATAGCAATCAAATTGCTTAACGAATTGCGAATATTAATATAAATAAATTAGTAAATATAATAAGTAAGAAGCAAGATTTTGTGAAAAAAAAAATTACGTCAAAGATAATTTTTGTTTCTTTAGTATCGTTAATAGTCGCAATTAAAAACACGAAAATTAACAAAACTTTAAATATCTTAATACAAGCTTTTAAAGATCTTAAAATTAACAATGTTTACAAAATAATAAAGAACGAAATTTATTAAATAATTCAACAAATAATAATAACGCAATTATAAAAAATTTCGCATATTGTATTTTTTTAAATTTAAATAATAATCTAAAGTTTATTTTAAAAAACAATTTATATTTATTAAAAATTTGCATTTGTTCTTAAATACAATCGATCTTAATTAGAATTAAATAAGTACTTGTTTTGTTACAATTTGCATAGATAATAAGTTTGTTTAAAGTTAACAATCTTAATAGCGAATAAAAAAATTTATATAAACGTGTGACGAATAACTAGGTTGATATTTGAGGTTCTGGCTAAGTAACGAGAATACTAACTATGGGGGTCGAAATAGGAGGCGAAGGACCTCAGGTGCTATATAGGCGACCAAGAGGGACGCTAGTCCCAATTGGGCCTAGGGCGATGTTCAGGGAAGCCTGCAACACCTAGAACCGTAACACTATTCCCCCTCTCAAAAATCGCAGCTCCTGCAAGATAAGAAACAAGAGAAGGCGCGTTATATTGAATGCAAAACGCGTCGCTTCTTCGCAGAATTCCCGAGTCCTCTTTGCTTGTTTATCGATTAAAGATAAATCTAAAACATATCTTTTCGAGTGCCCCAAATCCTAATGTAATCGACCCACAAATCCATCGTCTACACGTCTAGAAAAGTGCCTGCTTTTGGCTCGCAAACGCATGTAATCCCTTGACTTCCTTGTTCGTCAATCCGTGGTATGTGGTATTGCCATCGTTTTATGCCTATTGTAGCAGGCTCACTATGTGATTTGGTGCATGCTCTGATGTGCAAAAGGTAGTGTAGGTGGTAATGTAGATAGATTAGTGTCGCCATTGAAGCAGGCTCACTAGGATGCCTAAGCAGGCCTTGTCATCGCCATTCTAGCAGGCTCACTAGAGTATGTAGATGTAGATGTATGTCGATGCTTTCGTCTTCTTCGTAGTCTATCTATCCATTAACAAGCAATCGTCAAGCACTAGTTATCGCGTTTCGAAGTCCACAACACATTTTATTTTGGGGCAGTCTTGCCTCAACAAAGCTACCGTCTGCCTTGCAAGTTGCCCTAAGAAAATCCTCGATCTAATGTCTCTTTCCTTTTCGTGTATAACTACCTCTAGAGTGATTCTAGCAACAATAACTAGTCGAAGCGAAAAAAGAGTAAGATGGCGCCAATAGTACGTTTGAGACACGAGACGCCTGTCGATTCCAAACGAATAGTTAGTATTATGTGACGAATAACTAGGTTAATATTTAAGATTCTGGCTAAGTAACAAGAATACTAACTAGGGGGGTCGAAACAGGAGGCGAAGGACCTCAGGTACTATATAGGCGACCAGGAGGGACGCTAGTCCCAATTGGGCCTAGGGCGGTGTTCAGGGAAGCCTGCAACACCTGGAACCGTGACAAAACGAAAGCAACAAAATTTGTTATAAATTTAACGATTTTAAGAATAAAAAAATAAAATTGTCTCTTAATAATGCGAAGATTAAAAAAAAATTATAAGAATTTATCTTTAATAAAAAGCGCAAAATCGTGTTCGAAATTTTGTAATTACGATAGTAATAATAAGATTAAATATTAGTTTTTCGTCAAAAGATAAAAAGAATAATAAATCGAATTAAGCAATAATGAAAATTTAAGAAATTTGATCAAAACAAGATTCTTTTAAGCGATAAACGCTCTAGAAGCTCTTAATAAAGCAATTAATCAAAATAATTAAAAAAAAAATTAAAAAGAAAAAGAGATTTTCGAAAATTAAAAACGTTAAATTTAAGAATTATTTAAAGATAACAAAAGTTACAAGAGAAAAAACATACGTAAAAAAAAAGTAATAAAAACAAAAATAAAGAACGTTACAATAAAGAATGTTTTCGCAATAATTAACTCTAATTTAAGAGTTATCAAATATTAGAAAATTAAATTTAAAAAAAAGCAAAAGACTTCTATAAACTATGTATAACGAATAGAACGTTCAAAGAAAATGTTATAAATTGTGAAAAATTAAATCGATTTTAAGACTCTAACTTAAAGTATTTTTATTTCAAAAATAAAAATAAAAATAATAAATCTTTTAGATCTTTGTTTTAATTTAAGTTGCTTTTTTTTTGTTCTCTTTTTAATAAGAAATTTGATGCTATAGTAACAAAAAAAAATCTTAAAAGCTTATTAAAAAAAAGAAAAAGACGATTATTATTATAAAATTAATTAATGTTAAATCTATTAAGATTGTTTATTTTAAAAATATTATTACAAAAGTAAAATCTCTTAGAACTCTATATTTTGTTGCTTGTTTAATTGCGTAAATGTAGCTAAAAAATATAAAAGTTAAAGCAATATTTAATAATAATGCGAAAGTCAATTGTATTAGCAAAGATTTTACGAACAAAATTAATTTAATTATTTGACAAGATATTTTTATCTTATTGATAGAGATTACAAAAGCACGTGTTTGTTTCGAAGAAATAATAAAAAATGCAAAGATATTAATTAAAAAAATAATAATTTATATTTATATTTTTGTTGTTTTTTAATTCGATTACGAAATTTTATTAAATTAATTTTTTTAACAAAGTATTTAAATAAACTTTGTAAATATAAACGACAACTTTTTAGAATTAACGATTTATTTTAAAAACGAAGCAAAGCGTATCAACATTTTAAAAATGCTTGTTAATTATTTTAGTAACAAAGATAAAAACGTTGTGTTCTTAAAGAAATCTTTAAATCTTTAAATAATTGTTTAATTAATACGATTGTTCGACTTTGCGAATTTAATTGCAAGAAATTTTCGAAAATAAAAATCAAAATCATTAGAGTAACGACGTCGCAAAATAAAATCAAAAAAAAATTAAAAAAATTCTAATTAATTAAAGTAGACGAACAACATTAACGTCTATTTGTTTATTAATATAATTAATTAAAATTAAGTAAATATTTAAATTGATATTATGTTTTAAATATTTTAAAAATTATTAATAATTCGAACTTTTTAATTATGCATTATGAAAAAGACTTTCGCTATTTAATTGTTTAAAAAGTTCAATATTCTTCGTTAACTTTTTATTGCGTCGCATTTATTTGTTCGAATAAATACAATATATAAGCGAAAAGCTTAAAAAACAAATTTAATAAATATAAATAATTTAAATAATTCTATTTTAGACAAGTATTTAAACTAGAAAAAAATATTAAAGTTATTAATTACGAAGAATTTATAAAAGAAATTTGACGAAAGATATAATCTCTTTTTAATGTTTAAATTCTTAAGTATTAAATGCGACTTTCGTCTTATTAAGAAACGCATTTAAAAGCTAATTATAAAGTTCGAACTCTTTTCGCAAAAATAAGAACTTTTAATTATAATGCTTTTTAATTGTAAAATTGTCTTAATATAAAGCTTTGCTAAGATAAACAAAATTAAGTTAAAGATTGTATTTAATTAGAAAATTCGCACTATAAAACACAAAACATAATAAGTTTTAAAATTTCTAATTTTTTAAGCATTAAATTTTATTGTAATTAAGATGTTAAAAAAACGTCTTTAAACGAATTTGCTAAAATACTATTATAATCTTTATTAAAATTTTTGATTTTTAATAAGTAAAAAGAAAAAAAACAAATATCGCATAATTAATGCGATTATAAAGATAAACAAAATAACAATTTAAGATGCTAATATGTCTTCTAATGTTAAAGAGTTTACGAAAGAGTTTGTTAAAATAATAATTACGTTATTAATTAATTTCTTTTTAAAATACAATTAAATAAGTTTCGCATTAAAGAGTCGCAATTTTATTGTTTTTATAATTTTTTTTAAACTATTTAAAATAATTTGTCTATCGCAAGATACAACTAATTTAATTGTTTAATTTGTAAAAATTGTAATACGCATTCTTAAAAATTTTCTTAATAAATATTGCTTATTTGTGAACAACATAGATATAAAAGAATTTAAGTTAAATTATAATAACAAGAAGACAATTTTAAGAATTAAATTATTTGTTTTAAAACATATTTAGTAATTAAATGCAATATTAATAAACGTGAAATTGTTTAAGTGTATTATATTTGACGAAAAATCTTAATTTTGCCAATTAAAAATTAAAATTGTCGATTTTGTATATAATTTTAATAAACAATTCTTTAATAGCATTAAGATTATTAAGATTATTAAGTAATTATTGTGCAAAAACGTTTTTAAAGCTAGAGTCTTTATAAAAGTATGCGTTTATTATTAAATTTAAGTGCTAAAGTTTATAATTGTCGCAAAGTCGATTTATTGTTTGTTCAAAACAAAATATATTTTTGTTTAAGACTTTAAACAATAAAATGTTATAAATAAATTAAAGATTGCTTTAATCAATGCATCAACAATGCGCATTTTAAATTATTTTATTTTAGTTAACGAAATTATTTTAATTATAGATTTTAGCTTAAAAAATTAAAAAATCGTATTAATGCAAATTGATGCAATAATGAATTTTTTTTTTTCACAATATAAAAGTAAGCTTTGAAGCGAATAAAAAATTTAATATAACGTTAAAAAATAAAAATGTCGAAAGCTTATAAAGATTTTAAAGAAAATGCAATTCTAATTGTATAAAATTCAATTTATAATTAAGATTAATGCAAACATTTTAATAATTCAACTTAATCGCTTTGCGACAAATTTGCTTAACACTTTAATAATTTGTTAATTAGTTTAAATTCGTCTTTTTAACTTTAATATACAATATATATTTAATTAAAAACACATAACAATTGACGAATTTTCAAAAAAATCAAAAGAGTTGTTCGACAATATCGACGAAATTAATGAAAAAAACATTAATAATTTTATCAACAATTAGTTAAATTGTGTTCGCATTTGCTTCGCACAAATAAAAATATCAAAAAAGAACAAAAACATTTTTAAAGATAAATATTTTAATAAATTCGAATAAATCGTTCGATATTTGATTTTGTTGCGAAGATCAAATATAAATCAAAAGAATTTTCGCAAATTTAAGAATTATATTTTTTATTTTTTAGTAAAAGAAAAGCGTTTGTTTCGAAAAATAAACAAAAATATATCTTTACGTAAAATAGTAAATCGAACGAAAGATAAAAATCGAATTGTAAAAAGCTTGCATAACAAGAATAATTATAAAAAGAGAAAAAATATTTATCGACGCATTGCAAATTAATATTAATAACAAAATCTATTTAATTTTTGTAAGAAATATGTCGCAAATTGCAATAAATATTAATAAAAAACTTTTAATAAACAAAAGAAAATTATGCATTCAATTTACATTTTCGATTTATAAAAAAAGATTGTTGTAAATTGCATTTATATGTTAATTGCAAAAACGTTTGTCAAAATAAATCTAATAATTGTTCGAAATAATTTGACGAAATAAGTGAAAATTAAAGCAATTTCGAATTTTAAAGCATTTGTTATAGTAAAGTTTTTATAAAAGAATATTTTTTGTTAACATAAATATGTTAAAAAGATAATTATAAACAATAAATTTAAAAATAAAGTTAATATAACAACTAAACTTCTAAAGAGATATAGCGTCAAAAAAGTAACAACGTCGATTTATTATTTATAAGTAAATAAAATAATAAAAAGAAAACATAAACTTATTGTTAATGCTTTGTTTAAACTAATTAAAGAAGTCTTTATAAATTAATTACGACATTTGTATATAATATTATAAATTAATAAAACAACAATTTAAAAATTTATTAAAAAAACGTTGTTTCGTCTTAAGTTCAAATACGAAGTTATATTATTAATCGAAATAAAGTATTTAATCTAGCATATTATAAATTGAGAAAAAGTTTGTTTAATAACAAATTTATTAACGTTGCGAACAAAATAATTTCTTATGAAATAAAAATGTTTAAAAAGTAGCTTTGCATCTTCGTCGTTTTAGAGAAGCGAACAAAAATCTTTTCGATAATAATTATTAATTGTTGACGCGTTTATTTTAGTTTAAAGATTTGATTTTATTATATAACATCAAACTTAATAAAAGATATAACGTAAAATTATTTTTTCAATAATTAAACTCTTTTAAAATAAGAAAAAAAAACGAAATTAAAGACTTTTATATTTTGAAAGAAATTAATAACACGAAACTTAAAAATGTTTATTTAAGAAATTAATTAAAGAGATATGTAGCGAGAAATTAAAATTTTTAGATCTTCGCAAAGTTAAAAGACAAAAATAAGAAAATAAAAAATAATTTTATGCAAAAAACAAAGAATCAATTTGATTAAAGTAATAGAAAATCGTTTGCAATTATTATGTTATTGTTATTTTATTACGATTATTTAAATTACACAAAAGTGTAAGATATTTTTTTAAGAAAAAAAAAATTGCGATTTTTATATTTGTTTTATTTGCAAGAGCTTCAACATAAAGTTTATTAATTTATAAATATCAAAAAGTAATTTAATTACGCAAAGTAATTTATAAGATATTATAATTTTAAGCATTCAAAAAGAACAAATAGAAAAATAAAAAAATTAAAAAGTCGAAATATTAACAATTTTGATCAATTAGAAGCAAACGAACAATACTAGCGTCTATTCGTTTATTCTAATTAATTAAAATTAACAACTAGAAAGCGATCTAAAAGCATTAATAGCAAATCTTGACTTAAAGTTCTAGAATTTTAAGAATCTCTTTAAATTATAAAGAACGAATTTTAATTATTTTTTACGCAATATTTTTTAACAATAAAGATAACGAAATTATATGTTAATTATATTAGCTTTATACTTGTTTGCAAATTAATATACGAATAAATGTTAACATAATTTTTTTGCGTAATTAATAATATAAATGTTGCAAACAACAATTAAGTCTATAAGTAAAAATTCTTTGCACTTAAAGCTTTATATTTGTTAGACATTTAAAACAAGTTATTGCTTTATTTATAAAAGCACAATAACTTAATAATCTAATTCTTTGTTTGCAAAATTCTTTTTTTCGATTTATTATTTTTGCATAATTTTTTTTTTATTAAGTTTGTATTATAATAAATCTAAAGCAATAATTACGAGATATTAAACATAAACAATTTTCTACAAAAGAAATTTTTTAATCTTTATTAAAAAATTAAGATTAAAAACGAAAGTTATTATTTATATCAATAGAAAGATTTCGTAAAAAGCGACAACTTGCATTTGCTAAACAAGATACGAATTAAAATTTAATAACGTTAATATATTTTTTTTGTAATTAAAGATTAACTTTCTTAATTAAATTATCTTAAGCATAAGATTAACAAATATTATTGTAGCAATTACGAACGTTGTAACGTTAAACTTTTTAAGCTTAAATTTCAATTAAATTGCGAAAGATAATTATTTAATCTATAAAAGACAATTTAATTATTAGAAATTGCGTCTATATTTAAGTAGTTAATATTCTACTTTAATATAATAAAACTATTAATAATAAAAGAAGAAAACATTTGAAAAATTTTCGAAACACAATTTTAAATATTTTAGAAATAATCAAAAATTAAACGCGAAATTTGTGACAAATAATTAATAAAAACGCTCAAGTATTAATAAGTAATTTATTATAACAAAAATTGAAAAACGCAACACAAAAAATTGATTAAAACAAAAAACTACGAATTTAAAATAATTAAACTTAATTTCGCAAATTATAATTATCAAAGATTATAAATGTGTTGTTTAAAAATATAAATTAATTAATTATTAAAACAATGTTGCGAATAGCAAAGAAACGCTAGAATTTACAAAGAATTTTAAAAAAATTAAATCGAATTGTGTGCGATTAACTTAAATATTGCACTATAAAATCGAAATATATTGTTAATTATACGATTAACAATTATAACAAAATAAATGTTAAAAAGTTTAAAAATATAATAGCGTTTATTAAACAAAAGCTTTTAAAAATTGAAATAAAAAATTATTTTTAAGAGTATAATTTAATAAGAATTTTAGACGCAAAGTTGAAGAAAATTCGTCGAACAAAAGTTTAAACAATTTCGCCTTCTTCTATAAAAAATATAAAGAAAACGCGAATTTAAAGCGACAAATAAAAAGAATCTAAATCGTTAACTTTTTAATTAAAATCAAAGTTAAAATTTAAAAATAACAAGATTTATAAAAAATAAAACAAAAAAAAAGATTAAAATTTAAATTCTTTTAAAGAAGCTTTTTTTTTGTTATTACAATTGCGAAATTTGATATTAAAATTGTTTTTGTTAAATTTTAAATTATTTGAAGTTGTTAATACGACAAAATTACGTACTTTAATTACTAAAATCGCAA
>JAABUL010007852.1_pt1 | contig 11191 bp, 1 predicted proteins | sample 5559151 | NCBI WGS metagenome assembly JAABUL01 (sample SAMN10711876, study PRJNA513368) | rock metagenome | isolation source: Antarctica rocks | place: Antarctica: Victoria Land, Pudding Butte sud | reverse complement strand
TTATAAAAATTATAAAAATTTTATAAAAATTAATATAGCTATTTTATTCTTAAGCTATTAAGTAAGATTTTTTATTTATATAAACTTTGTCAATTGAGTTATTGATGTAAGTTAGAACGTCTACGCACAATTTTAAATTTTATATTAATTAATTTGCGATTTCGAGATAATTTCGAAAAAAAGATTAAACGAAATTAATTATATACACACAATTTTGTTTAAGAGCAATTCGACTATAAGATAAATTCTTATGTCTTGCAACATACAACTAATAATATGCTACAAATTAATTGACAAGAGTTCGAAGCTTTTTTATAATATTTTTATAATTAATATTGAAAACGCCTTTGTTGTATTCTTTGCTTTAAATAATAGAATATTTAACGTAATTAAAGTTTGAGACAAATAATAATAAAAATATATTATAATATAAGTATAGCTTCGCAAAATACGTGCAAAAATATAAAGAAAAAAACTAAAAAAGAAGCACTTTGTAGAATCGAGTTAAAATAATTAAGAACTAATTATTAAAGTTGTATTTAAATAATTTGTTAATTTAAAAAGAGCTTAGCGCAATTATATAACAAAGATTCGTAGTAAATTTAGGCAAAATTTTGACAAAAATATCTTATTAAGCGAATTACAAAACTTTGTTATAGAACTTTTAATATAATTAATAAAATCTTATTGTTAAGTTTAAAAAATACGCGTCTCGTAGAAGTAAACAAGTTTTTATTTAAATATTTATTAAATAAAAATTCTATTATTATGTATTACAATCGACGCATTCTTTTTACTAGATATTATATTGTCAACATCACAAACATCGTTAAATTCACTCTTTTTCTTCTTAAATATTTAGAAGATTGTTATTGTAAAGCTTGTCTTCTTTTTGCGTTTTATATTAATCGCGTTTTTAATATTAATATTAATACAAATAACAATATAGAAGACTTCGATTTTTTTTTTTAACAATAAGCTCTCTTAAGAATTTACAATGCGAACTTAGAATTTTGCGTTAATTCGCACAAAATAACAATTTAAGTACGTTATATATTCGAATTCGTATTTATAATTCTAACAAATTCTATCAAAGTATTTAATTTTTTTTTGTTTAGTAGCTTGTTAATTTCGAAATTTTGTTGCAACATAAAAAACGATTTAGTTTTTGTACGCTTCTTAAAGTTATCGTAAAACATTATAATTATTTGTTAAAAAATAAAATATTTGCGAATAAATTAAGCGAAAATAATTAATACTTGTTAATTAATTAAAAGATAAAAAAATATGCTTGTTGTTAAAAAATAAAAATAAAAAATAAAAAATACGAAGATTAAGATTTAAAAAAATTATTTACTTTCTTAATTATTAGCGTTATTTTAAGAAAAATAAATATAATTAAAATCAACTTGTTTAGATGTTTAAATCTAAAAAATATATATTTAATTGCAATAAGCTTCGAACATATTTTAACAAAAGTTAAATATATATTGTTTAAAAAACAACTTTTAATTATTTGTTTAATATTGTTATATATATAAACGTCTTAAACGCTTTAATTTGTTTATTGCATCTTTGTTTTAAGTTTCAACTCAAATTCTTTTATTGCAAAATAAAATATATTGTTGCAAAAACAAAGCATCTTGACGATATTAATAACGTCTTTGACGTCAAACTTCGTCGATTTGTTAAAATAATTTTTTATATAGACAATATTAATTTGTTTGCTCTTCTAGTATTGTTGCGAAAGCTTAAGCTCGTTTAGTTTCAATTTTTTTTATTTGTTAATTATTTCGCTATAAATTTCTTCGTATTTTGTTAGAAAAAAAGCTTAAACAATTTGTCAATAAAGCTTTATTAGCTCAAGTAGACGTTTTAAAAATTATTAATTATTTTTATGTTTTTAAATAAAACTATATAAGAGAATTTAATTAAATCTTTTGATTGCTTTATTTATTTTTATTTTGTTTTTTAACATAAAATTAATTCGACAATTCTTTAGCGTTTTGATAAACTTTTTAATTTTGCAAACGCTAAAATTATAAAAAATGTATTAAGAAGAATCTTACGTTAGAGATAATATAATATTAAGTAATGTTACTATGTTTAAAAATTTTGCGCTAATAATAATACTAGATATAACAATAAATTAAAAGCGAAATTTCGATCGATTAATCTTAATTTTTTCGATAAATTTTTATAAGTCTTTGTTAATATTTTTTATAATATATAATTCGTTAACGACAAATATGTTACAATGCATTATGCATATATTTTTTTTCTTTAACTTTTTTTTTATTTTAAATGTATATTTGATTGTTGTTAAATCTTGAAGTTTGATGCATTAAATTTCTTACATACTAAGTAATTAAATTTTTGTGCTAATTTTAAAAGAGCGATCAAAATAATTTACATTATAGAAGATTGTTTTGCTTTTAAACAATATTACATTTAACAAACGCTTTGTTATAAGTTTCTTTTTCATAAATAACAAAAGATAATTTGTAAATAATAACAAAGTATGCACATTAACAAATTAAATGTTTAGATTATCTAAGTCGACGTAAGTTTTAATTGTATTAAATTATTTATTAATGTTTGTTATTAATACAAGAAAGACAATTGCTTTATTATTTGATCTATTGTTAAAAAAATTTAATCTAGATTAACAAGAATACATAGCAAATTACTTTTTCAACATGTAAAATAAAAAACAAACACTTCTTAATAATGTTATCTTTAAACAATGTTGTCGAAGTTTTAACTTCTTTGCTTATTTTTTGCAAATTTTTTGTTATTTTATTTATAGATGCAATCGAAATACAACTATAGCAATTGTCTAAATCGTCTATAGTTTGTTAATACTTATTTTTAAATAAATTGTTTTCGAAAAAGTATAATATTTTTTTTAAACTTATTTTATTATTAATTAAATCGCTATATTAATTATTAACTTTACTATTTATATAAACAATAATAATTACTAAATGCAATTGTCAATAAAAGAGATAAAACTTTAAATCAAGAAAAGATTACTTAAATTTTACGATAATTTACTTAAAATTAGCAATGCAAACAACGCATACAAATTAAGTTCAAAACTCTAAGTTAAAATGCTTGCAAAATTAATTATTCTAAATAATTATTACATTTAATTAAAAATTAATTTGTATATTAATAAAAAAAAGCGATTAGTTTATTAAATATTATAGTTCTTTTTGTTGATTTCGTTTGCAACAATCTCGTTTTTATTATGCTTCTTATTATTATTAATAATTTTAATCTTATTTTTTTTGTTGCATTCTAGTATTATTATTATTTTTTTTTAATGTTACTATTGTTGTTTTTAGAATTGATTTTCGAGATTTAAATAATAATTTTTTTGTTATTTTTAAATTTGTTTAAAGATTAATATAATGCAAAGTTGTTAATATTTTCGTTTTGTTTTTTCGTTCTTCGTCGCTTTCTTTAAAAAGATTTCTTCATTAATTTGAAGTTAAAACTAGACATATTAATTTTTTTAAAATGCTTAAAATCTAAAGAATATAGTTAGTTACTAACAATTAAAACAATAAAACTTTCGTTAAATATTAATTGTCTTTCGATTTATTTAATAAAAAATTAAAAAGAGTGTTATTCTTTGTAAAATTATTAAAAAAATTATTTTTCAATTTCTTTAAACAATAGCTTAACTTCTTTTATACATTAAAAAGAAACAAGCTTTTGTCGTTTAAAAGACTTAATAAGAGTTGAAATATATTTTAACTTAATTGCTTTGTCTACTAATTAAACAATAATAATAAAAAGCAAACATTTATTTATTAAGATCGTTTTATGCATATACGTTGATCTTTAAGCTCTTTTGTTCTTTATCTAACTAGTATTGAACAACATTCTAGAAATTATTATTATCGAATATACTTGTTAATTTTATTATTGTTAAATAATATAATTTATGTTGTTCTAAATTAAAAAGCACTTTATATCTTAAAAAATATTTATAAAGAGAAACAATAAAAAAATGCTAAAGTCGAAAAGAATTGTATAAGATATCTTTAAAGATTTGCGAAGCGCAAATTATTATTATAAAATTAAAAAAACTTATGCGAGAAAACATAACAAAGAATTAAAACATAATTAAATTGACAAAATTTTGCGCTAAAATATCGCAAACACATTTAATAAAATTAAAAAAAAAAAAAAAAAATAACGTTAATAAATTAAATAACAAAATCGATAACGCTAGTAATAAAAAGAGTGCGACAAAAGTTATAGAAGTTGTAATAATTTTACAAAGATTAATATAGTTATCTTATTTTTAAACTATAAAACGAAATCTTTTATTTATATAAACTTTTTCACTAGAGTTGCTAATATAAATAAAAACATTTACACACAATTTTAAATTTTAGTTTAAATAATTATTGATTTTGATGCAACTTTAAAAATAAGCTTAAATAAAGTTAATTATATGCACATAATTTTGTGCAAAAGCGATTTAATTATAAGATAAATTTTTATATCTTGCGACGTACAATTAATGTTGTGCTACAAAATCGTTCGCGCGATTTTAGAGCTTTTTTACGATATGCTTATTGCTAATATCAAAAGCGTCTTTAACATAATCTTTAATTTAATTAAATAAATATCTATTGTAGTCGAAGTTCGATATAAATAATAATAAAGATATATTGTTATACAATTACACAATTCAATACAACATGCGCAAAAAGTAAAGATAAAAAAAATTTAATCGAAAATTATTATAAGAAATTAATATTTGTGAGCTTACTTAATCGTGTTTACACGCGTTCGAATTTAAATTAACATTAATTATTTTGCGACGTTACGTACATAATATGAGCGAGATTTTGTTTAAATTTGACACAAATGTTTTTCAAATAAATTGCAAATTTCTACTATATGTTAGAGCTATATTGTGCGAAATTTTGTTCAAATTTGGCACAAATGTTTTTTAAATAAATTGCAAATTTCTATTGTATATTAAAGCTATAATAGATAAGATTTGACGCAAACAAGTATACAAATTATTATTGTTTATTGAGCGCACAAATATTTGTGCGTAACTTTGTTAATTTCAAGTGTATGTCAAAAATTGCAATCACAAAATATTATTATGAGCAAAGAAGCTATTAGTTAATTGGAGTATATTAATATGACTTTTTGCTAGCTCAAGACTAGCAAAAAGCCCTTCTAGTAGAACGCGCATCTTGACTATGGCGGGTCGCCTTCTCGTTGTGTCGATGGAATAAGCTTGTCTTGGATAAGAAATCTGCACTTAAAATAAGCTATATATCTTGCTTTTTAAAACAAAATATAGTTCTAAATATAAATTTTAGTAGTTTAATTTTCAATAATTTATTTTGTTGTAATTTGTACATTTCTTCTATTTAATATATATAAAGTTTAAATTGTTAATAACAAAAAAAATATCTTCTATAATAGCAATTAGTTTAGTAGTTGTTATTAAAATTAAAATAGTATTAATAGTTAAGATATTTATTAAATTAATATATTAAGTTTTGTAATTATAAATAATAGTAGACAACTTTTGTTTTCAAATACTATTTTTGTAAAAAAACTTATATTTCGATATCTATCGATTAATAAAGAGACAAACAATATTGTTAAAATCGACTAAATATTTAAAAATAAATTAGTTCTTATTTATAGCTAAATTATTCGAATAGATAGATAGTTTATTAATAATATTGTAAAACTTAATTTTGTATTTGTTAATATTCTAATAGCTAAAAGTCTTAAGAAACTTAAATTTAACAAAAATTCTTATTAGTATTTTAATTTTTTAGACTTGTATATTTTAACAATTTTTTAATAAATTTTTTTAATTAGATTAATCTTCTTTATATTGTAATATAAATTTTTATTCATAATATTTCGAAGTATATTTATATACTTCTTGTTGTTAATATTTTACTTAATTTGTTTTTCGATAACTATATTAAACAAATTAATAGATCTAATATTTAATTTAATATATTTTTAGAATTTAATCTATTTAAGAATTTTAAACAAGTCTTGTTTTTAGATAAGAAAATTTATATTATTGCTAATTTTAACAATCTATTTCAGAATTGCAAGAAATAATGCGAAAATGCTAATAATTATAATAATATTAATATAATCTGCTATTTTTAGAACTCTACTAATAGTTTGTAAGCAATAGATAATAGTACTAGTAAATATAGTAAAGAAGTACAATTGCACAATAATAATTTTAGTAAAAATATTCTAGTTGTTAGATTACAAAAATCAAATAATTTAACAAAATTCGAATTAGATATTTAGTTTAATAGATACTTTTTAAATAATTTAGATAAAAAAAATAGCTAAATATATTTCTCTTTGTTAATAGTATCGATTTGATCGATATTGTTAATTATAAATTGAACAAAATTTTAGTAGATAAACAATTAATAAGTTTTTAAATAAGTTTTATATTTTTCTTGTTCCGTCTTAAGATTATAATAGACATAGATTTAAACAAACTTAATAGACTTAATTTGTTTAAAAGATAAAATATTAATAGATAGTTTTTAATTTAATTGTTGTTTTTATTTAATTGTAGATAAAGTTTATTAATTATCTAAAATCTAACTAAACTATTTAATCTTTTTATTTTTATTTTTAATCTTAACAGTTATAAAGATAGCTACGCTATTCTGCGTTTTTGCAATTGTTAAATCGATCTTTTTAGTCTTTTTATTTTAATAAAACTAAATAGATATCAACTATTTAATTGTTAATAATTAAAGATTTTAGTTGTTTCAATAGTTAAGAGATCGATTGTTCAACAAATTTCGACAGTCTTTTAGCTATTGTTTTAACAATATTATAGTATAAATATTCCAATTCTTAAAGACTAATCTAAGTATTCAAATAATTAATTGTCAACTTCTATATATTAGAAATTAACAAGAACTTAGCTAATAATAGTAATTGTAAATTTATTGTTAGTTCGATTTATTAGTTATGCTTTAGATATTTTGATTAATAAACAAATAAGTTGTTTGCTTTGTTCTAAGCTTATAATCTGTCAAAATAATAGATAATAAAATACTTAGTTACTATATAGAAACTGGAACTTTGTTTATCTATATATATTAGTTAAAGCTATTCGAATCAATTACGTAATATCGAATCGAATAGTATCAATACTAGATTAGATCGATTATAGTATTCCGACTATTATTACAATATTTTAGTATATTTATATACGCATTTAAAGAAAATTCTTTATTTTATATATAAAATAATTACAATTTTCGTCGAAATCTTAATTAATATATTTATTAAAATATTAATTAACAAATATATATTTAATATATATTTAACTAAAGTAAGATATAATTTTAATAAGCATATAGCTTATCCTGGGTGCAGATTTCTTACCTGAGACGAGCTTATTTTGGGTGGGAATTCTTATCTAGAATAAGCTTTGTTTATGCTTAGTTTATGCTTAACATAGAATATATTAAATAAAACGAAAATTATAAGTTTGAAAAGACGTCTCTATTGCAAGTTGTATATATTAAATATATATTAAATCTATAATCTAGTTATTTTAGAGCTTATTTTAAATTAAAAATCTATATTTAAAATAAGCTTTGTTTATATTAAATTTATATTTTACGTATATTGTGCTAAATTAAACAAAAAGATTGAAAGTTTAAAAATATATCAAAGAGAAAATATATATATCTAGTATATACTAGATATATAAATTGATTATTTTAATATATTAAGTAATTATAATTTTGTTCAATTTCTAAAACTTAGAATAAGCTAAATATATACTTAATATAGTTTATAACTATTAAAAAAAAACTATTATCTTGATTTTAAATGCGTAATTTCGACGCGTTTATATAAAATACAATTTAAATATAGATTTAGCATTGCTATAGTATATATTAAGAATAAATAAAATTGCGCAAGTTATGCGTCAAATCTTTAGCGTATTTTGTAAAATTAAAATACAATTATTGCGTTTTTTATCTTTATTTTTTCTAACTATTTATATTATTGTAGTATATACTTTTAATTTTATTAATAAATTTATAATATAAGTCTAGTATATTCTTTAATTTTATTATTTCTATTATTTTAATATATATTTAATATAAGTGTTATTGCAATTTAATTCGCTAATCTTAAAATATATTACAACAATTCTAATATAACAAACGCGCAAAATTTATCTTCTTTAAAATACTATTATAATAAATATAGTATATACAACGCTTTTGTTTAACATATATTAATTATATATTTAAGAATCTTTTTTTAATTTGAATTCTAATTTTGTAATTAAACGTAAGCGTTTAACTATAGCACAATTTTATATTAAATATATACTAAATCTATATTTAATATATATAAGATTTAACTAAATCGATAACAAATCTAATAAAAAGATATTTTTTGTTGCAACTTAATTTATACTAAGTATTAGCAATATCTATTATTAAAATTTCGAAAAATAGTAGATAATTTATATATAGATTTAATCTAAGTTTAATATATATTAAATATTATTAATTGTATTAAATTTTAAAACTCGAATTGTTTTCTTTAATATAAGCGTATAAATTGTATAAATTTAGTTGCAATTTTATATATATTAAATATTAGCAAATGTAATTGTACAATAACGTCGATTAATTAAATATATAAAGTAACTTTTATTGCTCTTAATTGCTAATTATTTGTATATATAGTTGTAGTTTTATTTCTACTTAATATATATTAAATTAAGATTGAAATTAAATTATATTATTACTAAAAAATATATTATATTAAAGCGAATAAACAAATATTTTAATTAATTATATATAATGCATACGCTAAATATATGTAATTGCAAATTTAAATACAAAAAATATTTCTTTAAATATATATTATTTTAAAAAAAAGTATATATCTTTTTTATATTTAATATATGTCTAGTTTATATTAATTTAGTATTGTAAAGTTTTAAATTAGATTTAAAAAATAGCAAAATACAAATTATTTTATAAAATCGAAATATAATTTCTATATATTTTGCTTAAGCTAAACTTATATTTTATATAAATACAAAAATATTGTTAATACAATTACTTATTAATATATAAACAATATAAAATATATTGCGTAAACTAGATTAATATTAAGTATATATTAAGTTTATATAAAATAGTTGTTATAATTAAGAATTTGCAATTATTTTCGATATATATTTCTATCGCAAAATAAGTTTATTTTATACTTGTTATATACTTAATTTATTTCTTATTTTCTTTGTTTTTATACTATATATATAAATGCTTATTTTGTTATTTAAGACTTTAACAATATATTAATTACGTATAGATTCAACTAATATTAGATTTGCACTAATATAACTTTTAAAATTATTAATTAATTATTGTTTATTATTTTTTTTCGAATATTTGTTTTTCGATTTAAAAAATGCTTGTAAGAAATATATTTTTAATTTAGTTTTAAAATATACTAAGTTTACGCTAATTTACTTTTAGCGTTATATTAGTACTTTAATTAAAAAGCTTCTTCTTATATATTTTATTATACTAATTTATACTTAGTATATACTTAAATTATGCGCAAATTAATATATCTATTACAAATATCAAATTTTCGAGTAGATTATTTAATTATATTTTAGATTTAATTTATATTAAATATATATTAGCATTAAAGAAATATAAAGAAACAAAAAAATCTTATAATAATAATATATTTAAAATTTCAAAAATCTTTAAAGATTTATATTTTATTTATATTTAATATATATATAGACAACAAAAAAAAGTTGCTTGTAATAGTAAAAAGTTAAATACAATAATTAATTTTAATAAAAAAGTTTAAAATTTATATATATTATATTTATATTTACTATATATATAGAAAAGAATTATAATACTTTTTTAAATTCGAACAAAAGCAAGTTTTATTTGTTAATTTATTATATTAAAACTATATTAATTTTATACTTAATAGATATTTGCGTTCTAGTTAATATTTTAATAACAAAAAAGAGTAAAATACTATTTGCAATTTTATATTATATCTATAATATATTTATGTTAAGTTTATATATAGTTAGTTCTTTTTTAAATAAATTTATTTCTATTAATAACAAGAGTTAATATAACTATCTTTCTATTTATACTAAAATTATACTAAGTTTATGCTTAACTAATATAATTATTGCAAAAACTATTGTTATATCTACAACTAAAGACAAAGATTAAATTGCTTTTTATTATATATATTAAATATATACTAAACATAAATTAGAACAAATTAACAACAAAAAGTTTTTAAAATTGTTTAACTAAGTTTTAGACTTAATATATATTATATATAATACTTTAATTTTTTTCGATTAATTGTATATTTTTGATTGTATCTAACATATATAATATAGATAATTAAATATTTGTTTTTTTAACTTCGATCTAACAAAATAAGTTAATATTTATTATATATTCTATTTTTGTGTAATTACTACAACAACTATATTTTAATAAAAAAAATTCTTTTATAAATTAATTTAAAATAAAGTACAATCTATATCTAATATAAAATTTCTCTATACTTTTTTTAATCTTAAATTAAGATTTTTTTTTAATTATATTTAAATATATATCAAGTTTGTATTTTGTTTATATTTGTTATATATTTATTTTATTTACTATTTTAATTTTGTATTAAATTTTTTTATTTTAAATATTATTTTTTATAAGATAAAGTTAAATAAGCAATTATAATAGTTTGTTGTATTATTATATTTGTTAATTTTACAAATAATACAAATATCTTATATATAATTTTATTTTTAATTGTTTATTCTTAATTTCGAATTTTTCAATAAAGTAATAAATTTTTTTTTAAATTAATACTTAATATAAACTCGATATATATTAGATCTATATATAGTTTTTCGAATTTAAACAAAAGTTCTTAAATTATTAATATTATACAATATTTGTAAAACAAAGATATAAATTTATAAACTAGTTTATCTTTATTGTTGTTTTAATTGCTTAATAAATATTATTAATTTATTTATAATAAAATTATATTTAAAATATTTTTTGTATTGCTAGTAATATCGAATTTCTTTAATTTGACAACTTTTTTT
>JAABUL010007849.1_pt1 | contig 11197 bp, 14 predicted proteins | sample 5559151 | NCBI WGS metagenome assembly JAABUL01 (sample SAMN10711876, study PRJNA513368) | rock metagenome | isolation source: Antarctica rocks | place: Antarctica: Victoria Land, Pudding Butte sud | reverse complement strand
ACTCATCACCAGCCCAAAGCAAACCCAGGACAAGGTTCGACTCCAATGGTGGAAATTACGACTTACTGCTTCTGGCAGTTACCGAAAGGCACTTCTACTTCTGGAAGGGGTTTTCAAATTTGGATCTCACCCGTGCATCGGACGTTTCAGAACCAGCTCAACTAAGAGTAAGCGAGAAAGCACAGAGCATGACGCATGAGGCTAGTATGACAGACGGTTTACTCGAAGATCTAATCTAAGATTCTGGCCTCATACGGTCCATTGCCCATGAGATTGCAGTGTCGTTAGGATCGTCCACTAATCGTTGACCGGACACCGAATTCTCCATCTTTGCAATGGTGCTTGCCAACCTCGCTGTTGCGGAAGCGAAGTCTCCTGCATAAAGGAGGCGAGCGTCATGGATGGCCACCCTCACTTGCTAGAGTACGGCCGAACCTATCTCCACAAACAGGCATTGGTTAATTTGGCGAGCGTTCTCCGGGATAGCCAAGACGCCAAGACCAACAGTCAATAAGCGGTAAAAAGTCGGAATTTCCCTGTGTAAGCGCTCCACACAAGCTGCAGACTGAATTCTCTTTCTGCATGTAAGTACGAGTGAAGGCCTTGAACTGTCTCTATTTCGGTTCAGGAGCCCTCAAAGGCACGAGATAGACTCCAGTAACCCTGACATAGCTTTTGTCCTCAATCTCTGGGTCTATCCAGCAAGGTCAGATTATGGCGCAATTCCTCTTTAAATCGCTTCCATTGCTTCCCAATCATATAGTTGAGAGAGCTTCTCTTCTTACGAATGTGCACTTCATACCTCGTTTGACGTCCTCGTACTGATTTTGTGGTTCTTCACGCTCTGGCTATCGAATTATTGATCGTCAACATTCCACCGATTAATAGTTGTGTCGTTATTTCCTCAATCCTCCGGTGCCAACCCTAGCATAGCATCCATATACTTCCAAATCGAGGTGGCTTTCACCGCTACGTAGCACCATAGCAGAATCCCTTCAACCACATATTAGGAGCGATATCTCAGTAGATGATTAATTCACGCCATGCCATTCTACTTGTCACACTTGGATCTCCGCCATCCATTGTTAGCAAATCTAGTAATCCCCTTTCAGGATTCGATGAATGTCTTGAAGCGCAGAATTCCATTCTTCAATGACTGGATCTCTCCAGGAGAAAAGGCCATACCTCTTCGAGACATGCGCCTCTGAAGGCTTTCTGACAAATCCGTTGAAGTCTGGCGGTGCTTTTGGATCGGTACACAACGTCGAGCAGGAGAGTCTTCTGCTGCTCGTTCTGTCAGTGTTAGCTTGTCTATGGGCGCAGATCCTTGCTCGGTCCACATCCCTGGGCCGGGTGCAGACACCTCAGCGGTCTCTGCGTACAGGTCCACCTCCGGCTGTCATCGCGGAGCATTCAAGGTTTCAAAATCCAGAACAGGCAGACAAACAATCTGGAAGAAACGCACCTTCAACGACATATTCCTATTCGTGTCAACAAAGAATACAGCCGAACCCACCATCCAACCCAGCCCAAGCATCAGCTCCTGTGACTCGTTTTCCCTACCTTGGAGGTGTTCTCAACGGGATAGCTCTGCTTCGGTACGGTGACCTCTTCTATGTCAATCATGATAGAGTGTGGCTCCAGCATATCAATGGGACAGCCGTCTTGTTCTGATCACACGAGGACACATGGGCCCCAAGTGATGGATACACAGCGGGAGTGGAAGGTTCAAGATCGCAAGAGACAGAGACCATGCTCGGAGACGGCTACAGCGGATCTCCTTCATCAACTTGGTAGCGTACGAAGACTGAGTTACGAAAGCATCCAATTCTTCGCACTGAACACCAGCAGGATCCGGAATAAACTACCCCTCCGGGAATGTGCTTTACACAGCCTGCAGCATCCGACAAGAGGGAACGTCAAAAACTTCGAAGCGGCTGGCGCAGCCAGTCTTCCAAATGCCCTCGCCTGGTCTTGAAATACTTTCTATAACGATACATCGCTCCTTGTCAAAACAGGTTTGTATAGCCTGGCAGGCTTTCTCGCCGACGACAAAGTACACCTGGAACGTTAACCGTCCGGGAGACGTGTTTTCTCTGCGCGATTCAGCCATGGAATAGTATATCTCATACGACGGTATGAAGGAAAGACGGATTTTCGCCCCTCAGAGTAGGTATCCTGAGGCAAGCAGCCTCGACGACCTAGCTGGACGACAAGGGGCGTATCTAGATGCTTCGAGGGTGCTTTTACCAGCGGTAGGTTCCTACATGTCGTCCCTACGTCCCTCCTTAGCAAGTCTTGCCCCGTCAAGGGCGCACTCGACCTTGCTTTAGAATGGAAAGCATTGAGATTTGGACCAGTGCAGAGGGGATGCACTGATCTGCGGAACGGGAGGATTGCCACACATTGTCCCATGCCAAGGTAGCAAAAGCTTGCCCCGGCCTTACTCCTCTTCCAACCTAGCGTGAGCGTGGCTCTACGCTCGCGCGACGCGGGTGAAGGTCGCGGAAGCCTGGGTGATCCTGGGTGATGGCGCACCATCAGACGTGGAGGGTCTGTTGCCTAGTAGCAGTGCTGATCGGAGGACCGAAACCCTTACGTGTCGATGCACTTTTTCAGGTGAGCGGGCTGCGAGTCAGCTACCAACTACCTCTATTTTTGATACTTAGGCAGAAGTGAAAGACTGTAGCCAGCTTATTAGGCGAGGATACGAGAAAAAGCGGTGACGGCGTTGAACGATATATTACCAATATCGTTTTACCACGCTCCTTTTTCATACCATTCAGAATTAAACCCTCTCGTGTGATAATCTGTCGGAGATATTAGAGCCGTCTAAGAGAGTATCGAAATAGATACTTGTGAATGCGAGGCAGACGTAGGGACATATGGAGCAGATGCTGGTGTTGGGCAAGCGTTCTCTATATTGCTTTTCATGATTGACCGCGATCAGTATCTGGGACTCCTAAGCAGCGAGACGATCTACGTGACGCTTTGTGGTTCTTGGAGGGACAGGCCTTGATTGAGAGATTGACCTAGTGAGATCATGTCCGTGGCGGAGCTGTACGTAAGTCATCGTAAGATCGCCTATGATATGCTGAGTGGTTTTCAGTCGTATCCCATTTTCCCACTGACCCTGGTTGGCATTCTCGACTGGAATAGAAATTATGGTGGCCAGTGTTGGTGAAGTAGCTTCGTCGAGAGCTCCTTCGACAGGTAGAAAATTACCACATCCTGGTAACTCGAGACTTGGCCAATCTACAAGAAATGCTAGAGCTCAGGTATAGGCTTAGAGAGATGCTGTTCAGGCTATCAGACCTCTCTGCCCTAGCTTTCGATTTAAAAAAGCATGGACGAATATTTCCGGGAGCACTTTCTGTGTTGTAGGATGGTCCGGGCCCATCGTCTTCGATAATCATATTGAAGCTCTGACATTGAGAATAGATGCGTTGTTGTACCGTCGTTGATGACGGAGTAGGTAGGTAAGGAAGTAGACGCTGTTTAATCTGTTGGGATGCTCGACTCCCAGCGCCTTCTCTTTTCCCTCATCTCCTCGGCCGCCTCGTACTTCCCCTGATTCTCAAGCACTGATGCCAGATCACTGGCGATTCTCAATGTCATAAATTCCTTGACTCCTCGCTTCTTATACCCCTCTAGCGTTTGTCGATACATCTCCTCGGCCATCTCATGCTTCCCCTGATATTGGAGGACTGATGCTACTTTATGGATGCTATCCAATGTTAAGAAGTGCTCGACTCCGAACACCTTCTTATATCCTTCTAGCGCTCGTCGATACATCTTCTCGGCCGCCTCGTACTTCTTCCCATTTTGAAGCACTAATGCCAGATCACTAATGATTTCAATTGTCATAAAATTCGTAGCTCCTCGAATCTTCTCATACCCTACTAGCGTTCGTCGATACATCTCCTCGGCCATCTTATACTTCCCATGATTCTGGAGGACTGATGCCAGTTTATCGATGGTAACCAATGTCGACGAATCCTTTGATCCGTACACCTTCTCATACCCTTCTGGCGCTCGTTCACACATCTCCTCTGCATCGCTTAGCTGGTCCATGTAGATGAACTGGACTACCGCTTCATACGAAAGTTTAGGTAGAAGATATTCTGGATGGTTATAATCTTCCAAATTCTGAACGAAATTCCTCAATTCCTCAGGATCCCAAATGTTGCGAAAGAGGCCGTCGGGCGGATTGGGATCTGCGCCAGCCTCAACCAGCCTTTTCGCGGTGCTGAAATGTCCCATACAGCAAGCCGAGAAGAAAGGTCTCACAAGATAGCCACATTCGGAATTAGGGTCAGCACCGCTAGCCAAGAGGGTGGTCACGACGCTGTCGCGACCAGAGTAAGCGGCAGCTTGAAGCGCGGTACCTAGATTTTGTTTACTCGTCAACGATAAACCAAGGAAAGGTGGCCGTTTTGATGGCTTACCGAAATGGCCGCCATGGAAATCGACGCTTGCTTCACTTTCAATGAGTATATTTACAGCGTCGAGATGACCCCCCTTCGAGGCAATTTGCAGGGCAGAATGATTTGTTGTCTCTTCCACCGCATCAAGCGTCGTTTGGAATCCAATGACAGACTTTATCGCGGTTGCAAGTCCTTGATCTGCAGCAGCAACAAGACTCCTTACTCGGAATTGAGCTGCTTCATCTGTGTCTACGCTGACCTTGCTGGAAGGTGGGTGGAACGAAGTCTGAAGCCAACTGCTCAAAAAGAGTTTCTCATGATCTGAGTCGAAATCCTTGAAGCATTCAAAGCAGATTGTCTTTGCTTGCTCATGATCTTCTAAGAAACTCATATGGCGCGGGAGGAATTTCAAAGCATAGGGTAATAAGGGTCGATCTGCAAGATGTTGAGCAAACATTCGATGTGTTTTGTACTTCCACGGGCCCGAATTGCCTGTAGAGCGTGAGCTGCGTGACTCCTCATTGTAGCGCCGGTCTAGTAGTAGAGCCATCCGTATATATCGCGCACAAACAACGGCAATTTCTGCATGACCCAGTCTCTCTTTCATGTCAAATGGTTTTGCTGCCCTGGTAGGATCTTTGAGAAACTCTCTTACTGTCTCGTGAAACAGCTGGACCACATCTCCAGGGTCTACATCTGAGGACTCCACCGCACGCTCGACTGGATGTTTGACTTCCACGAGTTCCCCGCAGTTTCTCATCAGTCTTTTAGGGACATGCTCGAGTCGTTTAAGCCGATAGTCGTACAGACTCGAAGTAGAGATCCCGAAATTTTTCAATGTACCCAAGTGGCTAGTAGCAACGGCGTCTCTAAATTCATCAATGGTGAGAGGTCTCTCCGAATAAACAACCCAAAGTAGCATCCTGATGCCTTCAGCCACTGTAGCACGTTCTTGCTTGGCTAGAAGTGAGGTGATGTGTTTGTAGTAGGGTATAAGTGAGATAGGTAGTTCCTTGACTTTCGCTCTGAGCTCGGCTTCACTCCACCCATCATCCGCCAACCGCTTGATGTCGGTGAGTATCAAGGAGACCCATAGAAAGACTCCTTGAGCTCGAGAGAGAATATAGCTGGAGATCCATTCGAATGTAGTCCTGTCCGAGGTGTTTAGGAACCCTATGCTGGATGTAATCATCTCTTCGATATCTTTCCTGTTTTTGTCTTCTAGGATGAGGTGATATCTTGACCCAGCAAGCCTGCTGCTGATAATGGGACCCGGACGACTAGCCACAAGTACTTTAAGCTTGGCTTCTGGAGTAGTGATTTCCTTGAGTAGGGAGATGACCTCGGAAATTCCTTCCTTGTCCGACTCGTCTAGGGCATCCAGTAGAAGATAGAACTTGAGCGAGGGAGTGTGAGACCTGGAGAGCGAGACAAAGATATTCTGCATCTCCTCAAATCGCCATGATTGCATTTGTTCCCGCTTGACTCGAAAGACTGATCGAAAGAAAGGATATGTCTTTGCGGTCTCTTGAACCAAGATCTGATACAAGAGGGCTTGGAGCATGTGTGTGTGACTCATCTCAGTTTTCCCTTCTCTTGCGCTGTAGTAGAAAGAGGCAACCACTGCCTTTGGGAGGCTATCCTCATTACTTAGTCGATTCTGTACTTGTTTCATCAATGTAGATTTACCAGTGCCAGGATTGCCCTGAAGCCACAAAAGAGCAGAACCAGGCTCGTTTCTCCACCCACGATACTGCGCGTCTGAGAGTATCCATTCACCACTGTTCTTCTCGCCGTCTCTAATGAGTGCAACCCTAGCGTTTGCTGCACCAAGTCGCAAAGAATTCATGCAATCTGTTTTTCATCGCGTCAGATGGCAGGTTCGTGAAAAATTGGAATTGCATGTGCCTGCGACACCGAGTGCTCACCTTGCTGTTCTCTTTCATCGTCCAAATATGGCAGGCCATGGAGAACTTCTCTCGCTTTCGGATAATCACGACTTGCAATCAAGAATTTTATACAACCACTCTGCGTGCTCTCGCTGCGCTCCCAAAGTTCACGTATATTTCGTAGAAACCGAAACCTATCTTCTGGTAGAGCCTTATCATCTCCATCGAAGATAAGATAAACTTGAGACATTGTCTTAAGGCCCTTATTGATAATGTGGTGAAGGCAGGACCATAAAGTGCTCTCCTGTATCATTCGCAGGGCGGACACAAGACCTGGCATCACTCGTTGTATTTCGGACACATCGGAGGATTCATACGAGAAGATTTTATGAGTACAGAGAAGAGCCGTAGTAATGGTTTGCTGCTCATCTCCATTCATGGCTGACATTAGATTGGGGTCGCCTTCAAGCAATTGGGCCGTAATGAACGATATGACTGCTGCAGGGATGTTTGCTGACATTCGGTGCATTCTCCAGGCGACCTCAAAATCGAAGAATGTCGCACCCTCTGTAAAAGTTTGATTTTCAAAGAGCCCCTTCAGCACTTGCGAGACCATTATAGACTTCCCACACCCTGGCCTCCCACGATACCAGAGAATCTCTTTTGTTTTTCCAGAAGTCCATGTCACATATTCAGGGCTCTCGAATATGGGGATCGGTAGTGATATATTCGTTGTGTTCAAGCACAAGGTGGAATTTGCCTTCAAGATATCGACTAGGCTTTTGCTGATTGTTATTGCTACAGAATGATGACATGTTAGCTCCAATCGATGACTGGGTCACAGTTCTGAACAATTGCCGCCGCAATCACCAATCAGAATTGACATATGAAAGGTATCCCATGATCAGAGAACTACATACGATCATTCTCTATGAGTACAGGTCTCTCGATGTTGGCTTTGATCAATTTTGTGATCCACACTCCCACAATACTGTATACTTGATCCTCGCGTGAAGACATTTTGCAGATTGTCCTGTGATCTGCATCGACCGGAAAAAGTTTCTCGTTCGGTAGATTGAGACGAGCCGATTGCTCATCAACAACCTGATGGATGAAATTAATTACGGGTATCCTCATTGACATCGAAGTGAGTACTAACCAGGACATTCTTAAGCTTCAGCCTTTCGTAGAACGTGTATATGGCCAAGTCTCTACCTCTGTCGACGGATTGCTTTGAGATGGTCGATAGAGCGCTCGAGTCCTTCCTCAAGTCCGCTACAAGAGCGTTGTTAATAGTAAGGCCGATAGTGGCGGCTTTCAGAGCGTTCGCAGCAAAGTTGGCCCACCAGGCGCTATCGGAGCCTCCATGTGGTACACCAAGGAAAGCTATTGCCTTAGTATTCATTAGAATGTCCTTGAATGCCGGATCTGAAGCACGCTCGTGTGCAAGGATCAGAGCCTTCTTGACGACAATTCCTCCCAAGCTATGGCATATAAATACCACCGGCCGTCGGGCTGTGTTCTCATCTCGCAGCCCAGCTAGTCTGTTGAGGAGATCGAGTGCTTTGTCCTCAATGCGTGCCACAGAATTGCTGAATGCAACTGTCGAATCGTAGCCGAATGTCATGATCCTTGCACTTGGGACGTCTTTAGGCAGAAGATCTTGGAGCCACAGAGTACCATGTCCGTGTTTCCAAGTTTTGATAGCATCGCCCTGCAAGCCGTGCACAGCCACGACATCGACTGTCTTAGACACCTCAGCTTTTGAGAGCACAAAAAGCCCGATCCTTTCCTTCTCGCTTTCAGGTTGCGCCGCTTGGTCGCCTGTATTGCTCGCGGCCGCCGTGGATGAAGTGTTCGCGGCTGCCTCCCTATCGCCGCGGCCTTTTTTCTTTCTGGATATAGAGAATTGGAATGGCATTTAGAACGATAGCCGCTAACGTTAGCGGACAATATCAAATGACTCTGGAGATTTGGTTATGCCCGGAAACACAATGTACGGAGGAGGGAAGTAGGGTGTAATGGCGGTTCCACCCCCTTCACTCGTACGCGCAGGGCTCACTGTAGATTAGTCCAATCAGCGCGTCGCGATGTTGAAAGTACTTCTGCTACGTAGGTTGTCGCGAGCCTCGAGTGAGGGGGGGCCAGATTATTGTTGCTTTCTGTAGCCCAGGATATTGCTTAATCTCGTTGGAGGAGGCCGACTCACCAGTCGTATGGCCAGACTTGATTCGAGTGTCACGGATCCGCAGCTTGCAGAACGATAGAAGAGATCGGTGGTTGTAAGCAATCTACCAGTCGAAGCCCCTATACTCATCTCGTTTGACAGAAAAAATGCTACTCAAGCAATCAGCGCTTGTGACATACACCTAAGTACTGCCACCTCTTCCGGAAACCCCTCCATCAAGTCGTCCGCTCATTGGACCTCCGGTCTACCGCACGATCGACAGCTCGACCTCCTGCTTTTGAAGCAGAATCCGACGATCTGTACATGAAAGCCATTGCGTCATGACAAGCGGATCTGCCAGCTGAGCATCAGCTGCCAAGACCGACAGAATTGTTTGAAGACGAAGTGACATGATATCAGCGCCGCTTTGCAGAGAATACAGGCCGCTCCACGGATATTACCCTTCTTCTACCAACGCGGACTGCACGTGACGGTGCTTTTTTCCGACGAATCCGCTGCGCACCGTCGATCAAAAGTCGTTTCCTATTCACTATAGGATTGTCTATCCATTATAGGATAGGTTGATTCTGAATCTTGTATCAACCCCCAGGGCTCCTCCAAAGACTGCTAATCGCAGATGCTCAGCAAGAACGAAGCGCCTATAACATCCGATGCGCAGCTCGAACCCAGTCAAACCCGCACCGTAGGCTCCCAACTTCCATCCAACCTCACGTCCCTATCTTCCCAGCCTGCTCTCTTGCCACCCACCCTTTTTCCCACACACCCGGTTATGCCACCTCGGCGCTCAGCGTTCCCACGGCAGCGACGAGGTTGGTGAGGCGGATCACATCTGTAAATCAAAACCAGCAGACGAACCGGAAGGGAGCAGAGGCGCAAGACAAGAGAGATAATTTGTGGGGAGCGGACCCATCGGTGCCCGGCGTAGGCAATTCACTTCCACCGGCTGGAAGGCATCGATCTAAATACCACTAACCAGCTCCCCTGGAAACCACAAAACGCACTCCATGTCTTCGCCATGCTCCCTGGGATCCCATTCAATCTCCAACCCCCATCGCCTTCCCCACGCGCCCACCCTCACTGCCCTCCCCCCTCAGAACGAAATCCCCGGACCTCGCTACCCCCGGACCTCCACTATCCAGCCCCTCCCCTACTACCACACCACTACCCCCCCCCACCTCCACCACGCCTCAACCCCAGCTCCACATCCTCCCGCCCCTTCCACCACCAAGATCCCTCCTCCCAGCGTCCCTACCACCACCACCCTCCACAGCCACGCCCCCGAGACCAAAATATCGCTCATCAAAGACCCAGCATCTCAGCAGCTAAACAGACAGCACATCCCCTAATCTAGCTATCTATCATGGACGCGTAGTTATCTATGCTCGATATACTGATGCCAAAGAGATGCGTGACCGACTAGCTGGTATGGTGTTGCTACGTGCAAGGAATACAGAAGGAAGTGGGGTTAGGAGTAGGTTTGGGAGGGTTCCGTGATAGGTAGGGCGGGGGGGCTGTTGGGTTTGGAGCTAAGGTATTGATGTTGGTTCTCGGGGGTTTGGTATGTAGAGATAGATGGGGTGGGGAGTGCTGGTTGGAATCTCCGAGTTTTAGTACTTTTTCGGGCAGGAGTGCTGTGAAGGAATTTAGAAGGTTTGTCGGAGTCTTCGTATAGAGCGAGAATCCTTTGCTTTTCTATGACAGATCCAGGATTTCGACAAGGATTTGCTTCTTGAATCCGATGTTTTCCTTTGGCTCGACTCCTGATAAACGAGAGTTGATTGGTAGTATTTCTTTAGTACAATGCCAGTTACGCTGATACCTGCCAAAAGCGACGGTACCTCCTGTCTCTGATGGTTGCAGGGCGTATATCAATCTTGTAGCACACTTCCCCTTCCGCGACATAACATCCTTTGAGGCCACCCACAAAACCTTGGCGGGCGTCAGGTCCCTTGACCTATGCATCGCTCATAATTTCTTTATTTTCTTTTTATTATTTTGCACTTCAAAAAAGTGTTTTTCTCTAGAAATAATAGTTGGACTTCGTAGGCTGATCTACTACACGATCGGAGTGAGGAACGCAAGCGGGTTCTGGGTGCGTCCTGCTCAATTGACCGACCCTTTCTTTCTTACATTACGGTTCCTTTTCCATTCTCGAAGCATACCGTGTCTTTGATGTTCGTCTACGGCGATGTCGACGCCCTCCTATCACCAGCTTCACCATCCTTGCCGACGGCAAGGAGGGCGTCCTCCTCGGCGGCCTCGTAGGCGCCCTGGTTGATGTAGTCGTTGTCTCGGGCCAGCATTGATGCTAGATGGAGGAAAGGATTGCGTTAGGAGGAATCAGGCTCCCGAAGAAAAGGCTTGGTGCAGGTGATGGTAGTGGCTGGTTTTCCAGGATAGGACATGATGAAAGGCATAAGTTCTTAGACTCAGGATACTCATGCGAGCGCAAAAGTAGACGATGGAGCCGACTTTCTTTCTCATGTTATATAACATGTGTTATTTCAATATTTCGAGAACGCCTAGTGATCAGTCATATAACGCACAGGAGAAGCCAACCAGCAAGACGATGGCTTGAAGTCCCGACTTTATCATGAGATGCCTACCTTGCTACGGAAGCACGGAGACAGTATCTTTTTCGTCGCAAGGAGAGAGCCTTGTCGCTTCGGAGCCCATCATCATCTCCCAACACC
>JAABUL010007847.1_pt1 | contig 11199 bp, 11 predicted proteins | sample 5559151 | NCBI WGS metagenome assembly JAABUL01 (sample SAMN10711876, study PRJNA513368) | rock metagenome | isolation source: Antarctica rocks | place: Antarctica: Victoria Land, Pudding Butte sud | reverse complement strand
TGCAATCCCACATACCATACTCGTATGCAAGGGTGCTGCTAGACTACAATCATGCTCTTCCTCACCTGTGATGATGTTGTAGTCATCAAAAACCACATCACTCTTCCTAATCTGCAGCTCCTCAGGCGTCAGCAGCTTGGTAATGTAGTTGCCGTCCTGGTCCAAATGGTGCCCACATGGGGTGGAGTCCAGCTTATCCCACATGACTGTGCTCAGAGTGTGCTTGCCAGCAACAGGGGGAGTGCGCAATCGTGTTGGGCACAACAGTTGCCGCTCCCTCAACGACTTCTCCAAGTCACGCTTCACAGGATCCTGAATATCACCTGTTGGTATGCGCAGCGTGTGCTGCCTGCACATGCCAGTCACTACACTGGTCTTTTGCGTCCCCAGCATGAACGTACTCTGTGACTTCAAATGTCTATTCTTTGCATATATGTAATGAGTGACACCCGTTTATGCACAGCTTGACAAGAAAGTCAGGAAAGGCAGTCACGCTGCCACTCATCGGCCCCAAATTGCCATTAATGTTGTAAACGAATGTCTTGTTGTTCAACCTAGCAGAGTTTTGCAACTTGCTTTTGCTGTAAAACGCTTGCACGTAAACATGTGGATGGCTCAAGGTGCATACATGCTATCGTACAATCCACAGTACATGCATTGCTCACCTTGGCGCTAAAGGGTCATAGTCTTTTGCTGCTATGGTGTCCCTGAACACACCAGCAGTTGTATTGACTGTGTGCAGATACTCCTGGTACTGGTTGGCCAGCCGCTGCTCTAGCTGCTGGGGACTGTTCTTTCTCAGGCCCATGTCCAGCCGCCTCTGGATCTTCTGAAAGACCTACAATATTGAGGAAGTATCGTTGGACACCGGCTCAATGATGTTTGGCATCCTGTTGTTGCGTAGACTATATGTCGCAAAGCTTCAAAGCTTCTGCTGCTTTGCGCTGCGCAGACATGCCTGTGTTCAGACAACTGGTGTAGGAGACTTGGCTTGCAAGCATTGCAGCCTGTGCCATGCATTTTGCAAGCCACCAGTCAAGGGTGGCACCAGTCACAATTATGCATGTGTCGCATTGCAGGCACCAGAACAAGTCAGAACATCAAATACTACATGAAAACCACCTGCTGGTCCCACTCGCTAAACAAATGCACCTTCTTCTGGTGTTTGACTGATGCTGACTGTTTCAGCAGGTCATTCACTTGCGCTATGATGCCGTCTTGGCTAGTAAGCCCGCGCTGCAGCTGGTCAAAGCTGTCTTGAAAGGAGGTTTCACGCTGCTTTGTCAAGCGCTGCATGGTTCTGTTGAGCTGCTTCCTGGTCAACTCTCCCACCCTGTTCAACTCCTGATATTTGAGAAGTTTAATGCGGTCAATACGCTTCTGCAGGCTGTCGCTTTGAGAAAAGTCCTGTGGTGGGGTGGTAGGCTGTGTACCAGGCCTGCTGCCACTTCTCTGTTGCGCATCTTTCTGTGGTACAATATTCATGCTGAGTCTCATAAACAGCATATATGGCACGCACTCTCAGGTCTGTGCTGACCACAGTACCATACATACCTGTTGCGCATGAGCCCTCTCAGCCTCGATAAGCAGTTCAGACAGCAGGCTGGGGTTGTATACTCGAATCTTTTGTTGCACTGGGTGCAGCACCTTGCTTGCATCCTTGCTGTTAAGTATGTGCATGCTTCGCACTGTCGGGACACAAGCCTTGCACCGGTAACAAGTGCTTGACCTGATGCACTGTAAGCTGGAGATGACGTACCAAGGGCTGGCACGATCGTCAGCTAGCTGGCCAGTGCGGTCTCTGCCTGGGACGGCATGCGCAAGAACCGAAGCTTGAGTGGCCACGCTGCTGGTGCAGCGGGCAGATCAGCCTCATGGCAGCTCTCGCAGCATGTTTCCAGCGTGTCAGTTGCAGTAAAGTATGCAGCGCTGGCTGCCGGCAGTTGCAGACTTCCTGGACTATGATGCAAGGCACAGGAGCTGAGGTGAACTCTAAATCAGGTGGTTTCTGAAGCAGGTGGATCAGGGAAATAATACCAGTACCGGTACCTGTATGCATTCAGCCAGTGTTGTGTTAGCCTGCGTGGTGCATTGATTTGCATTTTGCAGGTATATATATGATATTTTTATGGTATATGTATACCAGCTTATGGTGTCTGCGAGTCTTCACTCGAGTCACTTTGTCAATTTTGGCTAAGTTCTGGCAAAGTCTTCTGGAAATCGGCAAAGTACCGGCGAAATTGCACCCCTGAATTTGTAGTGAAAGCCGCTGACAGTTAACTAGTTCACGCTGTGACTTGCGCATTGGATGCTGCGGCTGACTGTTGCGTCACGAGCAGAAAAACCTAAACGATTTGCTGATGCACTTCATGCCTAAAAGTTGCAATGCTCTGTCTCATTGTTTAAAGATGTCTTCGGATGCATACCCTTGACGAAGATCATGAGGGTCATCATGACCCTCATGATAACGGCATACCCTTAATCAAGCCAATGAGAGTCTCTGGAACTTCATTAGGTGCAGTAGATGTAGAACAAATCCAACAGTTTCAAATCCATTCTAGAGTACTTCCACATGTTTTGAGATAATATATTATACACTCCAATGTACATGTGTACACTCCAATGTGTCAGGCAAATATACATATCGCAAGTTTGCACATCGCAAATCCGGACCCTTTGTCAGGAAAAGTGAGATCAAATCTGTACAAGTGACGATCAGTCACTGTTGAACATGTTCTCAGATTCAACCAATTGGGGGGAGTTTTGCTGCTGGTCTGCTTAGTTCTTTTCTATAGGCATTGCGGGTGCAGCGCTGGTACCTCGGTCATGACTGGTAGTCCAACTGATGTGCCGACCACCAGGTTGAAAGTGGTGAGCAGAAAGCATGGTAAGCATCACCTCACTCGAAGCGACCTCTACTTACTTAAGGTCGAATGGGAGCGTTGATACAACCGGCACTCAGGTGAGGTACACAACTTCAGCTGCCTGAATTATGGCTGCTGAAACATGGCCGCTGACATGGTTGAGCCCGGATTCGGACGCCGTCGATGTGGTGGGCACGTGACGGTAGTCATGGTCTTACTGAAGCATCGTCAGACTGTTGGAGCAGAAGAGCTGAGACCGAAGCAAATGCCCTTCACCCGACCGAGCTCCGGACGAGCGCCGCATCTGACCAAGCAAGGCCGACAACTTCTTTTTGCTTGACTCGGCGTCTTGCGCAAACCGATGAGCCTACAATCCATGAGTCATTGAACCCAGACCGTCGGTCGGGTGAGCTGTTAGCTGGACTTATCAGTGCAGCAACACCCCGCCTGGCAGCAGCGCTTTTGCTGCTACCATGAGCACAAAACTCGGGCGGGTTTTGTTGCTATGCGACCAAGCGCTCTTGGACATGCGTCAACTGACCAACAAGGTGACCACCTTGGAGCAGTGCTATGTTGGAGAGGGCGTCGATGGTCATACTGGCACAGCAGACCTCAGTGACACCGAAGTGGCATTGATTCAGCAGGTGAGATATCTTGCGATGCGGCCATCGTTTGTGCTACAAGGCATTGCGGTCATGGCCGCGGGCCGTCAGATCTCGCTGCACATGTCTGTCACAACCGCGCTTTGCGCTGCCTCGCCTGTTTGCGTTCAAGCCACCTCAAACTCCTGCGATTCTGTTCGTGTGGCATTCGTGTGCAGTCGTGCTCCCGTTTTCTCTGCACAGCACACTACCTGGGCAGAGCCGACTGCATCAGCATCCTTTGCCTTCGCAGTTTGTTTGGCGCCCACAAGCTGCACTTTGCGCCTTCAATTTTTCTCATCAACACGCCATTTTCCTCTCTCAGGATCGGCCGGTCATTTTCGTCACTCATCATTGCACTTGTGTCACAGGAGGTGGACAGAATAGAGCAGCAGAATGCTCAGTTGCAATTCCGTTTGGATGAATTGGAACGAGATTTCAATGCATCAGGCAACAGATTTCCTAGCCTAGAAAAGAGTCTCAGACGGTGCATCAGAGTTTTGAGGGATATGGACTCAGACATGTCATCATCCAGCAGCAGTTCATCTGAAGGGTGGCTGGAGCCCAGACCTATCAGGACGCATGTACAGACCCTGCATGTTCAGATCAAAGCATTAGTCAGGGCAGTGAACAGGCAGAACAAGCGGTTGCAAGAGTTCCGTGACAACCTAAAAAGTGTACAAGCAGCTCTTGTGAAGATGGTCAAAAAGAAGCAGCTGGGTCAGCCAACAGGGTTGGAAGGGTATCTTCCATCCAAAGATGCAGGCGAAAAGTTGAAAGCAAGTAAGTGATGCTTATTGGAAGTTTGCACATGTGCGCACATGTGCAAACTCGCCAATTTGCAGCAGAGTATGTGTTGCCTTTCAGTTGACAATGAGCTCAGGCCTTTCGTACAGTTTGTGGCCCTCTTGAATTGTATGTTGTTCAGTCAGGTATTCAGATTAGATGTCCTAGGCCGTGTTGAGCTCATGCAGAGATACTGCCCATTGACACACATTGGAGAATAGGTTCAGGACTGCTCACGCAACACCGACCCATTTCATGAACGCATGATGCCTTGCTGCAACAGCAATTAGTATCATAGCTGCAGCCTTCAGCTAGATAGTGAGTTTGCTGTCAGCCAGCATGTATCTCTCTACACTTTCCTTTCAAAAATAATGTACGAAGCAAACCTTTTCTCTTGAGCACGTTTTTAGGCAGGCCACCTAGGGCCACAATGCTATGCCTTTTTTTGTGGCAGTAGCAAATTTCGTTGTACTAGTCGCATGAGTAGATGTATGACAATGTTCTTGAATCAGGTTGGACCAATGAACTAATGCAGGCCTTTGTGTTGTTCCAAACTGGTGGTATGTGTACCAAAGTAGCAGATTGGGCATTTTATGTCAGGCATATATGAGTGTCATATGAGCGAGCTGTAAAAGAGCACATCCTGGTGTTCATCTTTACTCCCTGCTGCTTGAAAGCCTAGGCATGCTCATGCAAATGCATGTATGAGAAGCAATTGCCTGCACATCAAATGAGATCCGCCTGGAAAGCTCCACAAGGAAAGCAAATGCAAAACTTGCTCAGCTGCACATAGTATGCATGTTATCCACCAAGGAAAAATCTTGTAGCATTGCAGACCACCCAGCACACATTTGCAGATGCTGGTACAGTGATGGCATCCTGATTGCTCCTTGCTGCCATTACATTTCAACAATGTCACATCCTTGGAGGCAGGCTAGCTTAGTTACAAATGTGCCCTGCCTGTCAGCCCTCGAGCACAAGCAAAGGTTGCTGCTATTGCAGTCAGCTTAAGCTTGATGGTTGCAAGCAGCCTCTGAGCTGCGCTGCCTTAGCATAAGGATCACCAACAGTGGCCTTGACAAGCATTCATTCATTAGATTTTAATCGTCATTGGGGCCAACCATGACCATTTGACCAGTAGACTGAAATGCCAAACAAAGATACCCAAATGTTCTAAAGCCAAGAACTGCTACAGTCTCTTCTTCTTCAACCCGCTGATTGCAAGCTACAACTTTGACTCGCTCATCTATCCGCGTTTATGCACAACAGCCTGCCGAGTTTCGCAACCTGCACCTCGTCCCCCGTCGGATCAGCCTGTGACGCTTGTTGTTCACTGTGCCTGTCTGTCAACGTTCTCCGACGGTAGATCAGGCAATGCCTGCCTTGAGTGTGTGCTTGCCGCGCTCGCGCGTAAACATGCGATGCTGAGATAGCAAGTTAAAGCTGCCCGCCATACGTGCATAGGAGTCCTGCCATGGGGTCGCCACGTGGCTGCTGGCACTCCCAGCAAACACGTCTTGTTGCAAGCAAATCTCGGAGTCCGAGCTTTACTGCTTTGCAGCCCGTTTCTTTTGCACAGCAACTTGGAAGATGCAACAACAGAGCCCGCTTACAGTTGCTCACACGGCATCGACACTCAGTGCTGACACTGGCAGCAGCAAAGCCACAAAGCCAAAGAGAGGGTCCAGAGAAAACCAACTTTTTTACCAAGCTCATAAGGCCACTTAGGGACTTTGGCTTAGGCAAATCATCACTTTGGGAGGGCGGTGTGGGATTGTTTATTTTTGCTGGCATAGGTATGCACGCCTGCTTTGTAACGTGAGTTGACAGGTGCTGGCCATGCGATCACCCTGGACTGTTATTGCAGGCTTCGCCCTGATGTTAATAACTTGGGCGCGAGGAGGCCAGCTTGGACGCAGAGGCAAAGGGTACCAGGTGACACCTGCATATTGTGCTGATGTTTTGTTTGGGCAATGACTGTTTGTGTGGCAAAAAGTGACAGAGGAAGAACTGCGGTTTGCCTGTTATAACAGGCTTGCGCCAAGCTATGATTGGGACACTTGCATGCATACCTCAGCTGATTTCAAGTTTTCCACTATACATAGCTAGGCGCTGCAAGCTCAGCAGTTTGATGCTGTTGCCGCAGGCGGTTTTGGAGTTTCCTCTGGCCTGCGGTATCTCCACGGGTACACCTGTCAGGGTAGGGCTGTCTTGCCTTGTCAATCTGCTCATGGCCACTTATGTCTTGATGTGTACCTGCAGCAATAAGTGCTGTTATAATAATTTTAAGGGGCAAATCTAAGCCACGTAGATTTGCGCCTTGAAATGCCTGCAGCTAGGGGGACACTTGCACGTGTGCTTGGCAAGGCTTGATTTTCAGATTGTGTTATGTTTTCAGCCTGGATCCTTTACACACGCATGCGTGATCAAACTGCTTGGGAGTCAAGACGTAGCAAAACATCACTTTGCTTTGAAGCTCATAACAGGTCAACTTGCCATAGCTCCAGGCGCCAGCAAAGGTTTTGTGGGTTTGCTTGCAGATACGAGGAGTGCCGGTGGGCAGTGTGCTGAGTGTACAGCCCAGTCTGGAGCAGGTGAATGTGCTGGTGGAGATCAAGGAACCCACCACTGTCATTCCCCGCAATTCCCTCATAGAGGCCAACCAGTCTGGCCTCATTGCAGAGTCCCTCATTGACATTACCCCACAGCTGCCGATTCCTGACTACAGGGTATGCTGCAACATGTGCACATTGCCCGGTGTTTCATCGTGACCGTGAGTATTGCAGCCAATGCTATACAAGACAAGGACAGCATGCCTGCTCTTTGTGATGCAAGCTCTCCCGCCAAGAACAGGCTCAAGAGTATGCATCGTGCAGGTCATCAGCTACACATGCTTGCATGAGTTCATGTAGTCTGCAAGCATCATCAGGGGCTCAGCGGCCAAATGCATGTCATCTGTCAATGCTGACTACACAGTTCCGCCACGTGCACAACGCTCTGGCAACCTGAAAGAGTGCACGTGTAGCCTCAGTCCAGCTGAGCATGCTGTTTGTAGGCAAGTCCAACATCTGCCGGCTGTGAAGAAGAGGGTAAGGTGGTGTGCAGAGATGGTCACATCAGAGGTCAACCAGGTGCTGCCCCAGGCATTTGCATATGTACCTTGGCTATATTTGTTGCTTTGGTAATGTTCAGCCTTCAGCTATGTGTCACTGTGAGAGCATTGCAGATCAGTAAGGCACAAGCAACCTCATGAACACTGCTTGCCTCTGAGCTGGTTTTTGCTGAGGGTTGTGAGGAAAGCCAGGACACATTACCTGGCTGCAGCTGCCAGCGCTGTGACATTGCGTCCTAGCTGGGTGTATCTGTGTTTATCTGTGGCATGATTTCCATGTCGTTGACGCTGTTGGTGTGCATGACATTGTGCTCAAAACAAAAGTCGTCTGAACTTGCATAGGTGTTGCATTGGACGACTTGGTCTACATCTGCACCAAGATTGCGCGCCAGATGGACTCAAATGGTCTGAGCAAGGTGTTTGATGCTGCCGAGACGGCTACCTCAGCCATTGAGGAGGCTCGCCCATTGTTGGAGAATGCCGTCAAGCTTGTTGATGAGGTTTGTCTGTGCTCTAGGCGTCTCTGCAAGACCCTTGCCCACACCCAGCTGGCTTTGCAGTATAACCTGGCTACTGTTCATGGCAATCATGAATATGCTTTTGCGTTTACTCACTTCGACTTGGCTTTGAGTACAAGCTATGTGCTTGAGCAGCACTGCAATATGCATGTACAGGAAGTAGTACTGTATTCTGCCTTGCTTCACAAGTACACAACTGTTTCCAGAAACTTTGGGATGTGATACACCTGAACAGTATTTGTGTGCGGCTGTGCATGGCAGCAGACAAAATTGCGGCTCTTTCTGGCTTATGCATTCCCTGAACACTATGAACAGTTCTGACTTCATCACAAATTTGCATGCAAAGTCCTGGTTGTTGTGTTGTACACAGATTACTCCACTCTTGAATGAGCTGAGGCAGGGTAATTTGGTTGGCAATCTGGAGGCTCTCACCAAATCTGCTTCAGAAGCGGCGTCTGATATACACAACTTGCAGACAGAGGTATCAAGTCTTTCTCTGATTTGCATGTTTTGTAGCATCACGTATGATGTCACTGAGCCATGAGGTTAGTGTGACAGGCAATGGTCAACTAGCAGCTGCAGTGGTGCTCTGTACTTCAATGGTTCATTCTGGCAACCCCGGACAGAGAGTGATTGACTACAACTACAACAACAGTACCAGTAAAGTTCACTTGCATCACCTGTGGCAATTGCTCATGCAATGCTCTTGTTGTGAAAATGCAAATAATCTGTAGCGCTCAAGTGTGCTGAAGCTTAGAATGCGGCGCAGGTACTGACTGATGAGAATGTGAAGGCTCTGCGGGAATCCGTTGTCACCTTGACTCGCACCTTGGAGCACATTGAGGGCATCACAGGAGATGTTGGGGTGCTGACAGGGGACAGTAAGGTCAAGGGCAACATCAGACAACTTGTGGAAGCTTTGAGTCGGCTTGTGTCAGACTAGACGAGCTTGGGTGCAAGAGCATGTCCCATCTGTGATTGACTGCTATCTGTACGTGCACAGATGTTTCTTGTGGATTTGTATGTGCTATGCGTACTGCACTATCAAGTTCATGTCTAAACTGGCATGTTTATGAGGACAGACCTCAAGGCTTGGCACATGACAGCTTCAACCAAAGTTTCTCCCATCTAACAGAAAGTGCAGCCTGCAGTGGCTTGGAATCCATGAACACCACTGGCTGAAACCTATCTGGCACAGGCGAATGCCACATGCCTGGGGATTCTGCATCAGCATGTTGACTCACTCTGCGATTGCATTCTCCATTCAAGCAGTCTAGTGTTGCTGCTCAATACCGACCTGCGCAGCCCTCTGTGCACAGGCTCATATCACCTCATGGCACCAAAAGCAGAGAAGCAGCCTGCCAAGAAGTCCGTGTCCAAGGTAGGTGGAGCGAAATCGAGCCGAAAGAAGGGTTCCAGGAAGGCCATCGAGAGCTACAAGATATATATTTACAAGGTGAAATGTTGCCACGATCGTAGCTTCGTTTACCACTGTCTGTTGGGATGTTAGTACGCCTGCACGTAGCGATGCCATGGTGAGTCCACTGGCCATGCTCGGTGCTAAGGACTGTTGTGCTGCCCACCTGCGGCTGACCGAGAGACCCCTGCCATCGCAGGTGCTAAAGCAGGTGCATCCTGATACTGGAATATCATCCAAGGCCATGTCCATATTGAACTCATTCATAGGTGTGACGCATGGCGGTCGTCCCTCACTTGATCACACACAGATTGCTGACTTGCTTGCATGCTTTGGGGAGACATATACTGCCGGGTCGCTCAGTTTCTGGCTTGCGAAGCATCATGTGTCTTGCAGCTGACATTTTCGAGAAGATTGCAACAGAGACAGCTACCCTTGCGCGCTACAACAAGAAGCCCACAGTCACATCCAGAGAAATACAAACGGCAGGTATGCTTAATGCATCATGCAGCACGGGTCCCATAATGATGTGTACTTGCTTTGAGGACACTGTGCAGCAAGACAAGATGTCTGCATGTGATCTTCTCTTGTTGGCATTTCCTGACCTCCGACCTTGCTTTGGTTGCATGCAGTGCGTCTTATCCTACCAGGAGAGCTGGCAAAGCATGCTGTGTCAGAGGGGACCAAGGCGGTCACCAAGTTCACATCAGCTTGAGCCCCATTTTGCCTATCAAGTAGATAGCGGATCATTGCTGGCATACACTGTGGCATTCAAGCATTGTCTAGGATGGGCTGTGACAATCTTATCTGGTGTGAATCTTGCATTGCACTCCGTTTGGTGTTACGTAACTCTGGCAGCAGACCATGTTTGGGGTGATCCTGGCAGCAAATACACAGAGCTTTACTCATGAATTGATCAATGTGAATGCAAATGCTGGCAGCAACAGAACATCCAAGCAGTCATCAACCACTGGGCTGCAAGCATGTCATGACACACTGAGATGTTAATGTAGATCACAAGTGCTACATGCGCGACATCTGTCCAGTGCATCAGGCCAGATGCCTTGTATAGCATTTGAGCTGAGGCACCCGTGCAAAGTCTCATACATGGCTGAGGTGACACACTTTGCTGCACTTGTGATTGCATGTTAAAAGAGTCAAAAGCTGTCACAAGACACACCGTGTGAGCCAACATTGGTGTGACCCAGTTAGTTTTCAACACACATTGACTTTTCAGAGTATGTCAATATGCTATCAAATGCTGCCATACCACTACGAAAATGCTGCATATGATAGGGCATGTCTGCCTACGCCTTGAGGTCATTTCGGTTCTTCTTTCGTGCTTCTCTTTCTTCGTTAGAATAGATTCGCTTCCTGAGCTGTTGATTCACCTGCGACACAGACAGCCCATGCAGGATTATGCCGGCTTGCGCAACAATCATCCCCAGCCAGCCAAGCATCTACTGCAAATAGGCACCCAATGTTGCAACCCACCAGCCGCAACGCCCTCAGCACATGTGCAGTATGACATCACCCTGTCTCAAGACAGGCACCTGACAATGCTTTGATGTTGGCGTACAATGGAATACCTGCTGCTGACTGGCTGCTGCACTGGGGCCAGATTGCTGACCGTTACTTTGCCTCTGTTCCAAACTTGCCCTGGCTGCATCAGAGATTGCCTCCTTGTCATGCTGCCACTGCAATCACACCCAATGTGATAGACTGATAGGCCTAATTTTGCATATTTCCAATAAGCTTTGCAGACGTGCATGACAGCCATTGGTCTGAGAAGCAGAAAGCAACTGTGCCCAGTCAAGCCTTTATCACATGGAAAGCATTCCAATACACAAGCTGGTTCATG
>JAABUL010007846.1_pt1 | contig 11201 bp, 18 predicted proteins | sample 5559151 | NCBI WGS metagenome assembly JAABUL01 (sample SAMN10711876, study PRJNA513368) | rock metagenome | isolation source: Antarctica rocks | place: Antarctica: Victoria Land, Pudding Butte sud | reverse complement strand
CGTAGGCGGAACCACAAAATAGTCTTCTGGTGCTTGCGGTGTTGTCGGGCAGCTGCATTGCGGGTAGAGCAGCCGGAATCTGCTGGGCGCTGTTATGGCTGATGGAGATGGGAGCAGCTCTGCCGAGGTGTTGCACAAGATGTGGCATCTTGGACTTGGCAACACACAAGCATTGACACGTTCTGGTGTGTGGATGAAACAAACACGTTAAACCCCTTTGTTGACACGTTGAACCCCTTTGTCAACACGTTTCACCCCTGAACTTTGCTCCCCCAGGCGACCAGCATGCACGAGGCGGGAGAGCTGCTGGCGGCGTGGCCGGTGCCCTTCGAGGGCGCTGCAGTGTTAGCGCCGACGCCAGCCCGGCGGCGCCGCGCCGCCGCCACCCCCGCCGCCGCTGCTGAGTCCTCAGACGACGAGGCACGCTTTGACGCACATTGCCATCTCGAGGTTGTTCCACCTGGATTTGACACCGTCGCGGCGCTGCCGTCACCGAGCTGTCCGTCAGACGAGGTGCGCATGGCAGAGTCAGTGACAGGCAGAGCTGTCAACCTGCTCTCAGATCTGAAGCAGCGCACACACGCATCGCGCAATGCCGCAGGCAGCGGCATCGATGCAAGCTCTTCGGCACTGCGCCGGCACCCGCAAGTCTTTTGCCATGCATGCTTCTGCAAACCCCCAGGCTCCGCAGCTGTCACTGATGCCGGTGTGCAACTGCAGGACGCTACGACACCCTCCACTTTCCGAGGGGCTAAATGGTTGGCGATACCAAAGATTTGACAATTTGATACCACGAAATAAAACCATGAGATTTGAATGTTCAAACACGTGCCGTTACTGCAGGACGAGGCGTCGCCCGCAGCGCGGCCGGCGGCGGGGCGGCGCGCCATGCCCACCCGCTCGGCGCGCAAGCCGTCGTACGTGGAGCCGCCCGCGGAGCAGTCCACGTCCTCTGACGACTCCGACAATGAGGCGGCGAGCGACGGCGCCGATGCCGTGGATGCAGCACCTCACGAGGCGGCTGCAGCCGCTGCGCCACGACCTGCCGGACGCCGCTCGTCGACGGTCGCCTTCGCCGCCGCCGTCGCGCTGGCGGAGGAGTCGTCACAGGAGTCGTCACAGGAGTCGGCGAGTGACTTCGAGTCAAACGGCAGCGCTGAGTCGTCAGACGAAGATGACGCCTCAAGCGCCGCCAGCAGAGGGCGGCAGCCGGGCGGCGGTGGGAAACGCGCTGCTGTGGCGGCGGATGAATCTGCGGGAGAGTCGGGCGAAAGCGACGGCGCAGCAGGCGGCGAAGGGCCTTCGGGGGGCTCGTCAGACGGCGAGGAGAACGCGCCGCCGCAGCGGCGCGTCTCATTCGCGGGGTCCAGGGCCGCAAAGGGCAAGGCCGCCGGAGGCGGGCGGCGCGTCTCGCGGCAGGCGCTGAGAGAGAACGTCGCTGTGTGACGGGTCTGGTCCCGCTCACTGACAGCTAGATACAAGTTTCAATCGTGGATACTTCGTTTTCGTTGCACCACCTGTTGACTGGACATGCAAAGGTGATCTTTGCTTGCCCGTGTTTCTCACCGTGTAAACAAGTGCAGGGATCACGTGTCATAAGTCTGATTCATTACGTTGTGACATGTCCCTACCTCTAGAATCACACGCATGCATTGTTTACCGCGAACTGAACGGGACCAGAATGTGTGATGATTTGCAACCGCAAGTGGTGGCTCAGGCTCTGTCTCCACTGAGTGAGCGAAAGATTGGTGGGGCTGGTGCACGATCCAGATCATCATTCGGCTTGCCTACGGTGACATCATTGTAGGCCATCGTAGCTGTATGTCGGCTGCGGCACGATCTGTCTGGGCTAGCGGCAATCACATTTCACTTGTCGGCCACTCGGGGCTCTGGCCCAGGCCGTCGTGGATGCTTTCAAGTGGGCAGCATCAGGAACAGTTTTCTATTGCTCATCCACCGGCGATGCGGGGCTCTGGCCCAGGCCGTCGTGGCGGGAGTAGGGGTACAGCGGCAGCCGTCGGAGCCCTCTGGCACGGCAAAGCCGCCCTTCTCCTGGTCCACACAAACCAAGGAATCAGTGCAATTATTCTAGTTGCGAAGTCAGCCGCATGGGGCAGGCGTGTGCAAAATGTAAACCGTGTTTATAAAACAATCTCATTTTTTTATTTAATTTTCTTTTTGGTTAGTTTAACCAAACAAATGCTTTTCTAAATAGATTTAGCTGGGAAAACTCTTTTTTATTCAAGGGCGAGATCAACTCGCAATGTTGCCAGCAGGGGAAGGCGTGCCCACCTGCACGTTGCTGCGGGGCGCAAAGTGAGGCGCGACCTGCGCAGCGCACAGGGCAGGATCAGCCTGCAGATTCAACCCGATTCCAGTTGTCTTGCGGCAGCGCAGCGGTTCGAACCGCAATATTTTAATCCGCGGACTGAATTCAGCCCGCGGATGAGGAGATTGTGAACCTAGCATCCAGCGTCAGGCAGGCAGAACACAGATTCCAGCCGCTTTCGTGCAGCAAGCGCACCGGGCGGGGGTTGTCGTACGTGTGCACCCACCAGCGCAGCAGGTGCCGCTTCTCCTCAGGCGTCTGCAAATTCAAACACCTTGTTTCAGCTAAACCTCAAACCCTAAAAAAAGAAAACAGAATGCGCACATAGGAACCAGCTTGCGAGCTGCCGAGCTGCTGCTGCTGATGCGCCGCAAGCCCCTGATGTTCATATGTCGCGAGACAGAACATATGTTGCGGGACAGATTATATGTTGCGGGACATATGTTGCGGGACAGAACATATGTTGCAGGACAGAACATATTCAGTTAGATTGTGAAGGAATTGAATCGGGCACCTCGCCATCAGGACCGCCGGCGCGCGAATGGACGGGTTGCGGAAGATCTCCAGGGCACGTGCAAACGAGTGTTGTCCGAGCAATTCGCACCTCGCCGTCAAAGATGTCGGAGCGCGCGTGGAAGATAGAGGGGTTGTGGATGATCTCGAGGTCGCCGGGCACCAGGGTGCGAGAAATGTGGAAGCGCGGGTCCTCCGCCAGCGACGCGACCGCCCTGCAGAAAATTCAAGCTGAAATTTGATTCCAGTCAATAGAGGCGGTGTTGTTGCTTTACAGGCACACGTAAATTCGCAGGTCCTGCGCCAGCGACGCCCACCGCCCTGGTGTGGGAAGATGCCCACGAGTTCATCAGTTTCGCTGAGCTGTAAACAGAATAGAACAGAATGCCATGCGTTTCGCGCAGATACATGTGGAAGCGGAGGCATGGGTCCTCCGCCACCAGCGCAATGGGTAGCGGCGCATACATCCTCCGAAGGATGCGGTTCACACGGACTGGGAAACAGGAGGAAGAGATGTGCGCACCAGAGGGCCTCCTCCTGCAGCGGCGACAGCTCGATGTCCTGGTACTTGTTCGCCTACGAGGGTTGGAACTGATCAGATTAGGGTAGCACTAGGGGACGGCACCAGGTGATGGCAATGGAAAAAGCGTCCATGTCGTGCAATGTGGTCGCCGCGCCATGCGTCACTCGTGTCCTGGGTTCCGAAGGATCGCATGGACGCGCTGCAGATTTCATGAACGAGCGCAATATCCAGAAACCGCGCGCCACATACTCCTTCCTGCGCCGCACCTCGAAGTGTATGGTGAGGTAGCCGTCGTGGTACTCGAACGGGATCACCTCCTCGAAGCCCTGCACGGACAGGGAGCACCGGCTCAACACCAGATTATCAAGTTTGCATGGCGGAATACTACCTGTTGCGGATGTTTTTGCACTTGGCATTCCGCTACTATATTGCGGCGCCATGTGCTAGGTTTTCGGCGTTGCTTTCAGATTGCAGCGCTGCCCGCCGATGCGGAATTCCACATAGCGAGACATTGCGTGCACACGACAGTAAAGTAAAAGAGGCGCATTCGATTTTCCCCCTAATGTTATGGGATTCCATGCGGCGGCGCACCCCCGTAGGAGCCGCCGGGCTTGCATTGAGACTAGGTTTTAGGGTGAGACTAGCAGATTTGCACCGACGCAACGAGAGAACACTTCTCAACGTGCATATTCAGAGACGTTCTGAAGCACTTAGTGTATGAAAATTACCGCGTGATGAAACCTCAAGATTACCTCGTAGGAGCCGTCGGGCTTGCGCTTGTATGCAGCCTGGTCGTGCTTCAGCGCCGTGAACCAGGTGTTGGGCTTGGACAGCACGTCCACTATGTCCTGTGATTTCAAACGATTGAAGACGCATTTTCATCAATAGGATGAATTTCATCAATAGGAAGAAAGGTGAATGAGCGCCAAAACGTTTGTGTTGGCTGTGGGTCTGGCTGTGCTTCAATGACCACATCAACATCAAAAAGCGATGCCATGCAGCAGGCTCGTGAGGCCATCAGCCCTCCACAAAAAAAGTGCTTCAGGCCACGACAATGAGCATCAGCAGGTCTTATGCGAGGTGCGACTCACCTTGCGCCCCTGGCGCAGCAGCTCGTTGTGGATGGCGATGGAGGACACCCACCTGCGCGGTGGAGCAGATGCATTTAAAAATTTCAATACACCTAAAATAACCGGCCTTCGGCGGCGCCGCCCCCAAGCAGATTTTCGGCTGGTCGACCAAACAATCGAAACAGTTCGCACTTGGACTCGCCGCCCTCCTTGGCCTTGCTGATGGCCAGCAGCGCGATCAGGTCCGTGGCGCCCTGCGCCCAGGAATACAATTTCGGAGCTCAACGTCACATGCAGTCCCGCGGCAACCGCGCAATGCCATACGCTCAGGCTTGGCAGCATCATTGCGGAGCATGTCCGCAGCTGTGGAGACCGTTATTGGCATCATGCAGCACGGATAATATTGACGTCGCAATGGTGGTGCTGCCAGATGCAAGTATCGGAGGCTGCGCGTCAAGCGCCGCAAGCGCAAGTCGGCATGATGACATCGTGCAGGGACAATGCAACGGAACATGCACGGGGGGTGACATACTGACGGTAAAATGCTGGAGTGAGGCATGCGAATCCCTAATGTACCTGGTCTGAGTGGAAGGACAGGCGGTTGCGGTCGAACTTGAAGCCGTTGGCCTCCTCGCGGCTGCGCTGCGGCAGCTGCGGCGTCACGGACTTGCTGTGCACTGCAGGCGGCAGAATTGGGCCTGAATTTGCCTGCTGTTCAGCCAAACAGTTTGCTCTCCTCGAAAACACGGAAACACGGAAAGTCAGCTGCATATGCGCCGTCAGCAGCAACGCTGACATCCCACGTGCAACAATCGAAGCGATGCATGCACCTGTGGCCCAGCGGCCGTCGGTGACATGATTAAGTACGGAGCCGAAGACGGTGCCGTCCTCCTTATAGTCCGTTTGGGACACCTGCAAGAAGGAAAGAGGAAACGAAACATTCAGCTACTTTTAACGGTTCAAGTCCTGCAATTTGCACATGTGAGGCAGGGCCACCACATTCTGGTACAGCGGCACACCATTCAGCTGGCAGCTGAAAAGTACCAGCACCAGCTCATGCGGTCGGCCGCAGCAAATGCCCGAAGTGAACATTGGACATCTCGCCAATATCGGCCAAATATCTGAAAATTATTTCGATTGGTTGTTTCTCCAATGCACACCGGCGGGCGGCTGAGGTGGATGCCGAGCGCACATAACAAAATGTCATTTTGCGCTCTCTGTTGAAAGACAGCACGACTCAGGTTCTGCTCTATGGCAAAAGAAGGATAAGACGGACGGCATACCAGCGGGCGGCCGAGATGAATGCCGAGCGCCCAGAACGCCAGCACCAGGCCCACGCGGTCAGACGTAAAGAGCTCCACCGGGAACTTGCGCACCTGTACCACCCAGCAGACGAGAGATAATGTCATGGAGAATGCCAAGCAAATTAGTGAACAGATTGCGCCCACTAGATGAGGTTTGGTCAAGTTCAAGCATCAAATATTTTTATCAAACTCTTGAGAGTTGACCAGAAACATTTGCTATGAAGCGGCGCACCAGGTGGAAGCCCTTGCCCTGGCTGACCTCCTTGCCCAGAGCGCGCAGCTTCGGCGCCAGCGTCGGCAGATCGAAGTCCTCTTTGGTCAGCTGCACAGGCAATGTCCTCTCTCATTGCACATACCGCCAACCAGTTTGTAATTGTTGCGACAGCTGATGAGGGGCATGCAGCAAGATGCTTGCACGTGCCTGGACCCTGGAATATGCAACAGGTCCGAAATGCAGCGTGCTGCCTGTAGACTGAATCGCGTTTTATCGTGGAAGTGATGAGATGCGCACCGCCAAAATGTCGTCTTCGGACTCGACACCGCGGTCCTGTAGCTTCTTCACAGCCGCCAGCAGCTCCGCCGTGTCCTGAGTGCCACAGCGAGGACACAAGCTTGTCGTGCCGTCATGATGCAGAGCATTCCACCGTGACAGTTCAGTGTTGACTGGCGGTCCACAGCCTGATGTGGACAACTCAATCGGTGGTCTCTACCGTGTCCCTGCATGCTGGCCAGGGAGTCCACTGTGGAGCTGGTATGCCCAGTCGCAAGGCGGTTCGGCCATACGTGCAGCTAGAATGATGCATAAGAATATTGCACCTCTTCCGAGAACGAGTAGGTGTAGTCGTCCTCGCGGCCCGCCCAGTCAGACGACACCCAGTCCGCAGGGTCATCGATGATTGTCAACGGCTCGACCTTGCCCTGCGGCCCCGAGTGCCTGCGCCGCAGGTTGGACACGTGAAACTGAAGGCACGTGACATGGGAGTCAGGAAGTGGAAATTTCCTCACGCGTAGCGTGTAGCTGGCAGTTGAATCAAACTTCAAGAAAATTTGAGCCTTCAGTTGCACCACATGTACATCGAGAAGACGACGTCAGCGACAGCAGCTGACGCACTTGACCTTGGCCGCGGCCTCTGGGTTGGACTTCAGCTTGAAGCTCTCGGCCTGCGGGAATGGGATGATGACCAGACAGTGAAGTGGTAGGTTTCTTCCATTAGCGGCTGTGAACACGTCGCGATGTACGTCAGCTGCGGATCGTCACATGTTTGCGGAGTGGAAGCACATGTCAAAGGCTGCGCCGCAACGAGGTACACGGTGCAAGTCCAGCACGTTCATCGTCGCACCTTGACGACGTACTCCTTGATCTTCTCCGAATACCGCTGGTAGTCAAAGTCGGCGCTTTTGGCGGGTGCCGACGCGCCGGGCAGAACGGGCGATGCGACAGCGGCGGCCATGGTGGCGCGTCGTCAGGTCGTCCTGCACAAACTTGGTAGACATGGCTCGGTCAGGAAACTGAATGCGACGAGGACGTTCACCAGATTCGGCTTAAGAAACGTCACAGGCGAGCAGCACCGTGCTAGCGGCACTAGATCCTGTCCCTGAACTGCCCCTACATGTGTGAGCTTGGCCGTGAAGTTCCAAGCTGATCTGCGGCATGCCCACATCGGAGCGTGGCGAGGGTGAATCACTCCGCCAGGAAAGGCTATGATGTTCGAAGTGGATTCTCATCTGAAGGCCCACGTTGACAAGCTGCCTCAACCACGATAATTGCCAGCAAGTCCGTGGTTGCTCGTATGCGTGTTGGGTGCCGCACGCACACGGCGTTAGAGAATTTTTCAAGCTGTTTGCTGAGCAACATGCAGCATCCGGCGGACGGTCGAGGCAGGAAACACTAAAAGGGCGATGTACGTAGCTTCGAGCAGTCAGGCATGGAGCTGCGAAGTTCGTACACGTTTTGAGCGCCGCAGCAAAGAACGGCAGGCGTATCACGAATAAGGCAGCATTTTCAATTTGAAACTGCTCGTAGTGAAGGCATTGTATGCCTTCATGCACTGCTGCACCTCCAGGCACTGATCAGATGACTCATACAGCCAGTAGGGTAAATCTGACGGCTGTTTCGCCGCATCGGTGCAGGATGCGAACTTCGACTTGAGCCCAAACGCAATCGATTTTTTTCGGAGAAAGTTAGGCAATGGCGGAAGCCCCAGGGATGGTGGCGAACACCGCTGCACCTGCGTTTGATGTGAGGATGTATACTTTCCCGCAAGCGGGCGTCTGGCGCTTGAAGCCCACGCACAATCTGCTGAAGTGATGCCAGGCTGATGAAATGACACGATGAGATTGTGGAGAAACTCACAGAACAGGAGAACTAAGAAGGAGAAGTTGCCTCCTGCACGTGCACTCGTGCAGTCGGCACGTTTCCTGTCGGACAAGGGGATTGAAAAGGCGGTCCCTCTCATTCAGGGAAAACGACGCAAAAACGTGCAGCATACGAAACGCATCGTGTACTCGAATGAAAATGCAAGCAAAGGAGCAGCGTCAACAACAAGATATCAGCTGCACAACTTCCTGATACACAGAGGCTTCGACACTTATTCACTTACTAGTCCGACCCGCAGAGCCCGACGAGCCAGCATGGCCGGCGACGGCAAGCTGCATCTGGACACGCACGACTCTGCTGTCAGCACTGAGCTCGGGCAGGCAGCAGGATACGCGGATCTGGAGCTGAAGACCGGCCAGCCAGGTGATGGCAATCACATGATGTGACGGGCTCAAAATGATCTCTCGTCGCAGTCTCCGATGCTCCGCCACTCGGCGCGCCCTCGTGGAACGCGCTGAATATTCCAAGAACTTTTTGGCCAAAGCTGCCTACGGCATGCCATCCTCCTTGGCCCTACGTCCACGATCGATCATCATCAGCATCAGTAATCCCATCACTACTTTGTTTGGAAGCTACGGCGGTCCAGCCGCCGCTGCGAGAGTCATATCGCTGTATTTCCTTTCTATAGTTTTACTGAACACCATTGCGTGCATGGTTGTGCAGATGTCGCAGAAAAATCCGTCGCCGCGCGTCGCGGTGCTGTGGGGGGCTTCGAAATTCCGCCCCTCAGGTCTGCACGATATCTACGAATTCCTTCAGAGCACGTGTGAAGCCAGAGAACCATAGTCACTGAAATGTCATTGTGAAGCCCCTGCTCATGAACTCGCACAGCATTTGTGTACGTCGAAGCGCGGTGTTCCACACACGCATGTGGCACGATTGTCGGCAGCTTAGATTCACGGCATAGCCACAAATTCACGTTGAGGCATCGTCAAAAACTATTGAGTTTCTTCTGGTCCGGCAGGATCGGGGACCTGGCGACATTAGACGGATGGCGGCGCCTGTGCACAGAGGTGTGTGCGCATCGATGGTACAAGACGGCCTCCCATTGACCATGTGTATTTGGCGCAGATTTGGCGCTGTTATCCCACCTTTGATTTTCAGCGTCAGTTTGATGGATGACTAATACGGCACGTCCTACGTATGCCCACTATCACATGTTCATCTGACGGCCGCACAATGGTATTGTCATCACCTCTGGCATGCCGGCGCAGGGTCACACTGTCACGGACGCCATCTTGACAGTCGCCATGGCTCAGATTGTGGGTACTTCTGTTGTTTGAAGTCCTCTCGTGCTTACCCACATTAAACCATGCGGCATCAAATGCGAGCTATGTATGCGGCGCACCTGATCCCCTCAGCCATCAGTTTGCTGATTCCAGCTGCATGTATATCACGCTTCATGGTGCAATGAAGGAATAGCTGTCTGTGTTGAACAGGGCCAAGTCATGCTGGTGTGGCCGCATCAGATGTACCTCACAGGAATCACAGCGGGCGTGATCATGGAAATCATTGCAGGATTTTGGAACGTCTGGACCATGTAAGTCTTCCTCCACATCATGTAACAGTGGCAGCGTTTCCTGCAGTCGTTCTGCGAGGCACGCAATACGACGTGACCCTCACTGGAAAGATGCAGTGCATTGATGTAATGATGCTGTGCTTCCAGGTGCATCCTCATCCTCTTCTACCTGGTACGCCCCACTTCACAGACGGAGACGGGACTGTTGATGAGGACAAATCTCGCATTTCTCTCCCACAAGACCCAATGTGAAATTCAGATCGAGGGGCCAAGCTGTTTGCGTTGCGAGCTTCTGATGATGAGCAATTTGCAAAACCTCCTTTCTTGGCCTGCAGGAGCGCAAGAACTACATGGTGGGGGCAGGCCTTTGATCTCACTCTGCTGCAGTGTGCGGTGTCACGCTTTTGTCTAATGGCAATCCTTGCCCCTCGTCAAAGCAGAAGCGCATCAAGACAAGCGGCACATTCAAATGATATGCGGCACATTCAAATGATATTTGGCACATTCAGATGATATTTGTCCGGGTGAACCACATTTGGTCGCTCGCCTCTGCCGCAGATCAAGGTCGGTACCTGGTGGGAGGAAGGCGGTGTCCGCCGCACTGTCAGCCAGTGCGCTGCCTCCTCCTTCACTCCCGCAAGTGCATGCACGCAGTCCTGTCAAGGATGCTACCCCATCACGTGTCATGCATGTACAGTGCCTGCAGCTGCGCTCTGGTGCAGTTTCTTTTCTCGCGCAACTTCGCAACCATGGCTGTGTATCTGCCGAAGGTTCCACGAGGTCGTGGGCCATGTTGCCGAGCAGCTCGGCGGCCGGCGCTTCGGCCTCGCAGTCAAGATCTTCGGCCAGGTGCGTCCGCCTCTATACATCTACTGCCAGGGCAGCGTGCATCTGCCAGTGGTCATTCCACCACATGCATGGCAGTGGCAGTTGCTGACGCGCACTCCACTTTCAGAGTCAATTGGAAGAAGCACGCCGGCAGTAGATGATGCCGCAGCCAATTCGCCACAGTAAAACTCAGAGGCTTGAGAATTTATCTGCCATGTGGCGCCGCGCAGTTCCTTGTGGCCCTCAGCCTCTTCGCACGCGTCTCATGCATTTCCACTGCGCAGGGAGATGGTGGACGCGATGCAGGAAAGCAAGAAGTACGACATCGCATTTGCCATCGGCTTCATGTGAGTACAGCAATGCCATTTGATCTGTTTTGGTGGCGTGCGTTGTTTGGTGGCATTCTGATGCACGCCGAGGAGTCCTGACGTAGTTGTGTATCTTTGACTTTCACCCTGATCGATACCCCTCTGCAGGTACTCGTATGTGCTGACGGTTCCGCACAGCGTCGCGGTGAACCTGGCATTCCCAGAGGAGATTCCCTTCAATGGTGCGCGATTGCAATTCAAACTCACACTGTGGGGACGAGACTCCTCCCAGATGGTAACAATTGGTGCTAGACTGGTAGTATTTGGTCACAATTGGCACAAATGATTATGAGACCTCGCACCCGTGCGGGTCCGGGAGGCACAGATGGTCACAAATAGTACCAAATTCACCTGCGCGGGCGACCCTAGT
>JAABUL010007845.1_pt1 | contig 11201 bp, 16 predicted proteins | sample 5559151 | NCBI WGS metagenome assembly JAABUL01 (sample SAMN10711876, study PRJNA513368) | rock metagenome | isolation source: Antarctica rocks | place: Antarctica: Victoria Land, Pudding Butte sud | reverse complement strand
CACGGATGGCCGTGGGACCCACGAATCGGGTGCCCCGTGCCAGGACGGTCATTTGACCCCCAGTGAGTCTGAGGGTCACCAGGCTGTTTTATCTGACGGTGCCATGGCGCGCCTGGTCAACAAGCCGCCCCTGTATGAAGGCACGGGCGAGGCAGAGCTGCATGTGCGGGACTGGCTCGACCTGATGCTTGCATGGATGCTGTGCATTGGGGTGGCCCCCTACAGGTACAGCGTCACTGCAGCGTCGCTGCTGAGGGGTCAGGCCCTTCAGGCATGGATCGTATTCTGCAAGTCGAAGTACGGTGTGCAGAACATGGCCCAGGCGACCTGGGAGAGCTTTGAAGAGTGTCTCCTGTCTGCTTTCGGCTTTGATGGTCGGGGCATTGCAGCGCAGTCGAAGCTAGACAAGCTGCGACAGACTGGCAGTACTGCAGCTTACACCAGGGAGTTCAAGCTGCTGGCGAGTCGCGTAGCAACCGGCACATTTTAGCAAGGCGTAATGGAGTTAAAAGGATTCTTTTGCAGAGAAAAGAATGGAGTCAAAGTCAGCAGAAAAGTTAGCACCAGCCAGCAGCAGCGCGGGAGTTGCGGCTGCGGCTGCAGCCACAGCACCAGCAAATCAAAGGGTGCATCCACGACCTGTTGAACAACAGATGATCCTGGGAGTCAATGTTTCTGCAACCCTGCAGAGGGACCGATGGCAGAGCAACACGCACCCGGCGCATGAGCTCCTGCGTGCGGCGCACTGGCGGCGGCTGCGGGTCAAGCTGGTCGAACTCGGAGGGCAGCGCCACGGTGAACAGGTTGCTACGCGTCGTGCTCTCTACAGTGCCCATCAGCGCACTTTGGCGGTGCCTGGGGCAGCTTCCGGCAGGCGAGGCGTCAGCTGGAGGTCCCGCATCGCTGCCCTCGCCTGCTGGCACCAGCCATGCAGGACGTCAGCGGCTTGCAGCGGCTAACGGTGCACCGCCTGAGCCACAGGGGATGTAGGACGACAAGTGCACTATTTCCGTCAAGTACACGGAGCACACAAGCGCCTGTATGCTGTATCTCTTGCTGCCTTGCACCGTTCCTGTGCCACGACGGCGTCACGCGACACATGCGGTTGTCGCTGTTCGTCTACCCGTGCGACCTGATGGAGGGCTGCAAGGTCTGTAGTAAAAGGGCCAGGCCCTATCTCTGGCCAGGCCGGCGCCTCAGCTCTGCAACATGGCTCGTTTGAGCTACCGGAAGGCAGCGCCTCCGCGGAAGCCTCCTGGCAGGAAGGCTGGCATAATAAGGAAGTGCCCGACAAGGGTCAGGAGCTTTCGGTGCTTGCTGGTATGATTACGCGTTCAGGCGCGGTTGTGACTCTGGTCACCAGGAGCAAATACGCGCCAGGTCGACTCGACAGCCCGGCAAGATCACGGGCAACTTGTGGTTGAGCCACGAGTTGAGCAGAAAAGAGATGTCTCAGATAGGCTATCAGCAGAGGTGCGGCTTCGTTCTGGCTTCTCCAGCGGGAATCCTGCGCTAGCACAGTATTGATTGCCAAGCGCAGCACAGCACGGCTTGCATATGAGAGGGGTGGCGCATCCAGCATACCCTCTTTCAGAACCGCATGCACTTGACACCCCGTTGGTGTAGTACAGACGTACTGACGCTCAGTGGAGTGTCTTGTCGGGCGCAAACGCTGCGCAGTCTTTCGAGCAGAACAGGGCAGCTTGATTTGAAAAGCAATCGCAGCTTCAGCGGCAGACCCAGCCGACCGCGGCGCAAACAGCATGCCTCTGGGAGTGGGAGCCAATCTGACAAAGGTTGCACTCTTTCTGGTTTGGGCGCTCGCGTGGGGCCTGGTGAGCGCTACTGACCACGGTTGGGCTTGTGAACTTGCAGCAGCCTTCAAGGGCCCTCTGGCAAGGCACCAGGCGGACGGTCGCTGTTCCTGACATACAAAGCACTCTGTCTTCAAGGAAATCCCGCATGCGCAGGTCAAGGTGCCGCTGGGCTGCCTGGCTGGAGGAGCCCAGACTAAGTTTGCACTGTTCCAGTGGGGGTATGCGACCTCTCCTGCCCTGTTGACCCTGCTGGCTCGTCTATCATGCATTGCACCCATGTGCAAACGCACCTGCATCTGCATGCCTGTGCATGCGTCAGCTCAATCCGACCCGAGATGTCACAAGTTCGACATTCCTTAGAGGCTTGCACTGCGCTTCATCGCAGCTGCATGCTGGTCGCCATACTCCTGGGCGCTCTGGCCATGATTCACCCGGACAGCATGGCTTTGCTCATGGGCCTCGCCATCCCGTGCATCATCGGCGCCGCCCTTCACCAACCGCGATTTTGGCAGCCGGTGCGCATTTGCTTGCTGCTCTGTGTTCCTTGGGATGGGATGCCCTGCAGACGGCTATCTGTGAGTTTCAGTCACACTCGAGGCCTGAACGGTCGCCATGGCTCTGCACTACCTCCGAATTGCCTGTGCCAAGTCTTACTTGATGCCAACTTGCTTTGCTCGCAGCTGGGCATCGCGGATTTTGCCACCTGGGACGAATTCTTTGGACCGGGCGCCGGTGGTGCCGCAGGCGGCGGCGCGGTGGGCGGCGGCGCGGGTGGTGCGGCGGGCGCCGGTGCCGGCATCAGCGGCAGCGCTGGTGGTGGATTTGGCGTAGTGCAAACTTGAAAGGTCAAGCAGCAGGCTTGACTTAGGACAGTCTAGCGTCACATCAACTGCTGTTAGATCGCCTTGGTCTTGTGATTGTTTGTGATCATGTGTTCGGCGGTGCCCTTGGACCAATCTGTGATTTATACTTATGGCTTGGGGATCTGTAAAGGCTGAGTGGTTTAGGATGCCGATTGCGGCGGGGGCTTGTGCCAAATGAGTCAGCTTGCGCAGGCAGCTGTGATTTCGCCAGCAGCACATTGCGCGCACCGAAATTGTGTCTCGCAGATAGTCTTGAGACATTCAGCAATCAGCAGTGATGCTGCTGTGGCTGTAACAACCTGGACTGATATGTGCACCTCCGTTCAAGCACCCGCCATAGCATTGCGGACTTCGATGCCAATCCCACCGCTCTGCGTTGCTCTTTGTTAAGTGGGAACCGCTCAGCGCCGCGCTGAGGCGGCTGCCTCCGTCCGATCAGCAGGCCTACGTCCAGGTCGCCAAACAGCTTCGCGGACCAGCTCCGACATCTATGGTATCTACCGGACAATTTCCTCCCGCCTGCCGGACATCGATCAGTGGCCTGCAGTTGGGAAGGACACTTAAGTGCTACAGTCAACTTCACTAGGCGAAAACTGGCATCTGATTGGTCCAGAAGTAGGTAGTACTCGACAAGGGCAGGAAGGCTGCGGCACCCCCGCGCAGCACATCTGCACCTCTGGACACGCCGCGCCGAGGCCGAGTGCCGCCTGCGCACAAATTGACAGGCAGGGTGCAAGACAGGTGCACTTAGCACGTGTCAGGTGCAGTTGGTCTAGCAGTGCTCCGCATGCCTTCGACTCGTGCTGCACAGACTGCTAGGGACCACTGGCTTGCGCGTAGCGTTGCTGATTTTGCGCGGCTGCACTCTCCCGCACAGCCTGGCCAAGTTCCCGTCCGCACGGGATTGGCGTTCACACCGCTGGCCTCGGGCCTTTCTGAGGCTGTGCCTCTGCAGACCTCTGCCTGCTGCTGGATAGGACAGCCTGCTGCAGGCCTTCATGGCGCTGATAGCACGCTGCTGGACTATCAGCTCGCTGGGCGCAAGGCATTCATCTATGCATGCACGCCCAGCTTCTGCGCGCTTGAGGGCTGCCCCAGCAACCAGCCGCTGCCGCTTGCACTGCGACAGCTTCTAGACGTCCGCCCGTCAGCCAGTCGCTGCTGGCGGACCTAGTGGCGGACCAAGCGGATCCTCGACAGCGAGGACGAGTGTCTACTCTATGCGGACCTGGACTGCCGCGCCTGCTCGGGTGAGCTGCTGCATCGATGCTTTGCCACCCAGTCTCCCGATACATGTTCTGGCTTACGGCTCATGCTACAGCCTGCCTTCTGCAATGTGCATTGACGTGTGTGAGCGCGCGTCCGGCTGCCGTGGTGTGGCTGCGCCATGCATGACCTGAGGGACACCAGCATTGCGGACCTTGGCTGACACTTGCGGGCGTGCACTGCAGGCAGCAGCAACAACATTGCCGCCGCATACTGGGACGCGCTCAGCCGCCAGCAGCAATTCGCTGCTCCTGCCGCTATGGGACTGCCCTGCTGGCAAGCAGCAGGTCTTCAGCAAGGCTGCGGTGCTGGAGGCAGAACAGGCTGTGCTCTGCCACGTCCCGTTTGCCAAGTTTGCGGACGCCCTGACGATGCGGTACCGTGAGTACGAGCGGGAACGGGAGACGTTGTACCTGCTCGACAAGGTGTGTTTGCCTCGGAACACAAGGCGCAAGCGCCGCTATCGCCTGCTTTCAACTGGCGATGTGTCGCCTCTGCCATCGCGTGCTCTGCCTACTGCTGCACTAGCTGCAGCATACTCAGTACGAGTTGCTTTGCTGCCGGAATGGACGGGGTGATGCACCCTTTGGGACAAGCGAATCGCATTCCCACTTCTTGGCACAACGCGCCGCATGATTTGCCCACAGGTGGACAAGCTCGCGGACATGCGGCAGAAGGATGCTGCCAGCGCAGCCGCGCTGCAGTTCCAGCCGCGGCCCTGGCAGTGTGCCGGGGTGGTCACGGTCACTGGCGCGTGGGTCCGCGATGACTGGCTGGAACGCTGGAAGAGTCAGCGGCGGCAGCTGCAGGAGTGGCTCATGCGGCACATCCATGGCCGTTTGCTGCGCCTGGACTGGTCTCCAGGTCAGCCTTGCGTTACATCACCCTCGTATCTGAACAGCGCTGTCCCAATGGGTGTACTCAAAGTTGCACTTTGCCGTGCCGTAATTCCTTGCTGCATGTTCACTGTTTCCACCTGACTGCCCTGTGGCACCCCTTTCCTCCGCAGGCGCTTTCAGCGGCATCAGAGATCCAGCCAGGCTCTACAAGTCCATCTGCGTGACAGAGCACAATCAGGCGGCGAACATCGTGCTGACGACGAGGACAGACTCCTACAAGGAGATCCTGCCGGCGCTGGCGGCGTATCTCGCTCGTATCCTCAAGCTGGGTGGCAAGGCAAGCTGCCTGCTTGTTTCTTTCGTTTCAAGCTGCTCTGCTGGCTGCATCTGTCGTGAAGCTCACTTTCAACCTGGTTGCACAAGATTCCCATCGCTGGAAAGTGCGCAATTATCTGATGGTTCTTATGCACAACGAAATTCGGCCACTGGCCGTCAGCTGGACCGCGGCTGATGTTGCGTCAGCACACGTCTCCTGGCGTTCAGGTTCGTTCTGCCGCCCCCTGCCGATCAGTCAAGTACCGAGACGTAGCGTCAAGCAGGCGAGTTTCTTCTTCGAAACGCAAGCCGTACATCAACCTGCGTTCACCAGATCCAGCGCGTCACTCACAGATGCGACTCCGGCCACTTCCACTTTGGTGCGCTGACGCTGCAGCTCTGCCCGGTGCATCTGCCGTGAGTGTTTCCTCATCCGTGCTGCTTTTGGTGTGTGCAGAAACTGACGTCAACTGAATTCGCACGCAGCGCGGCGGCCTTCTCGTGGGGGTTTTGGCAGGCGCTGCTGGTTTCCGAGACCAAGCAGCAGGTCATCGATCGCTACGGCGCCTCAGCTGCCGACCTGTCCAAAGGTCGTGACTGGTGGAAGAAGCACACTATGCGCTTCACGCCGCCGCCGGCGCAGGCCATCGGCAATGTGCTGAATGTCTACTTCAGGTACAGGGCGCTGCGGGCCGCGCCCACCGGCGCATCGTGCTTCACAGCTGATACGCCAAAGGCGCTGCTGCTCCTCATAAACAACACCGCTCGGGGCTTCCTTCATGGTCATGGGCCCCTTTTCATCTTCTTGGTGTCGGGGTCGTGATTTCTGCATCAGTTTGCCTGTGATCTATCCGATCATGCCCTTTGCCTCGAGCTTGGCCAGTGGTGCGAACTGAAGCATGACATACTTTCAATTCCAGATCCTGCTTCGCAGATCCGCCGCACGAGTCCGGGCTCACAAACCTGCTACGCCCTGATGGTCTGGTCTCACCCGGCCGCGGCACAGCTGCTGCAGGAGCTGAGCGTTGATGCCAGCTTCACAGCGCTGCCCTTCCCGGACCTCGTTTTCCAGCATGTCGACATTTCGCCGCTGAGGGAGTTCACCCTACTGCTGCCGCCTGCCGAGGCTCAGCAGTTGGGAGGCAGCGGCGGCTGCAGGCCGGCAGCCAACCGTCAGCATCAGCGACCTCGGCGCTGCCGCCGGGTCCGCAGCCACCGCGCCGCTTGGCAGCAGCCTGGCAGCGGCGGCGGTCCCTTCAGACGTGGCTGCGCAGCTGGCCGCGCTGTCACAGCCGGCTCAGCAGCAGCTCCAGGCGCTTCGAGGTGTGTTTTGTTGCGCTGCTCAGCATTAATCATATTTTAGAATGACTCTGAATCGCTCTGTCCTGCAACTTGCTCGCAGTTGTGCAGATCAGCTGCTGAGTGTTAGTTTGAGGACACCAGTTGTGTCAATTTGTTGCATCTCATCACTGCAGGTGCTGGGGCACGAGCCGCGGAGCAGCCGCACCAGCGCCCTGCAGAGGCGGACAACAAGGCAGTTGTTGCGGCAGCAGACGGTGAGCACCTCACACTCCCGCATTCAGTAAAGCTTTTTGTCGATGTTTACGAAGGTTCGTGCATGCTATACAGCTTGTGCATCATCACTGAGAAGGGTTGAGCTTTATTTTGTGCCACGACTTTGTGACTCCAGTGCACTTGGCTCCGCAGGCCTGACTCCCCAGCTGCAGCGCATCCTGGCCATATGCCACGAAGGTGCGCAGAATTTCGCAAATTGCTCCTTTCGCAAATGTAACTGATGTTTGCTTGCATCCTCCATGTATGAGCGCCCTGTTTCACTAATGAAGATGAGGCCACTGCCGTCATCGTTTGCACCATCGATGCCTCAGGCCTGGCGACTGCCAGAGGAGCGGGGCCGCCAGCTGGCCAGCAGGTCCATCCGCTTGTTGTCCTTGGAAGCCTGCACGACCACGTTGTGAAACCAAGTTGTCAAAATATGTTGTTTCAGACTTGCTTCTTTGCCCTATCATGCTGAGGCCGCCCTCCATATGCGCAGACTCCTAGCGCCGCACGACAAAGTGTCACCCTGGCAGCGCCGCCGCCACCCGTGGACACTCTGCAGGCACGTCTGCATGTTGTTCTGAATCAGCGCAACTTTGGTAAAGCCATTTCATGGACGCGCACCTAAACTTTATGTCTTTGAAGACGACATCTCAGGCGTGCATCGTGCACTCTGCAGGGCCTGGCTTGGTGCAATTACTCGTGCGCCCCAGACACGCTGGTCGTCATCCTGGGCCTGCTGCTGTCTGCCGAGGCGGCGCTGCTGCACCAGCTGGGCGCCCTGGGCGCAGTCCTTGCCGCCACTGGGCAGCTCATGCTCAGCAGCCAGCACAGCCAGGCAAACCTGACGGTCATGTTTGCGGCGCAACAGCTCTGCGCCGAGACGCTGCTGGCGGCTCTCTATGCTCCCTCAGCATTCTGGCACGAGGAACAGACAGGGCGGCCGTGGCGCAAGGTGTGAAATTGCATCACCTAAGCTGACAAACCAGCGCAGAGCAGCATGCCTGCATTTTCCATGCGAAGATTTGCATGTGCAGCGCATAGGTGTTTCTTCGCTGCAATCGTCTCCTTTACAATGCCAACGTCAACGGAATGTCAACGGCATCGTCTTCTACCCTGCGCAGGGCGACCATATGGTGTTTGTGGACCTCGTGCAGTGCGTCTGCACCGGGCACAGCAGCATCTTCACGTGCGTCACCGCCGAACACGACGTGCAGCTGGGGTGCGCCATCAAGCTCTGCGCCATCAAGCTCTGCGTGTAAACTACACTACATCCGCGCGTTGACATGTTCTCTTCCGGACTGTATCGCTGAAAGCATGTTGCATGATATCTATAGCTCGTGCTGCGTTGTGCAGGTGCGCACGGCGGGACGGGCTCGGCTTTCAGGTCCCCGCTGGCGCGTGTCTGCAGCTGGCTTTCGAGGCTGCGCAGCGGCTGGCACAGCGGCTCCGGCGGGCGCAGCAGCCCCTGCCAGCGGTCATCTTTCTGATTATCGGCCTCAGCAATCCACACGGCTGTCCACACGATAAGAACGGGCCGCATCATAGGGGCTACATCAGGGTGGCAGCACCGCAGCAGTTAACGCCGCGATGTTACAAGTATGATGACCGCAGCAACGATGGTGGCATGCTGCATATCCTGCCGCGCGATGGGGTGGCAACGCTGCCGCTTGAGGAGCGGCAGCTAGTGGGCCTTCTGGCCTGGTGCCAGTGGATGTGTAGCATATTGGACTCCACATCTGTTTTATGGGTACAACAGTCAGATCAGGACATCTGTGCTTGCTTTTTGTTAACACTGCGCTTGCCTTTTCTGCATGCCGGGCATGCAATATCGTCCCACGAGTGTCCCTAAACGTGGCGGGCAGGTGGAGGCGTACAATTCTGCCTCACCCTGTGACTGCTGCCACGCCGGCTGCTGAGCTGCCTGCTGCATGGACTACTGCAGTGTCGGCAAGTTCTGCAGAGCAGCCTGCGGCGCTGACTGCTGCCCTGAAGCTTGCTGCTGCTGCTGCTGCTGCGGCGGCGGCGGCTGCATCTGCTGCGGCGGCGGCGGCTGCTGAATTTGATGCTGCGGCGGCGACAACTGCTGCGGCAGGAGCGGCTGCTGCCTTGGTGCGAGAATTCGCTGACGGCCGCGGTGATGTCCAGACAGAGCTCTGCCTGGCCTTGGCGCAAAGATGATTTGTCGCCATTTGCAAGCATATGCCTCAATGCCGCCAAGAGATTTGCAGCGCTGCTGTCGCGGTGCGCCTGAAAGGAGAACAACTTGTTTGCATATAAGACTTTGTGGGCTGACGCTGGTGGGCTAGAGTGTCAAGCAGCCGTCTCGGTACTTGACTGATCGGCAGGGGGCGGCAGAACGAACCTGAACGCCAGGAGACGTGTGCTGACGCAACGTCAGCCGCGGTCCAGCTGACGGCCAGTGGCCAAATTTCGTCGCTTGATGTTCCAGATGTGAGGTCTGGTGGCGTAGTCCAATTCAGGCGTTGAATGTCGTCCCTGATATGTGAATGACAGTGAGACGCATTGCTGCACAGCCGTCATCGCACATCTGCCGCCCCAGCCGGCAGCTGGCGCCGCTCTGCCTGCTGCCGTCAGCACCGCGTCAGCGGGCGTCAGCGGCAGCAGGCGGCGGCTGATCGGGCGCGACAGCAGCCCGACAGACGGCATATACATCGACAGATGACCACTGGCGCGGGCAGCGGCTGCCGTCGGCCGGCAGCCGTGACTGGGGCCGGTTTCTGACGGACTCGGCCAGCTGGTGGCAGGTGACGTCACTAGGTGCAAGGTGCAGGCGCGACAGGGCGGTGCAGCTGGCGCCAGGTGGCGGCCAAAGCCGCCGACGTCAGCCGAAGACGCTTTCAGCCTGACGGGGGACGGTGTTTGCGCCAGCGACGCATTGCTGGCGCCCAGCGTCCGGGTGGCGGCAGGCTGACAGCATCGGGGTGGTGGTGAGTGGACGCCGGCCGCGGCGCGCTGCGTCAATCAGGCATTCAGGGCGATTCTGCCGTCATCTGCCAGTCTGAGTGCCCTGCCGCGCAGGCGGGCGGACCTGCTGACGCCCGGCTGCATGCTGCGGCTGCTGGTCGAAAGCAGGTCGTTTGCTGCTTCTTTGTATGGCCTTTAGGGCCTGACTCAGACAGTGCAACGCAGCGCTGCCTGCAGCGAGGGGTGTACCAATCATGCACAGCTGCATTGAGCAGCAAAGTCAACAGCACTATGCACTCTGACGTTCATCGATCGTTATGCAGGATCGCTACACAGGGCTCCATAAACAATGTTGCCTCTGGCCTGCAACGACGGTCCAATGTCTGCACTTCAAGCCACCACCGCACGTCGGCGCGGAAGTAAGTTCAGGCGGCGCTCTGAGATTTGCAAGAAGCCCACCCTGCTGACGAAACTACCTACATGCTGTAGGGCGCCACATAGTGGTTGAGCCACCACGAGTTGGGCTCGCACGGGTCAGGCTGCAGCAGCACCGGGCACAGGATGCGCTCTAGCTCTACAACATCATGGTGCGGCCCGTGGCCGGCGCCAAAGTGCGCCCAGCCCAGGCGCACGAGGCGCAGGCTGCGCGACGCCGCGCAGTCTGGGTCCGTCTGCTGGAACCAGCGCAGGAATGCCGCCTGCCGCTCGCCGCCGCCCGCGATGTAGTATGTGAAGAAGAAGAGGCTGCGCCCGAACCAAACGTCCAGCCGCACCTCGCTGTCGGTGTCGTCGGGCCTGAAGCCAGATCAGCACATGGGTAATCATGTCGCGCGGTGCCATGCGATATGGACGTTGAGCAGGATTGGATTCCAGCCTGTCCTCGGCTGGTCTGCGCCTTGTCGTTTCACTATGTCTGCCAGTTCAGCATTCGTGATGCAGTAGTCTCCCAAGAAGGCGAGCAGAATGAACTTGCGTCAGTAGCGGCACCAGGCCATAGTCATCAGCAAATGTCCACCTGACCGCGACGTTGGTGAACTTGCCGGACGTCGGGTCGCCATGAATGGTGACGCCGGCGGCGCGGTTGCTGCGGTGCGCCATGAAGGCGAGCCCCGCACTCCGCACCAGGCGCACCTGCGGCGGCGGCGGCAGGAATTGCCACAAAGGGATGAGCATCAGACATCGTCACAGTCATGTAGCGCCACGAGCCTGGGCTCAAAACATGCACAACCTCAGAGCTTGCGCAGCTGCAACGCGCCCAACGTGCGGCAAGCGAGCATGCAACAGCAGAGGGACACTCTTCCACAGCATTGCGCAGCTGCAAAGGCTCGCACCAGCCTGTCGACCGTGACGGGCAGCTGCGCGGTGACCACCGCCGCCGCCGCCGCCCAGGTGCAGCCCCAGCTTCCGCTCGAATTGGCCTGCCGCCGCATCCAGCAGGTAGGCCGCGATGGCGGCCCAGGCGCGGCCGTTAAGGCTATCCGCATCGGCGGCGCAATATGCCACCGACTGCCGGTCGGTGGCCAGCGTCGGCGCGCCGGAGTCCGCCGCCTTCTGTGCCTGCGGTGAACAAAAACCGAAAGCTGATGCAGTCCTCCTGCGTGGGATCAGCGAGCCGC
>JAABUL010007843.1_pt1 | contig 11203 bp, 2 predicted proteins | sample 5559151 | NCBI WGS metagenome assembly JAABUL01 (sample SAMN10711876, study PRJNA513368) | rock metagenome | isolation source: Antarctica rocks | place: Antarctica: Victoria Land, Pudding Butte sud | reverse complement strand
ATTAAGAATTAAGTTAAATTAAATTAATTTAATTTTAAAATAATAGAAATTAAATTAAATTTCTAATTAATTTCTAATATTAAAATTGTTAAGCTAAGTTAATTTTAAAAGTTAAAATCGAAATTTAATTTAACAATTAGTCTAAATATACTATTAATTATTAAAAATACTATAAGAGATTTTTATTATATAATAGCAATAAAAGCAAATTTGTTTAAATTTAATATTATTTTATTTATTATATATATATTTTTTTGCTAATTTGCAATAAAAATATATCTTTTTTATTTATCTTATATCTATATATTGTATTTATTAAAATCTTTATATAGATTTTTCTAATATATATATTTGTTAAACAAAAGATTAACTTTAAAATCTAAAATAAAATAAATATTTATTAAATATATTTTGTTTTTATTTTTTGTATATATTGTTACTATTTTATATTAATTTAAAAACAATTACTTTTCTTTAATTTTAATAATATATCTAGAAATAATAATAAAAGAATTTCTAAAATATTAAAACTAATTAGTTATATATAAGAAAATACTAGTATTAATAATTTATTTATTATTGAAAATTTTATAAGTATTTTTTTAAAATAATATTGTAAGTTTTTTATTAATATTTTACTTAATATTAAAGTTGCTATTATTAATTAAAGATTTTTTTAATAAATTATTATTTTTAATATTATAAATATAATATTTTTTATAAAAATTTTATTTATTATTTTTAATAATTTTAGTTTTTTCTATTTTTTATTAAATATATCTACAAATATCGATATAAAAAAGTACTTTTTAACAAAATATTTAAAATTCTAATAAAGATAGCAACAATATATATTTTTACTAATTTTTCGATTAAAGAAACTAAATTTTTAATAAAAATTAAAATTTAATTTTAAAAAGAAACTTTAATATTAAGATTAAGATTTCGAATAACTAATTTTGTATTTAATTTATATAGTAATCTTATTAATTTTAAATAATATTTTCTTTTTTTGTAGTTTTTAAAGAGTTATATTAATATTAAAAGTATTAAAAGTATTAAAAGTATTTTAAATTACAATATATTTTAAAAATAAGAAAACTAGTAATATTTAAATTAGTTTATTATTGCAATATAGTTTTTATATATTAAATTAAATCTTAATAATTTTTTATTTTAATTTCTTAAAATATATCCATATTTTATTAATACTTTAATTCATAAACTTCTTGTAATTTATATAGTTTATTAAGTATTATTTTTTAATACTTTAAAACTTCTCTTTATACTTATATATTAAGAATCTTTATATCTTATATATAATAATTATAATAATTATATTTTTCTTATTATTTTTGTTTAAATAAAGTTAAATATAGAAAGTAATCTTAATATTTGCTTTTATATTTTTAGATTAAAAAATCATTAATAATATTAAATTAATTTTGTTTATAAAAATAAAAAATACAATAAAATCTAAAAATTAAACTATATTTTAAAGATTTTTTGCTATAAAATAATTTTTTATTTAACAAAACTATTATTTGCTTGTAATTTAACTAGATTAATTCTTAAATTAAATTTCGATTTCAACTATTAAAATTAACTTAACTCAACAATTTTAATATTAGAAATTAAATTAAAATTCGAGTTAATTCTTACTTTTTTAAAATCGAATTAATTTAACTCGACTTAATTCTTAATTTTAATATTAGAAATTAAACTAATTGTTTGAATCGATTTTTCTCCAAAATCTATAACTTAATCCGAAAGTTATATTTTATTAGATTAAGTTTTAATCTAATATAATTAGTATTTTTATAATTTATACAATTTGATTCCAACTATTAGAATTAAACAATTAGTCTATTAGAAATTAAATTAAATTGTTAAAAATTGCCAAGAATTCTAAAAATAGTATAAAATTAGTTTTCTTTTAATTATTTTCTAGATAATATACAATAATAATATATAATATAAGAATAATCTACTATATTTATTAATTAAATTAAATAGATTAATTATTTCTATTAAATTATTAATTAATTATTACTAAAAATAATAAAATTTACTAAAAATAATAGTCTTAATAATTTGAATCAATTTTTTTAAGTCGAATTTTAATTTTAACTCTAGAAATTAAATTAAATTATTAATTCTAATCTTAGAAATTAAATCGATAATTCGATTTTAACTTTTAAAATTAACTTAACTTAATTTAAATTAAATATTCGATTTAAACTCGATAATCTAATTCGACACAATTAGTCTAATAAATATATTAATTATTTTATATATATTATTCTCTATAATATATAGAAGTAAATAAAGTAAAATTAATAGAAAAGTAAAAAAGTAAATAAAGTAATATTTGTTAAGTAACAATAAAGAAATTTAATATATTAATCTTTAATTAATTTAATATAAAAATTATAATTATATTGTTATCTTAACAATAATTTTTAATATTATATTTATTTTTTTTAAAACAATTTAGTCTACTTTTTTTAAAGTATTAACTAACTTTTTTTTAAACAATATAGTTTACTTTCTTTAAAGTATTAACTAGTTCTCTTTTAAGTATATAAATTAGTCTTTTTTATTGTTGTTTATTTTTTATAGAATTTGTAATCGAATAAAAAAAATTGTATAACTCGAAAAAAAATGTTAATTTCTACTTGTTAATAGTAGTGTTTTTTGTTCTCTATAGAATATAATCGAAGTTGTCGCAATAATAGTATTAAAAACTATTAAATTAAAAGTTTTTGCAAATTTGAACTTATAATTTGCTAAAAGATATAATAAACAATATAATAAATTATTAATATTCTAGAAGATAATTATATATAAAGAGCAAAGATTGCAAAATATATTATAATCTCTAAGTTAATCTTAATTAAGTCTAGCTTATTTAAATTAAATTAATCTAGATTTAAGTTAATTTACTAAGTAAATTAATTAGAATTAGATAAACAACTTTTTAGATTATCTATTTAATATTATCTTAATCTACAAACTTTAAGTATATTACTATTGTATTATACAATATTATATAAGATTTTATTTTTATATATTTAATTAATTTTTGTCTCTTTTGTATTATAATATATTAAAAGGTTTCTTAAATTTAAAAATTATAGAAATAATAATATTTATAGAAAATAATAGAAATTATATAAGAAGAGTAAATTAATTGCTTATAATTTAAGCAACAATTTATACAATTGCAATTATAGATATTGTATTTAATTCTATAAAAAATAAACTTAAAGTAAACAAGATAAAAGTAATATTAATATTAAATTGTATTTAATTCTAAAACTCTCGAAATTAATAAAAAGCTTCTATTAAATTTTAAATAGTTTGTTAAGCAAACTCTTTAATACTTAACTCGATTTTTGAAAGATTTTTAAAATACTTTATTAAGTCGAAGATTATATAAGTATTAACATATTCGAAGAAACTAAAAATTAGATTTTAACGTATAAAAGTATTGTAAAAAGTATAGATCTTTCGTAATATTATAAACTAAATTCGAAACTACTATTTAAAGAGATATTTAGATTAATAACTAAATAAAACTTAAATCTATACTAAATTTAATATACAAAAAAAAGAGAAAAAAATAAGAAAAAAATAAAATAATATTAACTATATAAGATTGTAGACTTTATATCTAGCAAGAATTAACTTTAATCTAGTCTAGTTTAATATAAATCTTAATTAAGATTTAATTAAAAAAATTAAGTAAAATTAAGATAAAGATTAATTTAATTAACAAATATAGTTAATAGATTGTTAATCTAATACTATAATAATATACTTAATTATAGCAAACAATATTTAAATAAGTATTGCAATAAGTAAATAATTTATATTATATTTTCTTTGTTTATTAAAGTACGTTATTATAGTAAAAATATTATAATAAATTTATCTTTATAATATACTTTTTATAGTAAACTTATTAATATATTCTTTGTAATAAATTTATTGTTAATATTTTTTATTAAAGATATATCAAATATTTTAGTCTATATAACTTATTTCTTCTAACTAGAGATTGCTTTATTATATTGTTAATATAATTTAAATAAATTTTATTCTTCTATTAATATATATTTTAAAGATTAATATTAGTAAATATTCTATTGTATTTTATATCTAAATATCTATTATTTCTACTAGATTTAATTCTTTTTTGTATCTAAAAGTTAGTATTTAGAGTTACTTTATAACTACAATAAAGTTAACAAAATAATAAATAAAAATATCTTTAGCAAACAATTTGTTAATTAATTCGGAAAAGATATCTAGTATTATATTAGAGAAAAGAGTTAATAGACTAGTATATAGTTAATTAACAAGAGTACTAGCTAGTATAATTATTGATTTAGATTTTAATTTAAACAAATTAATTTGTTTAATTCTAATTCTAGAATTAAGTAGATTTTCTAGTTTAATAGAGTAGAACAAGCAAAGAATGCGCATTAAGTATTTAATTTAATTTGTTCAATTATATAATATTATATAATATACTAATCGAATTAAACTAGTATAAATTCTAAACTAATCTAATATAGTTAATACAATTATATAATTAAATTCTAATCTAACTTAATTAAGATTAGCGCAAAATTAGATTAGATAAAATTAGATTAAATAAGCAAAAGCTAATACAATAAGATTAGTAGAAACTTTTAATACTAATTTAATAAAATCTTAACTCTAGAATTAAGTTTGCAACTTAATTCTAGTTTAACTCTATAAGATTTAAAAGAATAAATCGAATTAAAAAAAAAGTATTTAACTCGATCTAACAATTATACTAGTACTAGCTATACAAAACTATCTATATATAGAACTTAGATAAAAATACTATAAATATTAAGATACTAGATACTATTTATAGTATATTCGAAACTAAGAGAGCAAAAACTTAAAGAACAAAGTCTATCTTAGTTAAAACTTGTAACAATATTATATTAAAGATATTAAAATATTAAAATATAATATATATAAAAACAACAATAATTTAAATTTAAATCTAATTGTTACTAATAATAGATACAAAATACTTTAATACTAAGTTCTCTTTACAAGCTATACAAACTACAATAATAGATCTAAATAACTAAATTATTCTATAATTAATGATTATTTTAACTTTCTTATTAACTTCTAATATAAGTATTTAGATACAATAGAATCTTATATAATATTTAAGATATCTTCTAATTAAGAATCTAATAAATAGAATAGTTCTTATCTATATATATTTTGTATTCTTCTATTACTATTGCTAGATATTACTTAATATATATCTATAATTCTTGTTATTGTTTCTAGAATTAATCTCGAAAATATATTGTTAATATATTATTTTTATTAAGAGTTACTTGTTATATATTTGTAATTAAAGTTAAATATTTTTTTAAATTAAACTTCTTTAATATATTACTTTGTCTTCTATATTAGTTAACAAAAATCTTAAAAATATATTATTAATATATTATTATTGTTAAAAGTTTATTAATATATATTTGTAATTCTTGTTGTTATCTCTATAGTATTTCTTTTAGATATTTTATACTATTATATCTTTTGCGTTAGTTAATAAGAACTTCGAAAAATATATTATTAATATATTATTATTACTAGAAGTTAGTTAATATATATTTGCAATTCTTGTTGTTATTTCTATAATATTTCTATTAGATACTTTATAGATATTTCTTTTAAATATTCTTTAAATAAGAATTAACTTAATATTTCTAAATATATATACAATTGCAAACAAATTGTTATTAAAATACTTTTATATTATTTTCTCTCTTTGTATAATAGATTTAGATAAATATATTTTAATATAATTAAAATTTGAAAAATTTCGAGTTTTTAATATTATTACTTTTTTTTGTTGTTGTTAATTCTCTCTTAGATTATATAACTAATTAATTCTCTAAATTTCTTTAAATATAATTAACTCTCTAGATTTTCTAAAATATAATTAATATTTATCTTACTATTAATTTCTTAATTTTTGTATTATATTACTTATATTTCTTCTTAGAATTAAAGTTAATAATCTTTTATATCTCTTTTAGTTTTTTTTATATTAAATATTTTCTTAAAATTTATTTACTTCTCTTTCTCTCTTAATCTTATTATTGTTTAACAAATTATTTAAAACTTAGTTTTTATTACTTAACAATTGTTTAATATTTAATTTTAAATATAAGATTATATTTAATAAATATACTTAATATTAATTAGAGATAATTAAGAATTAATTAGAATCTTATTTGCAATATATAAACTCTTTACTTTGTATATTATTGCTTTTTCTATATTTTGTTTTAAAACTTTTAATTATTATTCTTTACTTAACAAATTTATTCTCTTATTTAATATATATTAGAAACTTTACTTTATTTATTAAACAATATTTAATATATATTCGATAATAATTAAAGTTTATATCTAACAAATATTTAAGATTAACTAAAGTTAATTAAAAATACTAACTAGAAGATTAAATATTATTTTGTTAAAGCTTGAAATAGAAGAAGAAATAGTATTATAATTCTAGATTAGATAAACTTTGCTCTTTAATTATTCTCTAGATCTTTGCTCTCTAGTCTCGAATATACTATAAATAATATCTAGTGTCTTAATATTTATAGTACTTATATTTATTTCCTATATATAATTAGTTCTATATAGCTAGTATTTTTGTTAATTAACTATATACTAGTTATTATAACTCTAATTCTAATATAAGAATTTTAAGTTTTACAATATTAGTAAGTTGTAATAATAATTCTTGCACTAGAAAAATATTAATATTTATAATAAATCTAAGTTACTTTAATACAATTACTCTATTTTAATATATAAATATATATTAGCAAACAAAGTTTATATATATATTATTAGAATATATACTAATATTAAGTTATATTATCTTAACAAAGCATATTTATTCTCTATAAAAAATAATATTTTATTAATTAGATAATCTCTATTTGCTTTTGCTAATTCTAAGTAGATTTAAGATATTTATAATATCATTTACTTGTAATTTAGCTACAATATCTAATAGTTCTTCTTAAATATAGAAGAAGTTAAATTATTATTAATAATTTAATATACTAATAGCTTTCTTATTTTAATAGTACTTTTCTATATTTCTTTCTTTGTTATTTCTATTATTGTAATAAATATTACTTCTTGCTATTCTTTATATTTTAGATATTCTTTCTTTCTGCTACTTCTTGCTTAATAGCTATACAATAACTTTAAGTTTTAACAAAGCAAACAGATAATTACTCTATTAATTTCGAGATTAATTCAATAGAGACTACTTTGAAGACTAAGAGATATATATCTTGATTCGACAATATATTGACTCTATTAGACTTCTTTCTATTGTTATAATCGTCTGTTCTCAATATTACAATCCGACAGAGTTACTAGATATATATACGTGATGCTTTGATATTTGAGAGATACAACCCAAGCAGAACTAATAATTCTAGACGAATCTGGCAATGTTATAAGTCGACAAGATCTAGATCTTGGTTATTGCTTGCTGGTGCTCGAAAAGGGTCGAACACATAAAGTTAGTTGAAGATGTTGTATTGTTTTTTGGATTCTGGAGCTTGTGATGTGTCCGGTATCGGGATGTGGTGCCACAGAGAGATTCAGAGAATTATTGGTTTGGAGAAGACGTATTGACCCTGCGTTATAAGAGACTATCTACCATGCCACTGGGCACCACGTGTGCGCTTGTGGCGACGAATAAGCGGTCAGCCTTTACGTCGCAAAGCACGGCCTCTTTCAACGGGTTGCACGACGAGCATTGATACGCTTAGCTTTATCCCGTTTCGGATATGTTTCGCTTTCGCTTAGGACCGCCTGTCCACACCATAATGCCACTTGCTTTGGGATCCAACTAGCTTATGTGCCTGACTAAGGTAGATGGACCCTTTGCACACTTCGCGAGATTGCTACTCAAGCTAGCTCACGGCACTTTAGTGGTGACGCAATCCACTCCTTGGCTACAGAAATGACCCATCCGGGATTGTAAGGTCGAGAACCGCGACGCCTCCTGAATTGGGAGTGACAGATCCCAACGGGTGCACAAGCGGAAGTGGGGTTATCGAGGTGCAGATCCGGGACGCCATAACCGTAAAGATGGGGGATCCCCTCAGCCCTGCCCGGGCGGCCCGGAGCCAAGCATCTGTCAATCCCCATGGGCCTATGGCTGCTGCCAACCTTCATCCTCCAACCCTTGTACTTCAACGCCAGTGTCTGACGTACAGCCATCACCCCCGGACCAAATAATGTACGAAACCTGTTTGGCTTGAGATGCCCCACTGTCAGCGACGATCAACCGACCCACTCAAACGCCTTCGCTTGGCGATGCAATCACGACTGTGCTCTCGGAGGATTCTACAGCTACATTGGGCAATGCCATCTGCAGTGAGATCTCGTTGCATAACTTGCCGCTCCTACAGTCGACGAGAAGATGGCTTCGCCCGCAGAGATCTCCCTAGGGGATCCACACCGTCCCCTGTCCTCACTGCGTGTCACGCCACTTTACGGACGGATAAGGGCATCGAGATGCGTAAAAGCTTAGACGTCGCTCGAATCAAATATCTCAAGTCTACACCGTACCTATGCTTTGGTGCGATCGCTACTTCCCGAGACAGAAAATGAAATTGTGGAGTTGTCCTCCTCGAGTATACTTCTAAGTTGCTGTTGCACACTGTTACACGTCTCACAGCGACCAACTTTTTCACCTACACATCTACATAATGGTGCTCCCTACAGCCTAATCCTTTCCACTTACCTCTCGCAGAGAAAGGCCTCTTTGTCCGACAGCCATGGACCCGGCTCCCACGACAGCCCACCAGCTTGGGGCCCTTCAGACTACCGAGCGCGTCGCATCCTGCTTTTCTCTGATTGGCACCACTCTTATATTCGTGACTTTTGCATCATCTCCGAATTTTCGAAAACCCATCAATCGTCTCATCTTCTTCGCTTCTTGGGGAAACACGCTTTGCAACATTGGCACTATGATATCCGAGTCTGGCGTACGAGCTGGGCAGACATCGCATTTGTGCCAATTTCAGGCATTCTTAATCCAAATGTACGTATCTCTCAAACCATGGCTCAGACCGTCGACTTACACAGCGCAGGTTCGTCCCAGCGGATGCTCTGTGGAATCTTGCCATGGCGATCAATGTTTATATGACACTCTTCAAGAAGTATAATTCTCAGCAGCTCAAGGCACTGGAGTGGAAATATCATCTGCTATGCTATGGTGGACCCTTCATTATCGCGTTGACTCTCATATTTATTGAGACCACGTCACGAGGCCGAGTGTATGGCCCGGCAATAGTAGGTCAAAATTAATCAAGCGATATTCGTGGCAACTGACTGGCGATATCAGCTTTGGTGCTGGATCTCTAATGAGTGGGACTTTATGCGCGTGGCAGTGTGTTACGCTCCAGCATGGTAGATTTCTTGCCATACAAGTGCATTCTTGCGCTAGGCTTACATCTTTACAGGATCAGTATAATCTCCGCTTTCACAATCTATGTCATATCAGGAAGGGAACTTTTCAAAAAGCGCAGGGAGCTGCGGCATTTCAATGATATCAGGAAATCCGATAGTTACAAGACTACGGACGTGAAGATCACAAGCGAGCTTGCGCACTTCGTAGTGCCCATAGGAGAGCTAGCGGATGCTTACATACCGCGTAACGGGCGACAGAGCACCAGAACGACCGCTTCCGGCAAGAACTACGAGCAGTACTCTGTGAACATAGCGTCTGGCCCCGCCAAATACAGACGAAGCAGGATGTCTGCGCAACGTAATAAGAACAACGCTGCCCTGGAGGCCAACAGAGCCGCGTGGGGTTATACGAAAGTCGCCTTGCTTTTCTTCGTTTCTCTGCTCATAACTTGGGTAAGCAGCGCTTAATCCTGGCATTGTCTCGCATAACACTTATCCCGTGGGTGTTACGCAGGTCCCATCGTCTGTCAACCGTGTATATGGCCTTGCGCACCCCAATGCGATCTCGGTTTCCAACCAGTACGCGGCTGGCCTTGTCTTGTCACTAATGGGCTTCTGGAATTCGGTCATTTACTTCACGACTTCGCGGGCAGCTTGCAAAACCTTAATCTTACGTATTTTTGCAGGCAGGTCAGAATCGGGCTCTTATGAAAGGAGACGGTCAAGCGACGACTTTGAACCTGGAAGGAGATCGAATTCACGCTGGAGCAATGATACCGCTGGGAGGGGCTATTCTGTATGAGCGCACATGGCTATATCGTTCATCAACTCCGAGAGGGGGCATGAAAACTACGACAAATTCACAACAGATGCTCACGCTGCAATAGCATACTTTGTGCGGTATGACGTATCAGGTTCAAGAAAAAGGTTCAATATTCTCAAAGCACGCTGTTATTATGAAGTTGGGAAAATCCAGCCTACCGACCACACCTTTCCGTCGCCCCACTCAGCACCCAGACCCCTCATTACCGGCTTGCGAGACTAAAATTCCCAAGTATCGATCGACCTCGCTAGCTCATTGAACACTGCCTCATTGTTGGCTCTTTCCCTAGGCTGGACCGGATCATCTGGACTAGCATCAACATCCCAGCCCCGGACCGGATAACCTGACTGGTGTATTCCATCATTGCCTTCGTTCCACAAGGGTCTACTATCCTGCAGGATCCAAGAACCGTCTGGCTGCCAACAGGTGCCCGCGTCGCGCAGCTCTTGAAACATCACCGCATCCCGCAAAACATTTCCATTGCCATCGCGATAGTACTGTCGCATCCCCGGGTAATTAAACGCTCCCCGGCGCTGGATTTCGCGAAAGAGCTCACGCTGCTGTCTCCAATCCAGCGTGCCCGAAAGAAGCGGTCCGGTCCACCGAGGGCCGGGAAGGACCACATGTTCGGCGTGGAGCTGCTGGTAGAGTCTGTACTCGTGATGTGCCGCCATTCTTCGAACCTCCTCCACGAGGAAAAGACGATCGTCGGGCCCGAATTGCTCGTTGGGAGATGGTGGTTCATCTTCATGTGCCTCCTCAAAGATGATCTGACGCTCTCCAGGCTGCGGATTCTCTGCGCGCTCCCGTGCCAGATCCCGAAAGCCATGTACAGCTGCCATGCTCAGAGGCTCT
>JAABUL010007841.1_pt1 | contig 11204 bp, 3 predicted proteins | sample 5559151 | NCBI WGS metagenome assembly JAABUL01 (sample SAMN10711876, study PRJNA513368) | rock metagenome | isolation source: Antarctica rocks | place: Antarctica: Victoria Land, Pudding Butte sud | reverse complement strand
AGACATACCCCGCCGCCCAAGTCTACGGCGTTGATCTTTCGTCCGTCCCTAAGACTTTTGGTGTGATCCCCGCCAATGTGACCTACATCCAAGGTGACGTCCGGCAACTCCTCCACACCGACCCGCGCCTCGCCCTTGGCACCGCTGACTTCGTCTTCAACCGCCTGCTAGTCCTGGGAATGACGGACTGGCCTGGCTACGTGCGCGATGTCGCCTCCCTCCTCAAACCCGGGGGTTGGGCGGAGATGCAGGATTACGTCCTACGCTGGCATCTCCACGGCCAACCTTGCCCTCACTCGTCCTGGCGGAAAGCTCTCTCGAAGGCCGCCGCATTCAAGGGGTGGGATCTGGACTGCGGAAGGAACATTGAAGGGTATATGCAAGCTGCGGGGCTGGTGGATGTGCAGGTCAGAGAGTACCGGGTACCGTTCGGAACCTGGGCGGTGAAGGAGAGGCCGGAAACGAGGAGGATTGGGGAGAATTTGGCGAGGGAGTCCAGAAATATATATTGGCATGCAATTCCGAAGATGTTGGGCGGAATTGGGTATACAGAGGGGGAGATTCAAGGGTTTAGAGAACAGGCGATGATTGACATGGCGCCGCAGGAGGAAAAGGAAGTAATTTTCTATGTCACGGTGGGGCGGAAGCCATAGCTTCTGAGTTTGGGTGTCAGGTTTCAATGCTCTTGTAGAGTCCCTGGCTTCAGAGTAAGTACCCTGATCCTTGTTACGTATATCTCCATTTTGCTGCTCGTTCCATTTATCATTCCGAGTGACAGTATGTTGCATCGCAAGGACGCCTGGTTCAGTCTCTACAGCCCGACCGAAGTTGAACGATGCGATCATGATTCGAAGAAGAGCCGGTGTGTTACAAACTCGAAACATCATGAAGATGATTCCGCTGCATACAGGCACGCAATAGCCAGACTATGGGGACAGTATCGATCAGCACATTCTCTCTCGCGTTGGAGGTTTGGATCCGACTTTCCGATCCAACTCCGATCAGGCGATCCATCACCAACCATAGCAGCGATGACAGCGTAGCACATTTGATGCTTAGTGCTACAATCGAGGTAGGGTACCTGCATTTGCGAACTGCACAAAGGATCGTTCCGAACATGTCCGCATAGCCGCCGACAATCGTGTGGTTCCATTCAGCCAGTCTCAAGCGAGCTGGGACCCATGGCAGATTCGTCTTCTCGAAGTGCATCCTCCAAAGTGGCCTGCTGTTGCGGGGGTGTTTCTGTCATACCTTCGACCTGCGATGAGTTCATGGTGTCGCTGGCTTGCTCGTTCTCAATATTCCTTAGCGGGTCTTGGCCAGGCCAGAATAGGGTTCCGAAAGGGTTTGGTAGCAAACTTTTGAAGAGGACAATCTTTATCGAACAATCCAGTTGTCGCGATCGTGCGCTTAATATATAGTCGTAGAATTATTGTTTTTTCGAGAACTATGTCTGTTAAATAAATATTGTAGTTAAAAAACATCTAATTTGTAATAGTTGTCAATCAACTATTGCAATTAATCGACGATTGTTGTAAAGTTATATTTCAAAAAATAATCAATTTCGTCAAAGATAAATGCAATTAAGATATCTACGAAATTTGTTAGTAACATAATTATAGCTTTAAATCTCTTTTTAAACAAATATAATCTTCGACGTACTAGAAATACAATATTATATTGAAAAAACTATTATAATTTTACAAAAATAGTATTAGAATTGTGTTAAAATTGTTGTTGACAAACGTTAAATTTCGAGACAAATTCTTTTTTTTCAAAATTTTAAATTTAGAGTTTATATTATATAATTGAGCAATTTATTTTAAGTTGCTTTAATTTGTATTAAATTCTATTAATCAAGAATTTTAATTATATTTTATTTCAAATAGATTTCGATTTTGTAAAAAAATACTCTTCTTTCTATTTACTTTTTTCTCGAATTGTAATTTCGAAAGAATAGAAACTACAAAGAGTTTAAATTTAAAAATATTAACAAAAAAGATTCGAAAAGTAGAAAAAAACTATATTATATAGTATTTTAGAGCAAAATAGAGCTTAATGTTTGCAAAGTTTATTAAAATATATACTAAAAAAACAATAAAATAATAGAGTTTCTAATTTTAACAAACAAAGATCTATTTTTATAAAAAATATATAATTTGTTTATTTTTAATTCTATATTAAAGTGCTAAAGTAGTTTGATTTTTATTAAGCTTGCAAAAATATTGCTATACTTTAAATTAATTATTAATACAATTTTAATCTTATTGTGTTTAAGATCTAGTTTATAAAAGTAATACTATCTTAAAGATATTATTAAATATTAAAATTGCAAGACTATTAGCAAGAAAATTCAATTAAAAAAAAATATTAGATTAAATATTAAGAAACGCAATTCGAAGTAGATTAAGATATTGCTTAAAAGATAAAATATCTAATATTATTCGAATCAATATTTAAATTTTAAAAAAATAAAGTTGTAAACAAATTTACGCAATTATTTGATACTTTGCTAGAATTTAAAATAGTGCTAATTAGTACAATTCTATTAATAGATATAACTAAAAGCAAAACAAAACTTATAATATTTTTATTAATTTTTTATACTTAATATCTAATTTTTCGAATTTAAAATTAGTATTTTTTGTATTTGTTTTATTATTTCTTGAGAGTCTAATATATATCTCTTTTTGTTTTGAAAAACAACAATAAATTTAATAGAATTATCGAACTAAAATAAGATTTATTGTAGAAAATATTGTTGATTGCAAGCTTGTCTACTAGAGAAAGATAATAATTGGCGATTTTAAACAAAATAAAAAAGAGCTTTCTATATTCGAAAATTAATATTTAAGAGAATATTAAAAGACGCAATTTTATTTAATTCTTAAAAGCTTAAATTATATATAAGATTCTAAATAAGTAACAATATTTTATTTTATTAAAAAGAAAGACTTAATTAGTATTTTAAACGCAAGATTTAAAGAAAAAAATATTTGACATATCTAATATAGTTCGAAAAATAATTTTTTCTAAGTTTTCTTGTTTTGTTAATAGAAAAATTCTAACAATCTCTCTTTTTATATTTTATTTCTTACTTTTGTTGTCAAGCTTATAAATCTCTTATTATTGTATTTTAAATTTGCTATCTTAATATTTATATTAATTTTTTCAATTACTTAATATAGTTTTTTATAGTTTTTTTATTATTAATTTTAACAAGATTCAATTATTTTTTTAAATTATTCGATAAAAATTTTAAGACAATTGAAGAATTATTAATATACTAAATATACAAATTGACAAAAATATAAATAGTATTGTAGATTCTTAAAGTAATAAATAGTAGATAGTATCGAAAGCGAATAAGATTTGTATATAATATATAATAATTAGTTCTTATTATAAAAGATAGAAGAAAGTATTTAGATATTCGAATATTATTAAATTGCGAAATAAAGAACTATATATTTTAGATTTGTAAAAATATTAATATGTCGAAATAAAAAGACATATATATAGAGTAGCAAGTTTCTATAAAAGAATTGTTAATACTAGTTCGAATCTTCTTGTAATTTAGATATAAAAAAATAGTTTTGCGTAATATAAAAAGTGTCTAAAAAGTATCTAAAAAGTATTTGAAAAATATCTAAAAAGTATTTGAAAAGTAGATTAAAATTTAGATAATTCTAAAAGTATTATAATTGAAAGATAGATATGCGAGTTGCAAAAATCTCGACAAAAATTACGTAATTTTAAATTTTATAATTAGAAATTTCTAGTATTATAATTACAATATAAAGCTTTATACAAAGAACTAGTTTCTACTTGCTATCTTTATATATATAAGTATTTAGATAGCTTGAATATTCTATATACAATATAGAAGCAAAAAGTTTACAACAATATTGTTTAACAACGTTAACTTTTTCTTATTTGTATTTTTTTTTACAAATATTATTTATTCTTTTAATTAAATAGTTGACAAATCTACAATTATTGTTTTGTTTATAAATTGCTTAATACTAGATTTTAATATAGAATTGTAATTTATTTTCTTCTTTACTCTAGATATAAGCAAAAAAGTTTTTTTTTTTCTTAACAATATTAAGTAAGTAAAAAGATAATATATATAATAAAGTTGATTTTAAGCGTAGAAAAAATTCTTTTGTTTAAAAGTAATATATTGCTTTAAAGCTTAATTGTAGAAACTAATTTTAAGATATTATTTAAAAAAAAAGATATCAAATTGTGCAAGTTTAAGCTTTCTATACTTGTACTTATACATTGAGCAAAGCTTGCAAAAAAACCAATTAATAGCAATAATATTAAAACTAGACTGACCGTTTTTCGGTTTTCGGTTCCAACTTTTGGAACCGACCCGAAACGCCAAGGAACCGACCCGACTCTTGGCGCCAAGAATTCGGGTTTCGGTTCCAAAAACGGTCAGTCTAAATTTAAAACTACAAATAGAGCAAAACAAAAAAATAATAGCAACAATATATAAATTCTTAATTTGCAATAATATTGCAACATTAACTTAATATTAAATTAAGAGAATATTGCGCTTCGATTTATTAGACTTGTAGATTTGTTGTTCTAATTAAGAAAGAATACTATTGAAAAATTAATTAGTTATATTTAACAAGTAATTTTTGACTTTCTCTAATAAAAGATGTTGTTTAATAGTATTTTTAAAATAAAATAAATATTCTTTTTTAACAAAAGTATTTTCTTTATATTGATAGCATTAATATAGCAAGCATAGTTTTTAAAAAAACAATATTTATTTTTGTCAATTTAAGTATTGTAGTTTCTAGAGATAATATACTTTTAAACTATATTTTAATAATAAAATTTTATATATAGATTTAATTGCTTCTTTATTTGTTAAAAACTTAATACAATAATTGTATTTTTTATTTATTTCGAAGTTTTAAATACTTCGAACTTTTAAAAATATTATAAATTGATATTTTTATTTATTTTTTATTATAAAAATAGCTAAAAATAGATCTCGAAAATAGCGCGTTAAAATAGTATTTTTTAATTAATTATTATTTAATCTAGTTAGTCTAGCGCATTCGAGTAGTTGTTAAATCTCTCGACAAAATTTTAGAAATATAGATTTTATTTATTTTATTTTATTTTATATATAGAGCTTTAACTTATAAGACTATTATTAATAGCTAAATTAATATAGTATTTAACAATATTATTGAAAATTATCTTGCTATTGCTTATAAATATAATATTGATTGTATCTATAATTTGTATTTAATTGAAGCAATCTTTTATTGTTAGATTGTTGCGATAAATTGTTAATAAAAGTTAAGATATAGACGCAAAGAAGAATTGTTAAATTTTTGCTATTTTTAATTTAAGTAAAGATTTCTTGATTCAATTGAACAAAAGAGAGACTAATAGTATTAATAATATTAAAGAGTTCTAATTTGTGCAATTCTAATATAATAGAAAAGATATTTGCTTTTCGATTTTGCTCTATTAGAGTTATTGAAACTAAAATAGCGTAGATATTTATTAAGAATCGATAAATATTGCGAAATAAATCGAAATTATCTATAAAGATTATAAAAGATATTGAGTAATATTTTATAAATTTTAGATTGATTGTAGTCTTTATTATATTGTTTCTTTTGTAGATAAATACTATAATAAAATATTTGCGTCTATATATTAAAAACTTCAAATTAATATATAAAAATGCGAAGAGACTAAAAGAAATCTATTTATTTTTAATTTTATTATATATTTGTCGAATAAAAAAGTTAAATCTTTTTTTTTAATTTGTAGATTTTTAATCTATTTTTATTATATTGTTAATTTAGAATTATATATATTATTTGTAGCATTGTTTTATTCTTATAGATCTTATAGTATTAATTCTAAAATATAAAAAACTTATTTGCTTAAGATAGTATTTGTAGTAGCTTTTTTTAGAAGTCTAAAAACTTAGTTTTTCTAATAATTTTTTAAATTTTTAGTATTTTTTAATTAGAAAACAAAGAATTGTATTTTATATTTTTTTTTACAAAAATTACTCTTTCTATATATTTAGAATTAATATTATGCTTAACATTCTTGTACTTTGCGAGATACTTAAATTATAAAATATCGAAAAAAAATATTAAAAAAATATTAGAATAGAAAACAAACTTTTTAGATATTAATTAAATTAAAAAATTTTAATTGTTTAAATAAAAGAGCTTCGATAATGTATTTACAATTAATACTATATTATAATATTGCTTTTTAAAAAAGAACAAAAATATATATATTGTTAAGAAAAATACAATAGAATTAAAATAGAGTATTTTTTGTATTTTTTTGCAAAATCTTTGCTTTTGTTTTCTATTTTTTACTATTATAAATTGCTAATTTTGTTTAACTTTAATGGAATTAATTTTAAAAAATAATAAAAAAAACTCTTTTTTGATATTAATTTTTAAATATATTTAAAGTTTTTAACAACGTATTTATAAAGTTAACAAACTTTAGAAATCTTAGAACTTTAAGCGCAAATTTGTATATAAAACAAATAATATTTGTTGTTTTATATTAAAAATCAAACGTTAATACAAAATTGCTAATAGAAGAAAGATATTAATAGAGAATATTTTTGAAAAAATTATTAATTGCAAAACAAACTAATATTGAAGAAGATAATATAGAGTTTACAAAAATATTGTTAGCATTGTTATTAATCTATATATTTAAAAAATTCTTAATTTTAAATTTAGAAAATAGATCAAAATTGTTTTTAACAATAGATGCGAAATTAATTTTTTTTGCAAAATTCTCGAATTTCTTTGCGTCAATCTCTAAAACGCAAAGAATTTTATTTGTATTCTAGAATTATTAATTATAAGAAAGATATAAATTACAACACAATTATTTATTTTATTAAAAACTATTTTGTTTTTATTTTGTAGTTTTTCGAAAATATCTCGAACGCTATCTTTTAACATTAAGAGAAATATATTGTTATTGTTATTAGTTATAGTTTGCGTTTTAAGAATTGCAATAGAAGTCGAATCTAAAGCTATAAAAAATATAAACAAATATAATAAAATTACTAAAGAATTTTGTTGTCTTTTAGAAAACAATTAAGAAAAAGTATTTTATTGCAATTCTAAAAAAACAAATATCTTGTTTGTATTTATATTACAAACTATATTTATTGCTACAAATTAGCTATAGTATATTTAAATAGCGCAAAAAAAAAAGTATTTATTGTAGCTAAAATCTTAAAAATTGTTTTTTATTTTGCAAAGTCTTTTGTTGTTTTTTGTCTATTATATTAGTTTTTTTGCTTTTTAAGTAGCGCTTTTTAGACTTGTCGCATATATAACGTAGTTATCTTTTTAATTATTCTATATTTTAAAAAAGTCTTCTTATAGAGTTCTCTTAATTATATTTCATATTGCTCGATTATTATTTTTTTGTCTTTGAATTGTCTTTAATACTATTTACTTGCGTATTAGAGTATTAAATCAAAAATATAGAATAAATTAATATACTATTGTAGAGTTGTTAAATAGTAAATAGTATATAGATTAAAGAGATTTAAATATAATGTGTTTAACAAAGAAAATAAAAAAAAGTACTTAATTGCTTAAATATTGTTAATTTGCGAAATACTTTAGCATTTTTAATAAATACACTATTAAATAAAACTTTACAAATATTTTGAACAAAATACTAGTTGTAATTCGAATACTTTTAAGTAGAGATTATAATATAATAATTTAAGCAACAAATAAAAAAGAATTTCTAATAAAATACAAAATTAATATCAAAAATACTTTGTATTAATTTTAAGATCAAATTCAAATAATATTTATTATTACAATTTTAAGATTTTGTAAATTAGTTATATAATCTAATAATTATTCTATTATATTTAAATTTCTTTTGTTGTAGCATATTTTATTTTCTATTTATATATATTATTATAAGTAATTTTGCATTCAATAGAGAAAAAAACAAGATAAAATATATATTTTTAATTACTTTAATCTCTTGTTAATAAAATTAATACTATATAATTTCGAAATACTTTTTAGATTAATTCTAACAAAAATTTATTATTTATCGAAATTCTTTCTAAGCTTAAATGTTAATACAAAATTATTTAGCTTTTTTAAGACTTCTTTAAAATAATTGTTTACAAATTTTTTTTCGCAAAATTTAAAAAAGAGACGTAATATAATTAGCTACAATAGTTTAATAACAACAATCTAAATAAATTAATTAAGAAGATTTTTAAATTTTTGAAATTTAATTACAAATATTATTAGAGAGTAAAGAAAAATATTTAATTAACTTTTAAAATTGGAAAACTACTACAATTGCGCAAATAAAAGTAAGTTTAACTTCTTTAAAAAGAGATTCGAACGCTAAACTAAAATTTGTCAAATCTATATCTATAAAAAAATAAATTATAATAAGAAGACAAAAAAAATTATATAAAGCAAAATTAATTTCGATATTTTTTAGTATTACTTCGAAAAAATATTTTCTACAACAAACATTAAATTAAATTGAATATTTTGCAAGAGCTTAGTTAATTGAAACAAATATAATAATTAGATTATAAAACTTCCTTTTAATATATTTAATTTTTAAACTTAGTTTTGACTTTTAACTAACAATATCTCTTAGTTATATAGATTAACTTTTGCGTACAAATAAAACAATATTTTTTCTACAAAAATAACAAACAAGTGCTAGAGCGAAAGTACAATTATAAGAATATATTAATTTTTTACAATACTATATTGTTAATTAAGAATTTCGAAAATCTTATTGTCGATAGTTTTGCTTAAGTAGAGAAGATTTTGTTAAGAAACATTAAAAAACGCAGTACAAAATATTTTTTTTTAACAACAATTTTAGATTTTTGCAATTTATTTTTAAACAATGCTAATTTCGCTTTACTAGACTAAGAGAAAGTAAGATAGTTAGAAACTTAATTTTTTTGCTTTTTTTTTGTTTGTTTTTTAGTATAACATCTAATTATAAGTCTTTAAACTAATATTTTTAAAATAGTTTTTTATAGAAAATTTGCATTTAATTGCTTCGAATATATTTTTATAGCTTAATTTAATATTTGCTTTCTTATATTTTGTAACTATCTTAATTTATTAATTGAATAATTCGAATTGCTATCTATACTTAAAATATCTTTTAAAATTAATTTATTAATATCTTATATATGCGAGCTCTTTAGTCGAATCGATTAACAAAAGTATTTGTACTATAATTGAACTATTGTTGATATATTGCTAGCAAATACATTTGATTTAAAAAGTATATAATATTTATTATAATTTTAACTAGAGAACAATATTTGTCTAGCAACAATTTAAAGATAGTTGCAAGAATTACAACTATTAGAAAATGGATTTTTATATTTAATTTTTTTTTGCAAGATATAATAGCTTTAGTTAACAAATATTAGCAAAAGACGATAGTTCTACAATAGTAGTTAAATTATTATTGCTTCAAAATAACTACAATTAGTAATACTTAATATATCGCAATTTAACTACGAATTCACGACGCTTTTTATTGAACAATAGTTGAAACATACTTATTGCTCTTCAAGAAAATCGATTCTCTTCGAACAAGACTTATGCAACGGTTCTTCGGCGAAGACCGATTTAAAACAATCCTTAAATATAGGTAACCACTCCATACACACCACCCCACTTTGCTCACACACCACTCGCACTATACAAAATATATTAATCTTAACCCTCTAACCCAAATCCTAGCCCCTAACCATGCCTTCGGCGACCCTTTTGGGGGACAACTGCGTTGAGCTCACCCCAATCTAACTCGTTTTTTGGCGCGAAACTTTGCTCTGTACCAGATTACAGCTCGTTAAGGACGAAGAAAAATTTCTAGAATTATTATTCGCTCGGAAGGCGCTGTAGTGGGGGGTGGTGTATGAGCAAAGTAGGGTGGTGTGTGCGGAGTGGCTACCTAAATATAATAGCGTTGGGCAACCCTAGTCCGAAACCTAAGGGGCCCGCTAAGGTTTACCTTTACTTTGAGCATTTCCTATATACAACCTGTCTCCAGCGAGGCACTCTCCTAAAATCTCCCATCCTCTCAATCAGCACACACACACGCAATGTTATTTCGCCCAACTTCTCTATTCCTCCTCACCGCAGGCCCCCTACTAGCCACAACCACAGCCGCCAACCCAACCACCATCCTCAGCTCCCCTCCCTGTGCCGTACGTCCCCTCCCCCTCCCCCACCCCACAACCAACCCCACAGCCCTCACGAACACCCCCTCCCCCAGCAAATCTGCACCAACACCACCCTCGCCATCCAGCCCCAAGTCCACAACGCCAGCCCCCTCCGCACAGCCTGCAGCCCCCTCTTCCGCAGCCTCACCGCCGGCTGCCAGGCCGTCACATGCAACGCTGCCGACTACGCCACCTCGCAACTCCTCGCGGAACAGCTCTGCAGCCCGCTCGCCAGCCGCAACGCGACGCTCGGCTCCTCCGTCTCCTCCGCCGTTGCAGCCGCTACGGATGCCGCGCGGGCTGCCACGGATGGCAAGAACGCGAGCGATGTGGCCAGTCTTCCTGGTTGTGCTGTGAGCCCCTTCCCTGTCCCCCCTCCTTCCTTTCCTCCCTTTTCTTCTCCCGCCATCCCTTTTCCCCTTCGCCCATCTACAGCGCCATGATTTCGAAACCCCGAAGATATCCTGACCGACTGACTTCCCCGCACAGCGAAAATGCGTGGCCCAAAACGCCTACAACGGCTGCAGCAGCCTCGGTAATCTCGTCTGCGTCTGTCAAGGCATCGCGTTCAATAATGCGGTGGGGCCGTGCCAGACGGCGGCGTGCTCGGCTGCGGACTTGAGCTGTAAAGCCCCCCCCGCCCCCCCCCTCTCTTTTTTTACAGTCTCTGCCCTCCCTTCCCCCCTCTGGCTGCCTAACTGTTGTTAATTGGGTTGTTGGGTTGAGTGCTGACTGTTGCGGCAGCGACTATCTATCTGGCGGAGAAACTGTGTGAGCCTGTTGGTGGGATACTGACGCATCCGGTGAACTACACGGGCGGTACGACGGCGAACACGACGACCAGTCCGTCGCCGGCGGTGTTTACGGGTGCGGGGAGGAAGAGGGCGGTGGGGGTGTGGGGGGGTAGTTTGGGGATTGTGGC